>Ga0209083_1002184_pt1:5000-19305 | contig 19305 bp, 11 predicted proteins | sample AM7aDNAmetaG_FD_184132 | JGI IMG/M metagenome (GOLD analysis project Ga0209083, IMG submission 184132) | Freshwater microbial communities from Finland to study Microbial Dark Matter (Phase II) - AM7a DNA metaG (SPAdes) (version 3) | ecosystem: Environmental > Aquatic > Freshwater >...
ACCTCGGGCATGGCCTCGAGGATGGGCTTGGTGCGCTCGTAAAGCGGGGCGGCCGTGGTGAGCGAGACGAGCGCCATGCTCATCGCGAGGAGCCCCGCGAGGAGCTGGGCGAAGGCTGCCGTGTATGCCATGAACTGGCCGGTCTGGAAGCTGTTGTGGACGAAGAAGAAGAAAACGGCGAAGGCGCCGGCCGAACAGATCAGCGGGAAGGCGGCATTGAAGACGTTGGCCACGATGGCGATCTTCGAGGCTCTGAGCGTGTGGCGCGTCATCTCGACGAAGCCGTCGCTCCAGCGGGCGAAGGCGCGCTCCTCAGCGCCCGTGTCGCGCAGCTTGGCGACCGCCGAGACGAGCTGGAGGACGACGCCGGAGAGCTCGCCCTGACGGGCCAGGACGAGGCGTCGCTCACGTAGCTGCGCCAGGGCCGTGATCAGCGACACCGCGAAGGCGATGGCCATCAGGATGAGCGCCAGCAGTGCGAGCTGCGCGTCGTAGGTGAGGATCAGCACCAGGTTCACCAGCGAGAACACGGCGCCGAGCAGCGAGCCGAGCACGCTATTGAAGAAGATCGCGCTGATCTGGTTGATGTACATGACTCGCGTGGAAAGGTCGCCGGCGGTGAACTGGCGGAAGAACGAGGGCGGCAGCGCGAGAAGTCTGTCCCAGAGCGCCGCCTGGAGCTCATTGTCCATGCGCGTCTGGACGCGGACAGTAGTTACGCCGCGCGTGTAGGAGAACACGCCGAGGGTGACCGCGAGCACGAGGAGGACGGCGGCGATCTGGGTGAGCCCGGAGCTGTTGCCCGCGGGCACGACGTAGCTGAACACGATGTTCGTGAAGATGGGCACCGCGAGTCCGATCAGCGCTGCGAGCAGGCTGAGCAGGCCGATGGCGAGGATGTCGCGGCGGCTGCCGCGCAGCACGTAGGCGAGGATGTCGCGGCCGCGCAGCGGGCGCTCGGGCAGGGGGCGGTAGAACATGTAGCCCGTCGGCTTGAGCGTCGCGGCGAAGGCCGCGTCCACGACGAGGGGCTGCGGCGAACCCGTCACGTGTGCCCGGTAGCTCTTGGACGAGGCCGGGAGAAGCGCCACAGGCGCGCCGTCGGAGTCGGTGAAGGCCAGCAGCGGGCCGCTGTCCCGGCGCCACCATCCGCCATCGAGCTTGATCACGCGGAAGCGTACGTGAGAGGCGCGGGCGATCGCCGATACGGGGTCGTAGATCCTGCCCTTCCAGGTTTCGGGCGGCGGGTGGAAGCGCGCGCCGAGCCGCCCGCCGATGATCCTGCAGGCGCGGAGCAGATCGTCCTCGTCCACGCCCTCCGTGCCGGGCGCGATGGCGTCGAGCACGCTCGCCTGGCGGGCGAGGGTGTGTGAGAAGGCCTGCTGGAGCACCGTCTCGCGGAGCTGCAGGCGCTCCAGCTCGGCCTCTTCTTCGCGCTGATAGCGCGCCGAGAGGCCGCGCATGAGGAGGTCGAGCAAGTCGTCCAAGGGGGCCAGCCCGGGCTCGCCCCGCCAAGCTTGCGCGAGATGCATGACGTCGCAGGTGGCGGCTTCGTGCGCCTCGAGCCACGTGTCGCTGGTGAGAGGGACCCAGCCTTGGCCCGGGTCCAGCGGCATGGCTGGATCGGAGACGAGGAGCGCCCGACCCTGGGTGACGCGCACGCAGGTCGCGCCGCCGCGGGCGGTCAGCGACTCCCCTTCGGCCAGCGAAAGGGTCGTGCCCGGAGCGGCCGCAAGGCAAGCGTACGGACGACGCGCCTCGGGCAGCACGGCGCTCAGCGTCTCTGCCCATTCCGAGAGCGCGAGCACGGCGAGGAGGCGCTCCTCGGGATCCGCCAGCAGCGCCGACACCTCGGCGCGCGAGAGCGGCACGATCGTGGCCGTACCCGACGGCACGGCGAGCAGCGCCATGCCGTCGGCGCCCAGGGCGCCGGGCGAGACCGAGTGTCCGGAGATGAACTGGCCCGGCCCGGCCTGAGCCACGTGGTGCCGGGCGCGAGGCTCCCCACCGGCGTCGATGCTCACGGCGAAGACGTCGATGCCGCCGGCGATGACGGCCCAGTACTGGTCGCGGTCGTCGAGCAACCAGGGCTGGTTGCCCTGCAGTTCGACGTCGTCGTGGCCGGCGAGCCACGAGCCGTCGTCGGCGGGTGGTCTACTCGCGGACGAGGGCGGCATAGAATCCCTTCAGGTCCAAGAGCTGATCGTGCGTGCCTCGCTCGACGATGACTCCGTTGTCGAGCACCAGGATCTCGTCGCAATCGCGGATCGTGCTCAGCCGGTGAGCGATGATCAAGCACGTGCAGCCGCGGCGTCGCAAGGCGCGGTCGATTCTCGCTTCGGTCACCGGATCGAGAGCGCTCGTGGCCTCGTCGAGGATGACGATGCGCGGGTTCACGGCAAGCGCGCGCGCGATCTCGAGGCGCTGGCGCTCACCGCCGCTGAAGTTGACTCCCCCCTCTGCGATGGGACCGGAAAAGCCACCGCGGCGGCTCGCCAGAACGTCCCGCGCGCACGCGTCCTCGGCGGCGCGCAGCACCCAATCCTCGGGCACAGTCGTGTCCCACATCGTGAGGTTGTCCGTGCCGCTCCCGGCGAACAGGTAGATATCCTGGCTGACGCGCGATACTGATCCGACCATGACCTCGCGGGGTATCTGCTCGCGCGGCCTGCCGTCGAAGAGGATCTGACCTTCCCATGGCTCGAAGAGGCCGCAGACGAGGTTGGCGATCGTGGTCTTGCCGCTCCCCGAGCCTCCGACGATCGCCACGCGCCGGCCGGGTCGCACGACCAGATTGAAGTCGCGGATCAAGGGCTCCTCGAGGGGGCTGTACCCGAAGACGAGGCCGCGGACCTCGAGGTGGCCGTCGAGCTTGGGCGTGACGTCGATCCGTGACGGCGCGGAAGACCCGCCTTCGAGCTGAGGATCGATCGGCGCCTTGAGGACGTCGTCCAGACGGTTCATGTCTCCGTGGGCCTCCTGGACTGTGGCGCCGAGGGTGACGAGCGTCGCGAACGGCGCGATGAACGCGGCCATGAGCGCCATGAAGGCGGCCAGCATACCGACCGTTAGCTGGCCCTGGATGACGAACCACGCGCCCCAGGTGAGCATGATCAGGGCGTTGAACTGGCCGAGGAAGACGGGCACGGAGTTGAGGAGCTGCGTCTTGACGCCGAGCGTCTGGGTGGCGTCGACCACGGCCGCCTGGAACCCGCCGAAGCGCGCAAAGAAGCTGTCCTCCATGCCGCTGGCCTTGATCGTCTCGATCATCTGCAGACCGGCCATGGTGGTGCCGGTCAGCTTGCCCGACTCCTGCAACATGCGCCTGTTGGCGTCGGTGCGGCGCCTCGAGACCACGCGCAGGGCGATCAGATTGAGGGCGGCGACGAGGATGCCGGTCAGCGTGAGCGGCCACGAATAGGCGCCCATCATGACGAGATAGAAGACCAGCGTGAGCAGCGTGATCACCGTGGTCGCGAGCTGGCCGGACAAGAGCGTGGCGACGATGTCGTTGAGCGCCACGCGGCTGCCGATCTCGCCGGCGTAGCGCTGCGAGAAGAACTGCACCGGCAGACGCAGCACGTGCCAGAAGAAGCGGCTTGACGTGGTCACGGAGAGCTTGACCTGCAGGCGCAGGAGGTAGATCTGCTGGAGCCAGGTGAGAAATGCGACCACGACGGCGGTCGCGACCATGATGCCGAGCAGGGGGATCACCCAGGACTCGACGCCCTGCACCAGGTAGCCGTCCACGAAGACCTGGGTGAACACCGGCGAGACCAGCGCCGGAACCACCAGCGCCAGCCCGGCGAGGATCACGAAGGCCAGGCCGCCGTGAGACGTTGCAAGGCGCGGCCGCAACGCTGAGACCAGGCTCGGCGGCCGGCCGCCGGTCTGGAAGTCCGGTCCTTTCTCGAACAGCAGGGCGACGCCCGTGTAGCTCTCGCCGAACTCTTCGTAGGTCACCCAGCGAGGTCCGCTGGCGGGGTCGTTGAGAAACACGCGCTTCCTGCCAAAACCTTCGACGACCACGAAGTGGCTGAACTTCCAAAACACGATGAGCGGCGGCGTGCGGCGCCGCAGCTCGGCGACCTCGAGCCGCCAGCCACCCGCCTCGAGGCCCAGGGCGCGCGCCGCCTTGAGGATGCTCGTGGCCTTGCTGCCGTCGCGCGAGACGCCGCAGCGGACGCGCAGCTCCTCGAGCGGCACGTAGCGGCCATAGTACGCGAGGATGATGCCGAGCGCGGCGGCGCCGCACTCTACCGCTTCCATCTGAAGGACCGTCGGGGTCCGCACCCGGCGGTGGGGCTGCTCCATCAGTCCGTGCCACCAAAGAAGCGTTTAAGCGAAGGGAAGGCGTAGGTGATCGGCGGGTCCTCCGACAGAACGATGCGGGCGCTGAAGGCGGTACCGGAGGAGATCTTCGTGTCGGGGCCGTTGGATGACGACCACGCGTAGCCGCTGGGGTTGCCGGGCGCCTCGATCAGTCTCGCCTGGATGCGCAGCGTCGGCCCGGCGGCGGAGAACTGCTGCACCAGGTAGTCGTTCTGAAGGACAGCGGACATGCTCTCGGGAGTGGACGGCAGAATGGCCACGAAAACGACGACGCCGCGCAGATAACCATACTGCTCGACGTTCACGGTGGCAGGGATGATCTGGACCTGCTGACCGAGCTTGACCTTCTTGCCGATCTCGTCGGGCAGATAGAGCGTCGCCATGAGGGGCTCGTCGGTGGCCTCGATGGTGACGATGGGCCCCCCCGGCGCAACGTACTGTCCCTCATAGGCCTGGAGTGAGTCCACGACGCCCGAATACGGCGAGATGACGTCTGCTGCCATGGTCTGCGTCGCGGCCGGAAGGTCGGCGACGGCCACGGTGGCGATCGCCTGTCCGGTGCTGACGCGGTCGCCGAGGTGGACCTTGAGCGTCGCCAGCTCGCCACCGTACAGCGTGACGACGCGCTGCGTATGGCCACCTCGCAGCAGCATGCCCTCGCCGCTGACCGTGGTGGCCAGCTTGCCGACGGAGGCCCACACCGCGGCGGTGATGATGAGCGCGGCGACCGCGCCGAGCGTGAGCCACGCGCGCGGATGCGTGACCGTGACGAGGCGGTCGAGCTCGTCGATATCGTTGAGGCGCGCCAGCGCCTCGCGCCGGAAGAGGGTGTTCTTGTCCTGGCGCGGCATGGGGTTCGAGTACCTCCTCGGTCACCGCGCAGAGCATATGCTATTTCGGGCGCGAGTTTCGTCCGGGCTCCCGGCCGCGCCGACGTCTCTCGGCGCCGCGGCCGCGGCCCGTCGATCGCTCGCGCTCTCGTAGGCGGCGAAGTTCGCATTCCTCGCGATCCGTGCGACGAATCGTGCGGCAAACCTCGCGCGCCGGCTGCGAACCAGGTCTGCCGGGCGAGCCCTATGGTACCCTGTCGCCGGGCGAAGAAGGAGGCCTTGTGGCCAGGGCGAGAGCGACGTATCTGTCTGAGCGCGAGAAGGACTTCCTCCACGAGAAGACTCTCGAGGTCCTCGAGAAGGTCGGCGTGGCGTACAACACGCCCAAGGCGATCGACCTGCTCGCGGCCGCGGGGGCCGAGGTGGACCGGGACGCGCTCACGGCGAAGCTCACCTGGGAGATCATCGAGCCGTGCCTGAGGAGCGTGCCGAAGACGGTGCTCCTGGCCGGCCGGCGGCCGGAGAACGATCGTGTGCTGGGCGAATGGCCCCTGCACGCGACCACCGACGGCATCCAGACCTACGTGTACGACGATCTCAGCGGCCGGCGGCGCGAAGGCACGGCTGCCGATCTGGAGACCTTCGTCAAGCTTGGCGATGCTCTTTCGGAGGTCGACGCCATCTGGCCGTCCCCACAGGCCAGCGACATCGACCCGTACATGCTTCCCGTCAAGTTCGCCGAGCTCACGATCCGCAACACGAGCAAGCACGTTCAGGACGAGGTCCGCGAGCCGGACCTCGTTGAGCCCATTCTCGCCATGTACGAGGCAGCGGCCGGCGCGCCGCTGACCGAGCGGCCCTGTTTCTCGGTGACCAACTGTACTATCGCGCCGCTGCAGCACGACCGCGACATGACCGAAGCGGCGCTCAAGATGATCACGCGCGGCGTGCCGATCTTCATCCTGCCGATGCCGCAGGCGGGCACCACAGGGCCGATGACCCTGGCGAGCACGTGCATCGTCAACATGGCCGAGCTGCTCTCTGCCGTGGTCCTCTTTCAGCTCGCCGCGCCCGGCTGCGCGCTCATCTCCGGGGTCGGCTCGGCGGTCGCGGAGATGCGCACCGGCGGGTACATCGCGGCCGCGCCCGAGATCGGCCTCATCAACCTGACGTGCATTGAGATGAGCAAGTACTACGGCCTGCTGACGCAGGCGACCGGCATTTCCGCGGATGCCAAGGCGCCGAATTTCCAGGCCGGCTCCGAAGGCGGCATGACCGGCCTGTGCGCGGCGCTCGCCGGCGCCGACTCTCTGATCGCCACGGGGGCCTTCGATGGCGTGCAGACCGAGAGCCTGGCCAAGGCCGTGCTCGACAACGACCAGCTCGGGGCGCTGCGCCGGTATGTCCGAGAGAGTCCTATCGACGAGAGCACCGCCCTGATGGACGACATCCTCGAGGTCGGCATCGGCGGGCATTTCCTGGCGCGCAAGAGCACGCGCGCCTTTTCGCGCAGCGAGATCTGGCGGCCGCAGGTGTTTCAGCGCGGCTCGTTCGAAGAGCACCAGGCGCCCGGGCGCGCGCTGATCGAAGTGGCCGTCCAGCGCGCCCACGACCTGCTCGCCGGCCACGAGGTCGCGCCGCTCGCCGAGGACGCCGCTCGCGAGATCGCCGCGATCGTGGCGCGTCACGAGGCGGCGCGGCCCTGACATCGGCGTCGCGCCGGCGCCCCATGCGCTGTGGCCGGCGCGCCGCGGGCGTCGCTCTCGCGATAGAGTGAAGGCGGACGCCGCTCCTCTGCAGATGGCGTCTGCTGAAGCAGCTGCGGGAAGAACGAGGAGGGCACGCTGGCGAGAGCCCGCATGACGTACCTCTCCGAGGTGGAGAGGCAGTTCGTCCACGAGCAGACGATGCGCGTCCTCGCGGAGGTCGGCGTCGGCTACAACTCGGCGGCCGCGATCGACCTGCTCGAGGAGGCCGGCGCCGAGGTCGATCGGGCGCGCCTGCGCGCGCGGCTCCCGTGGGAGCTCGTCGAGCGCTGCCTCAGGACCTGTCCGCGCCGGGTACGCCTGGCGGGACGCGCGCCGGGCACAGACGTCGTGCTCGGGGACGGCTCGCTCACCTTCTGCACGGACGGCACGGGCACGTACATGTACGACGACGTCACCGGGATCCGCAGCGAAGGCACGGCGCAGGCGCTGCGGCAGGTGATGCGCCTGTTCGACGCGCTTCCCGAGGTGGACTATGCGTGGCCTTCCATCTCGGCCCGCGACCTCGACCCGCTGACGGCCGGTCTGGAGATCGAAGCGATATCGCTGGACTGCTTCAGCAGGCATATTCAGGACGAGGTCCGCGAGGCGGCGCACGTGAAGCCGCTGCTGGAGATCCTTGAGGCGGTGGCCGGTGGCTCTCTTTGGGACCGGCCCGTCTTCAGCACGATCAACTGCACCATCGCCCCTCTGCAGCACGAGCGCGAGATGACTGCGGCGACGATGGAGCTCGTCAAGGCCGGCGTGCCGGTGTTGATCCTGCCGATGCCCCTCAGCGGCACGACCTCGCCGATGACCGTCCTCGGCACGACCATCGTCAACATGGCCGAGCTGCTCAGCGCCGTCGTGCTCTTCCAGCTCGCGCAGCCCGGCTGCGGGCTGATCTCCGGAGTGGGTGCGGCGGTCGCCAATATGCGCACCGGCGCCTACCTCTGCGGAGCGCCCGAGGTCGGGCTCATCAACGTGATCTGCATCGAGATGAGCCGTTTCTACGGACTGCCGGTGACCGGCAGCGCCGTGACCAGCGACGCCAAAGCGAGCAACCTGCAGGCCGGCTCCGAGGGCATGCTCACCGGTCTCGCCTGCGCCCTCGCGGGGGCCGACAGCATGCTGGCCTTCGGCCTGATGGACGGCGCCGAGACGGTGAGCCTGGCCAAGATCATCCTGGACTGCGACGTCGTGGGCGCGATCAAGCGCTTCGCCCGGGAGGACCCCATTGACGCCATGACGGCGCTCACCGGCGACATCGCCGCCGTGGGGGTAGGCGGGCACTTCTTGGGCGCGAGGAGCACGCGGCAGTTCTACCGCGCGGGCGAGCTCTGGCAGCCGCGCGTGTTCCAGCGAGACCCGTTCGAGACCTACGCCGGCGGGAGCCTGATCGACGACGCGGCCGAACAGGCCCGCGAGCTGCTGGCCGCTCACGCAGTGCCGCCTCTCGCCGACGATGTCGCCGCTGAGATCGAGCGCGTCCTCGAGAGCTACGCGCGGAGTGTGGGCGCCCCCGAGTCGCGCATCCGCTGGCGCGAGCCTGCGTGAGCGACGAGCACGTGCTCCTCGGCGTCACGTACGTGTCCGTTCTTCCGCACGTACGGCTGCGCCGCGGTGGCGTTCGGCCACGAGCGCGATATCCTCATGGGTGAACGCCCGCGCCGCGAGCAGTTCGGCCGCGGCTGCGAACCGCGGGCGCTGACGAAACGGATCGACGACACCGGCCCGCCGGATGGGCCGCGAAGCAAGGGGGAGGCGTGGCACGACCGCGACTGAGCTATCTGACCGACAGTGACAAGGAGCTCGTCCACGAGCAGACGCTGCGCGTGCTCGCCGAGGTCGGCGTCGGCTACGGCACGCCGACACTGACCGCGCTGCTCGCCGACGCAGGCGCGACCGTGGACGCCGAGGCGCTCACTGCGAAGCTGCCGTGGGAGCTCATCCAGCGCTGCCTGAAGATGGTCCCGCGAGACGTTCATCTGGCGGGGCGCGATCCGGCCTACGACTGCTGGATCAACGACCAGGGGATGCTATACACGAGCGACGGCGCCGCCACCTACATGCTCGACGACCTGACCGGTGAGCGGCACGAAGGCACCGCCGCCGATCTGGCCACGATGATGTGCCTCTACGACGCGATGCCCGAGATCGACTTCACCTGGGCCACCATCACCCCCGGCGACGTTGACGCGCGCGTCGGCAACCTCGAGATGGCGCGCATCACGTACGAGAGCTCGCGCAAGCATCTGCAGGACGAGGTCCGGCATCCAGACCAGGTGCCGGTGTTCATCGACATGCTCCAGGCGATCGCCGGAGCGCCGCTCCGCGAGCGCCCGATCTGGTCGGCGACCAACTGCACGATCGCTCCGCTGCAGCACGACGCCGAGATGACCGAGGCGCACATCCTCATGGCGCGAGCCGGCTGCCCCATCTTCGTGCTGCCGATGCCCCAGATGGGTACGACCGGGCCAATGAGCGTGCTTGGTACCAGCGTCGTCAACATGGCCGAGCTGCTGAGCGCGGTCGTGCTGTTCCAGCTCGCGGCCCCCGGGTGCGCGATGGTCTCCGCCGTCGGCTCGGCCGTCGCGGAGATGCGCAGCGGTCTTTACCTGTCGGGGACGCCCGAAGACGGGCTCATCAACCTCACCTGCATCGAGATGAGCAAGTTCTACGGGCTGCGCAGCCAGGGCAGCGCCGTGAGCTGCGACGCCAAGGCCTGCGACCTGCAGGCCGGCGCCGAGGGTATGCTCACGGGACTGGCGACGGCTCTCGCCGGGGCCGACGTCATGCTCGCCTTCGGCCTCATGGACAGCGCCCAGACGGCGAGCCTGGCGAAGACGGTGCTCGACGCCGACACGGTTAACGCCATTGAGCGCTTTCTGCGCGACGATCCGATTGACGAGGCGCGTGCGCTGGTCGACGACATCGTCGCGGTTGGCATCGGCGGGCACTACTTGACGCGCAAGAGCACGCGGCAGTTCTATCGCGCCGGTGAGCTCTGGCAACCGCGGCTCTGGCACCGGGAGTCGTTCGAGCACTACGTCGACACTCCACTTGTGAAGGACGCCTGGGAACGCGCCCACGAGCTGATCGAGAACAACGACGTGCCGCCGCTGCCCGAAGACGTTCAGCGGCACGTGAGCACGCTCATCGCCGACTACCTGCGCAGCCGCGAGTAATGAAGCCGGGGGGCGCCCGCGCGACGCGCACGGCGCCCGTGCGCGTGTGGCCGGCCGGCGTGAGCGCGGTGGTCGAGGTGCTCGAGCGCGAAGCGGGGCGCAGCGGCGAGCTGGTGCTGCGCCGCAGCGGCGCCGCTCTCGAGGTGATCCTGAACGGCGCCTTCCTCATCTCTACCGCCAACGAGGTCTCCAGCCGCGCCATGGTGACGGCCGCCCTGCCGCACCTCGCCGGCGACGCTCTCGAGGTGCTCATCGGCGGCCTCGGCCTCGGCTACGCTCTCGACGAAGCGCTCGCCGGCGGGCGCGTCTCGGGCGTGACCGTGGCGGAGTACGAGCCGGCGATCGTGCGCTGGTTTCGCGCCTACGGGGAGGGGCGCGCGGAGCGCGCCGCCGCCGGCGAGCGCGCCGGGCAAGCCACCATTGCGGTCGCGGACGTGGTCGACGTGCTGAAGGCACGCCCGGAGGGCTTCGATCTGGTTGCGCTCGACACCGACAACGGCCCGGACTGGCTGGTGCGCGAGGCCAACGCCGGCCTCTACTCCGAGGCCGGCGTGCAGCTCGCGTGCCGCGCCCTGCGGCCGGGCGGAGCCGTCGTCTTCTGGTCACCCGAACGCTACACCGGGTTCGAGCGGTCGCTGGCCGGGGTCTTCGCTCGTGTCGAGCGCGTCTCTGCCTTCGATGTCGTGCAGGGCCGCCGTCACGAGTACACCATGTACGTGGGTCTGCGGGACGACGCCCGTCGCGAGGATAGGATAGGTGCAGAGGCTGAAGGAGGCCGCATGGGGCTCACATGGACGGAGCCGGGCGAGATAGCTTGGGCGTTGATCGACGCGCACCCGGACGCAGACCCTCTCGATCTCAACTTCGTGGATTTGCAGCGCATGATCGTGGCGCTTCCCGACTTCGGCGACGATCCCGACGAGGCCAGCGAGACCAGGCTCGAGGCCGTCGTGGTGGCTTGGCATGAGCAGCGCTGAGGAGGCCACCCTCGGGCTCTTCCCGCTGGGCCTCGTGCTGCTGCCCGGCGAGGTGGTGCCGCTGCACATCTTCGAGGAGCGCTACAAGCTGCTCGTGCACGAACGGCTCGACGGCGGCGAGCTCGGCATCGTCCTCACGGAGAACGGCGAGCTGCACGAGTGCGGGTGCACCGCGCGCGTGGCTGAGCTTCTCGAAGAGCTCGACGACGGGCGCATGAACATCCTCGTCGAGGGCGGGCGGCGTTTTCGCCTTCTGGAGCTGCGCTCGCCGGCCGACCCGGAGGCTCAGTACCTCAGCGGCCTGATCGACTACTACGAGGATGAGGAGCCCGAGGCGCCGGCGGCGCTGCGTGCCGGCGTGCTTGAGGTCTTTCGCAAGATGCTCCTTCTGATGGACGTGGAGTCGCCGAAAGAGCCGGTCGGCGCAGGCGCGCTTTCCTTTCGCGTGGCGGCCGCCTTCGACTTCGGCGCGCCGCTCAAACAGGAGCTGCTCGAATCTCTCAGCGAGGCGCAGCGCCTCGAGACCCTTCTCCGCGTCATGGAGGCGCTGCTGCCTCAGCTCAAGCTGCGCAAGGACCGCGAACAAGCTATCCGCGGCAACGGCAAGGGGTATTAGAAGCCGCGACTACGGCAGCAGCACGATCTTGCCGAGGTGCGGGCCGGCAAGCAGCTCGTGGGCGCGGCGCGCGTCGGCCAGGGGCAGCGACTCTCCGATCACCGGCCTGACCTTGCCCTCCGCCGCCATCCGCCCGATCTCGGCGGCGATGGCGGCCACGCCGGCGCGCTTCGCGTTGCTCAGGTTCATGAACAGCAGCGTGGCGTCTTTGGCGAGCGCCTCGCCGATGGGCACCGCGGCCTCCGGCGACGGACCCTGCCCGGTGCACACGATGCGCCCGCCCGTGGCAACGAGGCCGATATCGGCGGGAAGGTTCACGCTGACGACGAGCTCGTGCACCAGGTCGACGCCCTTGCCGCCAGTCAGCTCCAGAGTGCGGGCGACGACGTCCTCAGTCTTGTAGTCGATGACCTCGTCGGCGCCGAGGCTGCGCGCGAGGTCCGCCTCTGCGGCGCCGGCCACGGTGGCGAGCACCCGCGCCCCCAGGGCCTTGGCGAGCTGCACTGAGGCGGAGCCGACGCCGCCGGCCGCGCCCTGCACGAGCACGGTCTCGCCGGGCTGCAGGGCTCCACGCCGCACGAGGCCGTAGTAGGCGGCGGGGAAGACCATGCCCAGCGCCGCCGCCTCGGCGAACGACAGGCCGGCAGGCACGGGGACGGCCTGGGCCTCGGCGAGCACGACGTACTCGGCGTAGCTGCCCTCACTGCCGACGCCGAGGCCGCTGAAGAAGACCTGGTCACCCGGCTTGACGGCGGTGATCTCGGCGCCGACCGTCTCGACGACGCCCGCCCCGTCGGAGCCGAGGATCTTCGGCGGCTGCTTGGGCGTGGGGAAGCGGTTTTCGCGGACCGAGACGTCGATGGGATTCACCGTCGCGGCCGCGACGCGGACGAGGATCTGGTTCGCCTGCGGCGTGGGCTTCTGGACCTCTTCGTACACCAGGACCTCGGGACCGCCGTACTCGTGGATCCGCACCGCTTTCATCGTCGCCTCCTCGCGCCGCCGTGTTGCCGCCTCGCGTCCAGACTCTACCCGCGAGGCGGCAACGTCTATCGAAGCAGGGCGCTCAGGCCGGCAGCGACGGCTGCGCCGGCTGCCGGCGGCCGCGCCGCACCCGGCGCGCGACGAACCACGCGACGAGGCCTATGCCACCGAACACGACCACGAAAGGCAGCAGGGCGGTGAGCACCAGGCCGGTGACGCGGGCGCCGTGACCGAGCACCTTGATGGAGTGCAGCAAGGTGCCCGAAAACGTGTCGGTCGGGTCTGTGGCTGCGGCCTGCGGCACGCCCTTCTCGCGCAGGAAGATCGAGAGGGTGCCGTAGGTCGTGGTCTCACGCAGCGACTTGAGCTGGGCGCTCAGCTGCTCGATGGTGAGCTGCACGTTGTCGATGCGATCCTGGACGGCGAGCATCTGGTTGACGTTGTCGGTGGCGGCCAGGAAACGGACCAGACGCTGCTCCACGGCGTGGTAGTGGCGCAGGCGCGCCTGGAGGTCGACGTACTGCGACGTGACGTCTTCGCTCGACGTTGACACGCTCTGCACGTCGCCGAGAGCGGCGAACCGCTTCACGGCGACGTCGAAGCTGCGCTCGGGCACGCGCACGCTGAGCGTGGCGTACGGGTGCGTCGCGATGGTACTGGCGGGCTCGGCGCTCGTGGAGGAGGCAGCCCCGGAGTCGAGCGCGAGGGGCTGGGCGAGGCCCGGCAAACCAGGCGACTCGCTGCCGAGGGCGCTGGACATCACGTAGCCGCCCATGCCCAGGGTCATCGCGTTGATGCGGTCGACGCTGGACAGGAGCGTGCCGCGGGCGACCAGCAGCGAGAGATCGCCGGTCCGCACGAGGTGGTGGGTGGAGAAGGCGGAGGCCGGCGGCACGGCTGCGGCGATGTCGCCACCGGTGCTCTTCGAGGCGGTGTCCGCCCCGACGCCCTGCACCGCCTCGCCGGCGCCGGCGCTGCCGGCAGCGTCGAGGGCGGCAGAAGCGCGGTTCGCCGCCGGCTCGCTGGCGGTGCCCGCCAAGCCGCCCCGGCTGAGCACGCCGACGACGGCGAACACAACTAGTAGCGCCACGGCGACGGCGGGGATAAGGATCCTGAGTCTCGGTCTGCGCCCCATGGTCTTCCTCCTCCTCGGGCCGCGCTGGCCGCGGCCGGTGTACCATGCGGTGAGACGCGGCCGTTCCCGCCGGGGTTCGCCGGCGCGGCCCATGCGGCCGCGCCGCCAGGGTACGTGCAGGACCGTCCCTGGGAAGACAAGGTGCACGTCACCGGGGAGCTGCGCGCCGACCTGCGGCTCGGCCGGACGGTCGCCGGCGACGCGGCAGTCGTCCCCGGCGCCGAAACCGGGCTGTTCCTCAGACAGGTCGTGCGCGCCGGCAGACGGGGCCGGTGCTGTCGCGCGGCCTGCTAGTGTTGCATATCTTAAATGTCTTGTAGTAGGATTCCCTCATCCGGTGGCATCACCGAAGGAGGCCGTCCATGGCTACAGCGCGGAAGATCGAGCTGACGACGGAGGAGGAGCAGACCCTGCGCATGTGGACGCGCGCCGGGACCACCGAGCAGCGCCTCTCGCGGCGAGCGCAGGTCATCCTCTGCTGCGCGGAAGGGCTGCGGA
>Ga0209083_1002185_pt1 | contig 19287 bp, 11 predicted proteins | sample AM7aDNAmetaG_FD_184132 | JGI IMG/M metagenome (GOLD analysis project Ga0209083, IMG submission 184132) | Freshwater microbial communities from Finland to study Microbial Dark Matter (Phase II) - AM7a DNA metaG (SPAdes) (version 3) | ecosystem: Environmental > Aquatic > Freshwater > Lake ...
AGGATAAACATTCACGGAGGTATAATCAGAACCTCCCATTCCGGGAGCTTTCCCTGTAGCGCCGCTGGCATACAGCACCGCAGCAGCTGTTTCGGTTGTGCTGTTGTTGATTTTGACTATGACAACTCCCTGGTGTGTTCCTGCATTAATTGCGTCGAATGCGGCTTTCAGCGTTGAATAAAATGCCGGGGAGGTTCCCGCAGTAGATGTTACCGTTACCGGCGGATTTGCATTATATTCCCAGGCACCTATCGAAGGGGTTGACAAGCTTCTTGTTGTGCCGGCGTAATCGGTTAAGATCCCGGTCCCTGTTGCCGCAATCAGTCCTAGTGCAGAAGGAAGATAGTTAACAGCTGATGTTCCTCCGGCACTTGCAAAAGCCGGGCTTATCGCTTTGCTGCCTGCATCCTTTCCGCTGATCAGGGGCAGGTCAATTACATTAGCAGAATTATAATATCCCAGCACACCTCCGTTGCCCGAAGCATAATAATCGTTGTTATCGAGGGTCAGGTTTGTGCTTACATTGTAATTAAACCAGGCTGAATAATTTGTACCGATGCCGCCTGGACTTTTAGCGTAACTGCTCCGCTGATTATCAAAAATATTATTTCTGAAGTTTCGGATATTTGTTGAAGTCGCGCTGTACAAAGCATACGATCTTGATGTCATTGACTCCACAGTACCATAAATATATATGGTGTTGAAATACAGATTGTTGTCATTCAGGGCATCGCCCCTTTCATAAATGCCGTATATGTTTGCGAATGTATTGCTTCCTACACTGATGATGTTATTGGACCAGGTGGTGGCTCCGTTCTTTATTTTGATCCCGTAAATGTTCGCGGATGAGGTGCTGGTGGCATCAACCGATAAGCTACGTATGAAATTCCTCGAAACGCTGCTCGCCGTCGTCGATCCGTTATAATACAACCCGATAACATTGCCTGCGAATGAAGCCCTGGTATTCGATAAATTGTATATCGTGTTTCCGGTTATTGTCTGAACGTTAAGACTGTTATTTAATAGTGCAATCCCGATGACAGGCGCATTATAGTCTGCAGCGGTGTCTGCATTGGCAATCGTCAGATCACGGATCGTATTGTTTGAAATAGTGTTTGATCCATCAATGGTTGTAATACCCTGAATCAAACCGCGGGCGACTGCAGAAGAATTCGTGGTTCTGTTTGTCATATTGGCGATAACATTGCCCGACATAGTCACACTTCCCGTTCCCGCATTAAATATTCCATGACCTTTTTGCTCCCACGTAGTAGATGGAGAACTCAGATTTATGCTGTTGGCTGTTGTTAAGCTTCCTATCGTATTGTTGCTGATAGTTATCGTTCCGCTTGCCACGTTTAAAATTCCATAAAAATCAATTCCGGTTGCATCATTTGACCCGGCAACAGTGATGGACCCTATCACATTATTTCGGATGTCCATAGGTTCTGTTCCAAACAGAAAAATTCCTTGAAATATGCCGGTAATATCTGATTCGGCACTATAGGTGATGGACCCTGTGCCTGTTGATCCGCCAATAGTGTTACCTTCAACGGTCCCGACATTCAAATTGCCGGCTCCGTATATTCCACACCATAGGTGTTTACCAGGGGCGTCTGACCAGGAAAAACTCTTGATGGTGTTGCCCTGGATATTGCTTGCAGCGCTATTTCCTACGCCCATTGCGATGGCAATAAAATCATTGTCGAATGCATTGGTTTTTGTCCAGGTGCCGCTGCATGCCGATAAACTGCCGCCAATATGATTACCGGAAACGGTGAAATTAACACCTGCATTGGAGATCTTTATTAATTTGTAATTGGCCTCCGCAGTGGGAACAAATGCCGCAGTTTCGTAAAAACTGTTTCCCAAAATAGTGCATGAGGTGGTATTGAAAGAAAGATTGATGCCTTGTGAATCCAATCCACGACTCAGGAAATTATAGATGTTGTTGCTGATGATGGTATTCCCGCTGTTTTCCTTGCCTTCGGTTCCTTTCGAATATATTGCATTGATGGGCCGGTTGGCATCGATGGCGCTGGTTATGTCGTTATTGTCAATTGTATTCGCATTGTTTCCGGTTCCGGTTCCGGCTGTACTGAAGAAAATGATACCAGCGGCTGTATCAGTTGATGATCCCTTTATGGTGGAGTATTTAACGGTATTGCTGCAGGCGTCGTTGATGAAACGTATGGTTGAGGTTCCTGATGTTGATAATGTGCTGGTATTGCTGATGACCAGGTCCTTTGTACTGCCTGTGGCATTCACCCTCCCGTCGATGGTCACGTTATCGGCCCCGTTCAGGTCGATGAGCGGAAATGCCAGGTTGCCGGTGATACTTAGCCCTGTGACTGTGGGATAAACATTTACGGAGGTGTAGTCTGAAATTATGGTCGCAGGAGCTTTCTTGTCAGGGATATATCCACTGTGATAGAGAACTGCAGATGCAGATTCAGTCGTGCTGCTGTTGATCCTGATTGTAATATCTCCCTTGTGGGTTCCTGTATTGATGGCGTCGAAGGCCCCTTTCAGGGTAGGATACACCCCTGTGAGGGTGCCTGAAGTTGCAGAGACCGTGACTGCTGAACTCACATTATATTCCCAGGCTCCCATCGCAGGATTTGTTGCGCTGCGGGTTATCCCAGCATAATCAGTAGTAATCCCTGTACCTGTAACCGCCATCAACGAGCTTTCAGATGGAAGGTAGTTTGCTGCCAGTGTGCCTCCCGGAGTGGCAAAGACCGGGTTGACATTCAGGCTGTGGATGTCCTGCCCTGTTGCAGCTTTCCACGCAGCCAAATCGGTTTTATCTCCACCCAGAAAACCCAAAAAGCCATTCGGAGCATAGTAATCGTTGTAATCGATGGTCAAATTATTCAAAACAGCCACAGAAATAGCGTAATGTTTTCCGCCGGATCCTCCTGCCCTCGAATTGCTGAAAAGGTTGTTCTTATAGGTTCTGAAATTGTTGCCGCCGTTGCCGTTTGATAAAGCGTAGGTATTGCTTGTTGTACTGCTTGCCGTACCGCCAATGTAAACGGTGTTGTAAAACAAATCAAGCGTATTGGTGCCTGCAGATAAAAGCTTTATGCCATAAAGGGCATACCCGGTCGAAATGCCGGTACCCAAACTGATGATGTTATTTGAAAAGGATGCCGATCCTCCGTCAATCTTAATTCCATAAATAGAGGCAGCGGAATTGGCGCTGTTCAATGACAGACTGTGAATGAAATTCCCTGAAACCGCGCTGGATGTTGTGGATCCATTATAATATAGTCCGATGACACTGCCAGCGAATGAAGCATAGGTATTCGATAAATTATAGATAGTGTTGCCGGTAATGCTCTGGGTTGCAGCCGTTGTGTAGTTCAGGGCGATCCCGGTGACCGAGGCCGTGTTAATGGCTGCCGTATTTGCATTGGCTATGGTCAGGTCCCTCACAATATTGCCTGAAATGGTATTGGTACCGTTTGCCGCGGTAATTCCGTTGATCAGTCCGGCGGTTCCTGCCGTTGAATTGGTTGTCCCGTTGGTGAGCTTCGATACCGTATTCGCGATAATCATAGCGTTTCCGCTTCCTTCGCTGTATATTCCATACACGGTCTGTGATGCCCCGGTCGAAGGGGACGAAGCGTAAATGCTGTTGGTGGTTGCCACTGCGGTACTGCCGATCGTGTTAGCGTTGATGACTCTGTCCCCGGTTCCTGAACTGAGAATTCCGTAAATATTTGTAGGATATCCTGTGTTTGAATTATTTGTGGTGATGGCTCCCACAGTGTTGTTTTGTATCCACACTGTTCCGGTTGAGGTTGTGGCAATCCCATTAACCTGACTCGGTAAAGTAGTGTTTAAAGTATATGTAATAGCTCCATTGCCTGTAGCGGCACCGACTACGTTTGCAGCAGTCGTTCCAATGTTCGCCCCAAGGGATCCTGCAACGTTGATCCCGGTAAAGCTGCCGGAACCACTTGTCCAGTTGATATTCCTTATGATATTTCCCTGTATCTCGCAGGCAGTTCCTGTTGAAGGTGAATTGATACAGATACCGATGAAATCATGTTGAAAGTCCCCGGTTTTTGTCCATACGCCTGAACAGGCAGCGCTACTCCCCCCGATATAATTTGATGAGATCGTATGTCCGCTTCCCGATTCAATGTAAATAATGAAATAATATGATGTCGATCCCGTTGTTGCAAAGAGTGCCGATTCATAAAAACTGTTTCCCGAAATGGTCCAGTTGGTATTGTTATCTCTGACACAAATGCCAGTCGCAAATGAGGCTTCTCTGATCAGAAAATCATAGATATTGTTATTGCTTATCGTATTGCCGCTGTTTTCCATGGCGGATGTTCCAAGAGAAAAGATTGCATTTATAGGGCGGTTGACATCGGCGGCATTGGTGATGTTGTTGTGGTCGATCAGGTTGCCATCGTTTCCTGTGGTTGTTCCTGTGCTGAACAAAACGATTCCACTACCATATCCCGGGATGTTTGGAATCATCTGCGAACCTTTAAGCGTGCAGTATTTCACAGTATTGTTGGATGCATCGCTGATAAAGCGAATGGTTGATGTCCCTACCGTTGCGGATGTGCTGGCGTTGGATATGGTCAGACTTACGGATGAACCGGTGGCATTCACCCTGCCGTCGATGGTTACATTGTCGGCGCCGTTCAGGTCGATCAAAGGTGTTGCCAGGTTGCCGCTGATGCTAAGCCCAGTGGTAGTCGGATACATATTTATGGATGTGTAGCTTGAGCTTCCACTTGAGGGTGCTTTACCGTAAGTTCCGCTGGCATTCAGCACCGCAGCTGCTGTTTCGGTTGTACTGTTGTTGATTTTGACTGTGATAACCCCCTGGTGGATCCCGGCGTTGATGGCGTCGAAGGCGGCTTTTAATGTGGAATAATATCCTGTTGGCGTTCCCAGGGTGGATGTAACCGTTATAGTTGGCGCAACATTGTATTCATAAGCCCCCATTGAAGGGTATGTCACACTTCTGGCTGCATTGGCATAATCGGTGGTGATGCCGGTGCCTGTTGCGGCAATCAGGGAGGTATTGGATGGCAGATAATTGGCTGCTAGGGTACCGCCGGCGCTGGCAAAGACCGGGTCAGCATTTTTGCTGTTTGCATCCTGCCCGCTGACTAAGGGAAGTGAGGGCACATTCGCAGAGTTGAAATGTCCCAGAACACCGCTGCCCATGCCCGATATATAATAATCATTGTTATCGAGGGTCAGGTTTGTGCTTACACCGTAATTAAACCAGGCTGCATAATTTGCGTAGAGACCAACCGGACTCTTAGCGCCAATGAAACGCTGATTGTCAAAAATATTGTTCCTGAAGTCTCGGGTATTTGTAGAAGTCGCGCTGTATAAAGCATACGATTTGGGCTCTGAGTACCCCACATCACCATAAATATATATCGTATTGAAATACAGGTTATTGTTATTTTCGGCATCCCCGTTTTCATAGATGCCGTAAATGTTTGTATTATAGTTGCTCCCAACGCTGATAATGTTATTTGACCAGGTGGTTGCCCCATTGTATATTTTGATCCCGTATATATTCGATAATGCAGTGGTGGAGGCTACTGATAAACTATGGATAAAGTTTTTCGAAACCGTGCTGGCAGTGGTTGAGCCCTGATAATAGAGCCCGATCACGTTTCCTGTAAAGGAGGCAGATGTATTCGATAAATTATAGATCGTATTCCCGCTGATGGTATGCACGCCAGCGGTGCTCTGGTTGCAAATGCCGAGGATCGACGACATATAATCAGAAGATGAATTGGTGTTGGCAATGGATAAATCCCGTATAGTATTGCCCGAAATAGTATTTGTCCCGTTATATGTGGATATACCCATAAGCTGGCCAGAAGAACCCGTGCAGGAATTTTTCAGATTTGCGATGACATTATTTGAAATGTCTATAGTTCCGGTGCTTTGTGTCGAGATTCCATAAACAAACTGGCTGTTTCCGGTCGAAGGACAGCTTGCATTAATGCTGTTTGCTGTAATGGTGCTTCCAATGGTGTTTGAGCTGATGGTCGTTGTTCCGGATCCGGACTTATAAATTCCGTAAATATTTGTGGAATTGGTTCCAAAAGAGTTGGTGGCTGTAACGGAGCCAATGGTGTTTCCCTGGGTGTTTGTCGTGCCTGTGCTTGAAATGTATATTCCATAAAAAGAGCCACCTGCGCTACCATTGGTCAAAGTCACAAAACCATTACCTGTTGCTGCTCCGATTGTGTTGGCTGTGAGGGTTCCGATATTTACAGCACCTGCAAGAACATTGATTCCATACCAGGAAGCATTCAAAGAGTTTGCAAAATCAAAGTTCCCGATTGTATTGCCCTGAACACTGGTTGCCGTTCCTGTGCCCACATTCAGGTTGATGGCTGTAAATGTATTGTTGAAAGCGGCTGTTTTTGTCCAGGTTGTACCACCGCATGAGGATGATTTTCCGCCGATAAAATTGTTGTTTACAATAAAACCATTTCCCGATGTGTAGTAGATGTTTATACCGTAGTATGCCACTGAAGCTGTTGGTACAAATGAAGCCGTTTCGTAAAAACTGTTTCCTGTAATGGACCAGGTCGTATTGTAATTCCAGATATTTATGCCGTACGAGATCGTACTTCTGTTCAGAAAATTAAAGATATTGTTATTGCTTATCGTATTACCGCTATTTTCCTTTCCTGAAGTGCCGATACCGGCGATTGCATTGATGGGCCGGTTGGCATCCGCAGCATTGGTAATATCATTCAGGTCGATGGTGTTATTATCGTTGCCGGTTGTAACAGTCGTTGTACTGAAATAGATAACTCCCCCGTAGGCAGACATTGAAGAACCTTTAATCGTGCAATATTTTACTGTATTGCTGGAGGCATCGTTGATGAAGCGTATGGTAGAAGTTTCGGCTGTTGCTGATGTGCTGGTATTTGTAATGGCAAGGTCTTTTGAACTGCCTGTGGCATTCACCCTGCCATCGATGGTCACGTTGTCGGCCCCGTTCAGGTCGATCAGCGGGGTAGCCAGGTTGCCGCTGATGCTAAGTATGGTGGCCGTGGGATAGATGTTCACCGAAGTATAACTCGAAGGTGAACTGCTGGCATTCAGAACTGCTGTTGCTGTTTCTGTTGTGCTTGCGTTGATGGCAATGGTAACATCCCCCTGGTGAGTTCCATTATTGATGGCATCGAAGGCGGCTTTTAAAGTAGAATAATCACCGGATGTCGTCCCTGAAGTGGCGGTAACATGGACAGGGCTTGTTGCTTGGGTATTTAAGCTGATGGCACATAACAGGATAATGATGGCGGCCAAACGGAACTGGGTAAATTTTTCCATATGATTAGTTTCAGCAATTAAACAATGGTTATTATGTTAAGGTCTGAGTATAACGGTCTTATAACAAACATAATAAAAAGAGAAAGTAATGCAAACTTCATGCCATTGGACTTGACTAATTGTAAATATAAAACTACGATTCCGTAATACATTAAGCCTCTGACTCATCGGTAACTCATCCTGGTTCTCAGTTTTTTTTCCTTAAGTAATCCTACTGTTATTTTTTTTAATAAATATGATAAAAACGCGTACTTACGCGTTTTTGCTGACTGTAATCCTCTTAACCCAGGCATATAATACGCATGCAAAGTCGATATCCGTTTGTGATTGAATAAAATGCCATGATTTTGGTAATTTTTAATTAATTCCTTCTGAATTGTTAAAAAAAGTCAAACCGGTGTTTTTATATCAATTCTTACCTTTATCCTGTCGCTTAGACTTTGAATCTCCGGCAGAGATGACTTAAATGAGAATCCCCCGCAAGTAACTTCCGGGAAAATCATCAAATTTAAAAAGCAACATTTTGGCTGAGAAGAACTTTATACTGAGATTAAAACAAGGCCATCAAAACGCCTATGGGGAACTGCTTGATCTATTTTCCGATAAGGTGTTTAATACAGCCCTCGGACTTCTTCAAAATAAAGAAGATGCTGAGGATATTACCCAGGAAGTATTTGCTGAAGTGTTTCAGTCCGTTGCAAAATTCAGGCAACAGTCAAAGCTGTCTACCTGGATTTACAGGATTGCCGTGACAAAATCCCTGGAACTTATCAGAAGCCGGCAGCGGAATAAACGGTCAGCAATCATTTTAAGCCTTTTCGGGAAAGAGGACCAGATCCACGTTTCAAATAATGAACCATTCTACCATCCGGGAGCAAACCTTGAACACAAGGAAATGTCGGCAGTTCTGTTCGATGCCATCCACCGGCTTCCCTTAAATCAAAGGACTGCCTTTACCCTGAATAAACTCGAAAACCTTAGTTATGCCGAGCTTGCCGTTGTAATGGACATCTCGGTTTCCTCGGTGGAATCACTTCTTTTCAGGGCAAAGCAAAAACTCAGGGAACTTCTTGGGGAATACTATGAACAAAACATAAAATAAGCGCAAGTTTTTTTAAAGTAAAACATCAAACAGATATGAACTCAAAGGAACAATGGATCGATAATGCTGTTAAAAGCCTGGATGGCGTGGAGCGGGCAGCTTTAAGTCCGTTCGTCAGGGAAAAAATCCTGCAACGGATGCAAAACTCCGAAACAATGACTGATTCTGTAAAATTCAGCCTGGCCTGGAAAATTGCGGCAGTGATTATCCTGCTTATCAGCCTGAATGTTTTCACGATCCTCAGTTTCAGCAAATCGTCAGGAAGCAGTCAGAATTCAATAAAATCGCTAGCAAGCGAATATTTCTCATACATCGACCATTATAATCTCTGAAATATGAAGAATGTCAGACTATACAAAATCATTATCATACTGCTGGTGGCTTTGAACCTTTGCACCCTGGCGTTTATGTGGTTTAACAGGCCCGGCAGGGAAAGGCAGGGTGATAAGCAGCAGGCTGCAACTTTCCTGATCAGGGAACTTCAAATGACCAAAGCCCAGCAGGAACAGTACCAGAGACTGAGAAATGAACACAGGTCAAAGCTTGACGTTCTCAGTGAACGTGATAAAGTACTTCATAAACACTTTTTTGACCTCCTTTTACTCGAGTCTGCGGATAGCGTTTCCCTTGATGCCATGGCATCTGCCATTGCTGCAAACCGCAAAGAAATGGAGTTTGTAACATACGAGCACTTCGACCTGATCAAAAAGATACTTAATCCTGATCAGCAAAAGAAATTCGACAGCATTTTCCAGAATGTCATCCGTATGGTACTTCCCTTACCCCCGCCTCCGCCGCAACTTCCTCCACCACCTCCGCCTCCGCCACCGGCGCCGTAATACTTTGCCTTACTCTCATTGAACACATTGAATAATCGTTAAACGACAAATTCTAAAAAATCCAACTTATGAAAACCTTAGTCCAAAGAGTAAACACAGTGATCATCTTCCTGGTCTTCGGCTCGTTCTTTGCAGGCGCACAGGTTCAGAGCCATCAGTCAGATCCCGGTACAGCTTCCCTATCACACAGCCACGATGTTTCCTCCACAATGCCCCCTTCATCTCCTTCTGTATCAGGATTCCCTTTGCCTCCCTGCCCTCCGCCACCTCCCCCTCCGCCCCCGCCCTCTTCCGATGAAGGCATGGAACAGGGCCATCAGGGGCTTGATATGCCCGACCTGACCCCCGATCAATCAGCCGGAATCAAAAAGATCGATCTTAAGAATATGGCAGATATGACTCCCCTGAGGAACCAGATGCAGGAAAAACGAGCCAGGCTTTCAACCATTCTCATTACGATCCCGATTGACTTGAAGCAGGTAGATTTGATTGCCGACGAGATTGGGAAAACAGCCGCTGCCATGTTAAAGGCACAGATCCGCCATGATCAGGATCTCAGAGCTATCCTCACCCCCGATCAGCAAGTGCTGTTCGATGCCAGGCCCAAACCATGGCTGAGAAGGCCGTGAGACGTGGATGAGCAGACGATAACCAGATATCAGAAGACCGCTGGCAGCTTCAGCAACTTACAATCTTAATTATTCATGCCTGGCCGGGTCATCAAACCCGGCCAGGTTGTTCTATATTCACCGGTAAAAGCACCAGGTCTGCTTATGTAAGCAGCCGTTTCGTTGATTTGTTTTGCTTTGGCTCTATTCCATATATACATTTGTTCAAATTCCTGATAAAAATAAACCGTTAAAAATAATGTGCATGAAACAATTCGACCCTGAAGACCAATAATAAAAATCAGACTAACAATTAAAAACAGGGAATTATGAAAACGAAAAAAGTAAATTTCAGGAAAGATCATGAAAATGCTGCAATCAGTGTCATTCCGGTCAGAATAAACGGGATGTTAAACAACAGGCTGACTTCAATAATATTTGTATTACTGTTGATCCCGTTATTGTCAATTTTTGCCGGCTGCAAAAAAGATTCAACCGTAACCGACGCTACCGTTCTGACACCCACCGGTAACGATCAGTACACAATAACCCAGGCTATTTCGGATGAAGCCCAGAGAAATACCATAGCTTTCGACGGGCTTGCATTTCTTACAGGAAATCTCGGATCACAGTCCTTCCTGCCTCCTGGCAAGGTAGCTGACTATAGTGGTTTTCAGTGCCTGCGCGATAATGATCCCACTCAACTTGGACATAATACCAGCTTCGTAACCATCATCGCGTTTAATGTACTGCATATTCTCACTACCGACCAGATCAACATGTATGTTGCACGGGCTCAGAATCAGATCGATCAGATCAATGCTTTTGCCTTGAAACGCTTCCCGTTACTGAAAGCTTTCCGCCGTTTAAAGGAAGGAGATATACCTGGCGGCACAAGCGGACTCAGTAAGGAAGCAGTAATGGCTTATGCAGCTGAACTGTACAGGATTGACGGGCTGATAAGCTACGACAGGGCAAAATTATTCGGAACCGTTGTTAATTCATTCAGTTCTGAACAGAAAGCAAAAATGGATGCCCTGAAAGCTCTTAATGGAGTGGGGCACTGGGATAGCAGTTTATCCAATCCACTTGAAGGGCTGAATTTGCCGCAGGATGTCAATGTTGCTGTTATGACTTATGCAAGTGAAATGTATGCCTGGTATGCAGGCTCGGTTACATCCGATGTATATTTCTGCCCTGAAAGGCATGGTACCTATTTCGGTTCGTTTTACCTGAAGGACTGGCCGGCTATGGGAAATCCGAACTACACCATTGATGAAACACTGACTGCCAATGCCGGACAGAACTTCCTGGCGATTCTTACAACGACGCAGGCCGACCAGGTGAAAGGGATCGTCGACCTACAGCGCAGTGCCCTCACGGAACTTGTGGCAAAACGGGAAGCTGTATCGACCGAACTTCGTAAATTTGTTGCTTCCGGAACTGCCGATTCAACCACTGTGATCGCGCTGAGTGAACGCTACGGAGAACTCGACGGGGAATTATCCTACTATTATGCTTCAGTTTTCACACAGGTATACAACACCATGTCGGATGAGCAAAAAGTAAAATTAACAAAACTTGCCAGTGACCTGGGATACATTAATCCAAGCGGGGCTTTCCAGTATTCCCAGCCTGTTGCAATGCCTGAAATATTGAATACCGATTTCATGTTCAAATAATTAAACATCCGCTGACCTGACTCCGGCCCCGTCAAAGGCTCTGCCTTTGACGGGGCCGGAGAGAGCGGAAAAAATTACCAGGAATATGAAAAAACGAAAAAATATTCATTTGTTCATCGTGATCTTGTTAATACTTCCATTCATGTCATCATCTTGTCAGAAAGACAAGGAGCAATCCCCAACCGTACTTTCAACAGATTCACTATTTACACTAAGCAGTTCAGCGGTTGAAAACGGGCTGCTGCTGGATGCCTATAAGTGCGAACCAAAAGTGAACGGCGTTGAGAATTCAATTCCCCTTTCGTGGATTAATGCTCCTGCCACTGCAAATGCCTTTGCAATCACGATGGTGCATTATCCGAACCCGGCCGACAGCATCCACCTGAACTCCTACCTGTTATTATGGGGTATTGATAAAAGTGTAAGCGCAATACCTTTCGGTGAGGCCGATAAAGGTCCATGGTTCATGGGACCCAATAAGGACACGGTCGCGATCTCCTATACATCTCCCTGCTCGCCTTCTTCAGGCGCTCATAAATACATTATTACCATTTATGCCTTATCTGCAACTCCCCCGGACCTGCCGGTAAAGAGCTCAATGGACGTAACCTACGGAGTGCTGATGAAGGCACTCTCAACCGTTACAATAATTGATAAAGCTACACTGGTTTTTAACAATGTGACACCATGATGCCATGTTTAAATGAGGGTATCAAAATTGAATAAACTTTTAAAGATATGTTTACAAACCTAAAATAATCCCATTATGAAAACCCTTTTTGCAATTAAGAAAATCACAGGCATTGCTATTGTCTTAATGCTGATGCTTGTTAATCCCGGAAAAAGTTTTTGCCAGGACAAGCAGAATCCCCCGCAAAAACCTTCCGAAAAAGTCCAGGCCCTGACTCCTGCACAAACAGCAACGATCAAAACTATTTTATCGAAATACAATGCTTCAAAGTTAACGGAAGCTGATGCTAAAGCTATTCATGAGAAATTCAGGGAGGCCGGCATTCATGCAGGTCCTGAAACCAGGGATGCCATCACCGCAGCCGGATTTGATCCTGAAAAGCTGAGGACCCTTGACCCTCCTAAGTCACCTGACAATAACGGGAAAGCTAATCCGCCATCAAATGAAGAAAGGATGAAAACAGTCCAGGAAAAAATTATTAAACCCCTCGCCCTCAACGCGGCACAGACTGAAACGATAACCAACGCATATAAAGATTTCATTACCGCTATGGAAAACCTGAAGAAAACACAGACTAATCCACAACAGCCTGTAGAAAAATCGAAGGTTGAACCTCTTGAAAAAGCAAGGGATGAGAAAATCAGCAAGGTTTTAACGAAGGACCAGTTCGCGAAATACATGGAACTGGAAAAAGCTTCCAGGCCACAGAAGGCTCCAGGCCAGGAACCTCCAAAGAACTGAGCGAAAACGAACAGGCTTGATTATACCGGGCACAAAAGAATCAGATCGGCAAGTGAGCGGAATAAAATATCTTTGTACACGGGATTTCACTTCAACGAAAGGTGATCAGCATGAAAGTCCGAGATAAAACAATCCTTTTCACCGAGATCGCCCTGGTTATATTCGTCTGGCTCGTCTTGCTCATCACTCCGATCCTTTTCAGGGAGGACAACAACAATCCGCTGTGGAGAAGCGTGGCAAACCAGCTGGAAATTCTCATTCCTCTGTCGATTCTGTTTCTTATCAACCGTTTTATTTTTGTTCCCGGATTTTTATTCAAGGGAAAAATAAAACTTTACATCGGCTCTTTATTGGGACTTATCTTTATTCTCACCATGGCCTCCTATTTTTATGATGTGAATAAAATGAATACGCCAAAACAGCGTGGGGCAGAAGCTGGTCGTTCTATAAGACCACCGAAGGATTCTCAGTCAGAACGAAACCCACCGGATCAAAATCGGCCGGAACGAAATCCACCGGAACAAAATAAGCCGGAACGAAATCCAACAGACCGGAATCAACCGGATCGAAATCAGCCTGATCAAAATCCGCCAAACCGGAATCAACCCGATCAAAATCCGCCAGACCGGAATTCTCCTCAGGAACATCACCCCTCTCAGCAACGTCAGCCAAGACCCGTTCCTCCCTTTGCCAATTTTCTGATATTCTCATTTCTTATTGTCGGATTTGATACCGGATTACGTTCCGGCCTGCGCTGGATCTGGGTTGAGAATGAAAAGGTAAGGCTTGAAAAAGAAAACGTTTCGAACCAGCTGGCTTTGCTTAAGACCCAGATTAGTCCGCATTTTTTTATGAATACCCTGAATAATATCCATGCCCTTGTCGATACCAATACCGATGAAGCCAAGGAGGCTATTATCAAGCTGTCGAAGATGATGCGCTACCTTCTGTACGAAACGGAAACCGAAAAAACAACTTTGAAAAAAGAGGTGGAGTTCCTCGCAAGCTATATCAACCTGATGAAACTCAGGTTCAGTGAGAAAGTCAGAATCGAACTCAATTTACCTGTTGTAATCCCTGATACAGCTATACCACCATTTCTGTTCATTTCATTTATTGAAAATGCGTTCAAACATGGGATAAGCTATAAAAATGAATCGTTTATCACGATTGATCTGATATTGGGAAAAGATCGCCTTTTATTCGTAGTAAAGAACAGTAAAACCGACAGAAGCCAGATCAATGAATTTTCAGGGATTGGTATTGAAAATACACGAAAACGACTGGCATTGCTATATGGTACTGATTACCACATTGACATAATAGACAATGAGGAATTATTTACAGTTAACCTATCTATTCCGTTATGATCAGATGCATTGCGATAGATGACGAACCCCTCGCTTTAAAGCAGATTGCCGATTATATAAGCAAAACGCCCTTTCTTGAGCTGGCCGGGCTATGCGAAAGCGCACTGCAGGCTCTTGAACTATTGGATAAAACCCCGGTCGACCTCATGTTTGTTGATGTGAACATGCCTGACCTCAGCGGAATGGATTTCGTGAAAACACTGGAGAATCCTCCGTTTATTGTTTTTGTCACAGCCTACAGCGAATATGCACTGGAAGGTTTCAGGGTCGATGCAATCGATTACCTGCTTAAACCAATCAGTTACAGTGATTTTTTAAAGTCGGCAAACAAAGTTAAAGCCTGGTTCGATGCAATGCAGCAGAAACCAGCGGAAGTCATGAGCAACAAGGATTTTCTTTTTATAAAGTCGGAATATAAGATCCTTAGAATTAACTTTGACGACATAAAATACATCGAAGCGATGAGTGAATACATCAGAATACACCTTGTCAATTCGAAACCGGTAATGACGCAGCTAAGCATGAAATCTATTGAGGATCAGTTGCCTGAAGACCGGTTTATGAGGGTACACCGCTCATTTATCATTAATCTTTCGAAGATTTCCGTCATAGAAAGGAATCGGATCATTTTCGACGGAACAGTTTATATACCGGTAAGCGATCAGTATAAAAGTAAGTTTCAAAACTATATTGAAAAAAACTTTTTAAACTGATCTTTATGACAAGGCTCATAGGCATTTTCATTGCTGTTTCGCTGTTAAGCACTGTCCATGCCCAGCGATATGGCATGCCCGGAATCCATAATTTCAGCCGTTCGGAATATGGCGGGGGCACCCAGAACTGGGCTCTTGCACAAGCCCCTGATGGGATGATGTATTTTGGAAATAACAATGGCCTTGTTGAATATGATGGTGCCCACTGGACAGTTTATCCTGAGCTTGGATTGGTTATCCGCTCGATTTGTGTTGATGGTAACCGTATCTATGTCGGAGCTTTTAACAAGTTTGGTTATTATGAAAATGATGCAAATGGAGGGCTCAGATACCATTCCCTGCTTCCTTTCCTAAAAAACCGTATCAATGATTTCGATGAGATCTGGCGAATCCATAAAACCAGTTTTGGTATTGTATTCCAGTCATTCAGGGCTATATTTATTTACAATCACGGAAATATTGACATTGTATACCCAAGATCCAAGTTTTATTTCTCTTATTACGTGAACGGAATTTTATGGATATATGACGAGAAGGAGGGATTGATGCAGTACCGGGAGGGGAAAGTCCGGCAGATCTCTGACGGAGCATTTTTCGAAGGTAACCCGATATGGACTATCCTGCCATTGAACGATGATCAGGTAGTTATTGGAACTGCAAAAAACGGGATTTTCAGGTATGATGGGGAAAAGCTTTCAGTATGGAACAAACCCATCAATACTTTGCTTAAAAAGTACCAGTTATTTTCGGCAGCTCTTATTGAAAAGAAATATTTTGCTTTCGGGACTATCCAGAACGGATTGATTATTTCAGATACTGCAGGCCAGGTTGTGGCCGAAATAAATAAGGAGCGCGGCCTGGCAAACAATACAGTATTGTGCACCGGAAGTGATCAGGAAGGAAATATCTGGTTAGGGCTTGATAACGGGATCTCGGTTATCCATTTTAATTCACCCTTAACGTTTATTCAGAACTATTTTAACATCGGATCAGGTTATGCCTCAGCCTTATTCGGCGATAAACTATACCTGGGAACCAATCAGGGGCTTTTTTATATCCTCTTGAAAGACTTTCTCAACCCCCTAAAAAAAAATGAAGATTTTCATCTGATTGCAGGTACCGAAGGTCAGGTTTGGTGTCTGACAAAGATAGGGAATACACTGTTGTGCGGACACCACTTGGGAGTCTTCCAGATATTTGATAAAACAGCTGTAAAAATATCTTCTGTTCCCGGCGGATGGAATATGATACTGACCGACAGTAAGCAACCACTGCTGCTCGTCGGAAATTATTCAGGCATATCGGTTCTGGAGAAAAAAGGTCCGCTTTGGGCATATAGAAATGAATTATCAGGTTATGACCAATCATCGCATTACCTTGAACAGGATTCAAAAGGATTTATATGGATCAGCCATGGATATAAAGGATTATTCCGGTTAAAAGCTGATGACAATTTGAGGTTTGTTAAAGAGACCCGGTTTTATAGCAATAAAACAGGACTGCCTTCAGATTTCGGCAACTCTCTTTTTAAACTCAAATCAGGCATCGTAGCAGGAACCCGTTATGGAATTTACAGATATAATGAAACCATCGATAAGTTTGAACCTGACCTGCAATTCAATCCTCTTTTTTCAAGCGTAAAGCAAATTGATTATTTAACCCAGGACAGCGCCAATAACATCTGGTATTATAATAATCAACAACCTGGGGTCCTGCGTTTTCAGGAAGATGGTACCTATACAAATATTACTGCTCCTTTCGTCGAACTTTCAGGAATGGTTATCCCGGCTTTTGGCCATATCAATGCACTGGATGCCGGCAATGTCATTATTGGCGTCGAAAGTGGGTTCGTCTATTATAATTCAGGGCAATTTAAGTATTTCAGCACCTTACCGGTTATTTATATCAGCAAATTACGTTCAGGAGACACTTCCGAAGGCACTTACCGTTTCAACAGCAGCTGTCAGCGGCAGGAGGTTATTCCAAAGTTCAGATATACCAATAATACTATAACAATTGATTTTGCAGCGAGCCAATTTGCTGAACAGCCGATATCGTTTCAATATAAATTGGATGGTTTTGATAAGGAGTGGTCAGCCTGGTCGCTTAAAAATTCAAAAGAATACACGAATTTGCAGGCGGGAGATTACACCTTTAAACTTAAAGCGCTTACAATACAGGGAAAAACAACTCCCGTTCTTGACTATAACTTCAGGATTCTCTCACCCTGGTACTGGACAGTTTCAGCATGGATCGTCTACTTTATACTTGCAATCTGCATATTGTTCCTTGTTTTTCGAATCTATCGTAAAAATATTGAAGCATCCCATCTTAAAGAAAAAGAAGCACAGAAAAATAAATTCCGGCAGCGGGAGCAGCAAATGAAGGAAGAAGTACTCATTACTGAAAAGGAAATAATCAGGCTGAAAAATGAAACATTAAATCTTGAAATGATTCATAAAGAAAAGGAACTTGCTAACTCTACGATGCTGATCATTCAAAAGAACGACATCCTGAACAAATTAAAAAATGAACTCAGCAAGGTGAAAAATGCACTTACCGATGATCATCTGAAGAATGACCTGAATACTACCATCAAACGCATCGGGAAAGAAATTGACAATGAAAAGCAATGGCAGGTTTTCAATATGCACGTCGAACAGGTTCATGAAGATCTGTTCAACAAACTTAAAAAACAATACCCTGGTCTGACGCCCCGTGAATTAAGTTTATGTGCCTACCTTCGTATGAATATATCCAGTAAGGAGATTGCCACATTAATGAACATCAGCACCCGTGGCGTTGAAATAAGCCGGTACCGAATCCGTAAAAAGTTAGGGCTGGACCGAAATGCCAATCTCACCGATTTCATGATGACTCTTTAGTCGTATTTGTTTGTTGTATGAATGATGTAGTTAAAATGGATTAAACGTAACCGTTGATTATCTTGTTAGTTTGCCGGGCAGGAACGTGTTTGCATAATCTGTAATCTGTTCCTCCCGGCATTTCCGTATCAGGGTGAATCGTTAAAACGGTGTATGTATCCATGCTTGATGTGTCCAGGATTGACTGCGATACATCGGCAAAACGAAAGAACCGGGAATGGACTCTTGAATCCTTCACTGAATGAATTGCCGATTCCGCCGGTCAAAACTCCTAATTCATTGAAAATATTTGCAGGAATACCCAGGTAAAAATAATTTTGGCGTAATGAATAATTTAAACATTACCTATGAAAAAGAGTTCTTTTATTGTCAGGTCTTCTCCTCTTTGTGTTCTCGGTTTTTTCCCAGGAAAGTTTCATGGTGAAAACCGAAACCAGATACTGGGACAATTCGAGGACTTATCCGGGGTATACCCTTTTTGGCACAAGAGGAACCACCTACCTTATAGATTTTGAAGGACACGTGATCCACACCTGGCCCATCGGGACCAATCCCAGGTTTACCGAGGCGGGAACCCTGCTTGATGCCGTAGGAGGTAACCCGAGCAACCAGAATCAATGGAAAGAGCTGGACTGGAGCGGGAATACTTTATGGCAATACACCGAATCCCGAACCAATTATCACGGGCACCACGATTTTGCAAAAATTTATAATACCAAGCTGGGAGATTCAACTTTCATATTTATTGCCAACAAGGATCTTACGGCACAGCAATGCCTGTCTGCCGGATGCGACCCATCTCATAATTACAACGGCGCCCAGATGGATGCCATTGTAGAGGTCAACAGGGCGGGGACTGTAGTATGGGAATGGTGGTTCTTCGATCATGTGGTGCAGGATATTGATCCAACCAAGTCGACTTACGGGGTTATTGCCAATACCCCGGGAAAAATAGATCTGAACATCCGCGGGAACCCTGTTAAAAGCGACTGGATGCACTGCAACTCTCTTGATTACAACCAGGATCTTGACCTTATCGTGATCAACTCGGTACATGGCGAATTTTACGTGATCGATCATGGCAATACATTTATTTCTGATGATCCTGCTGGCAGCATAGCTCTTGCTTCAACAACTGCGGGTGATTTCAAATACCGCTTTGGCGATCCTGCCAAATATGACCAGGGAGATCCTCCTTCGGTACTTGACAATTGGGAGAAAGCAACGGCCGGCAACAAACAGCTGGGCGGTTCCCATGATATTCAATGGATAAAACCAGGTCTGCCCGGTGCAGGCAATTTCCTGGTAT
>Ga0209083_1002186_pt1 | contig 19285 bp, 15 predicted proteins | sample AM7aDNAmetaG_FD_184132 | JGI IMG/M metagenome (GOLD analysis project Ga0209083, IMG submission 184132) | Freshwater microbial communities from Finland to study Microbial Dark Matter (Phase II) - AM7a DNA metaG (SPAdes) (version 3) | ecosystem: Environmental > Aquatic > Freshwater > Lake ...
GAGAATGTAAATCCTGTTAAGATAGAAGAGCGCCTTGCAAAAAGCGAATTTATTGAGAGCATTTTGATAACAGGACATGATTGGAAACATATAGGCGCGCTGATAGTCCCGCGTTTTGAGAAGTTAAATGGTTGGTGCCTTGCGGCAGGAGTAACTTACAATGAAGAAAATCTCTCATTGACGCTCGCGGAGCCGCGGGTAAGAGAATTATTCAGGCAGGAAATAAGGAAATTCATAAACCCTAAGGAAGGATTTAAGGAATACGAACTGGTTCGCGAGTTTCGTCTGCTGCCTCAGTCTTTCATGATAGGCAGAGAGCTAACGGCCACACTGAAAATGAAGAGAAGGGTTATTGTCGAGCTTTATTCGAAATATGTGGAGAACATGGGTGAAAAGTTAAATAGGGGGCTATAACCCGCTATTCCTCGCGCTCGAAAAACGCCGGAGCAAAGATGAGACATGTAGCAATAAGATTGGTGTGTGTTTCCCTCCTTTTCACAATCAATGCGGCTTTCGGGCAAACGTTTCATCAAATAGGTCTATCCGGCGGCGGCGCCACCTATTATCCGGCCATTTCCCCTGTAAATAAGAACTTAATGTTCGCGAGTTGTGATATGTCAGGTTTCTACAAGAGTCAGGATACCGGTATGACCTGGAATCTTGTTGATTTTCATCAGCTAAACAGCTGTAATCAATGCTACCCCGCTTTTGATCCGACTGACCAATCTAAAATCTATAACGCATCTAAAGCTATTCTTAAAATCAGCAGCGACGCAGGAAGCACCTGGTCTACCGTGCGATCATACTCACCGGATAGCGCGATTTACAGGCTATATGTCGACCCGTTTAGTCCGAGCGTAATCTACGCTGGGACAAACGCCGCAATTTATAAAAACAGCACGAAATGCACTGACATCACGGATTCGGCCCCAGCAGCCGGTTTCTACATATCCAATTCGGGATCAAAGTACGAGTATGCGGCAACAGCAAAAAACATCTGGCGCTCAGGCAACGACGGCGCAAACTGGGCAGTTAAAAGTCCGGCAGGCCCATCCGGTTTGAACAGTTTCTGCGGCGGGAGCAATGGCGTTACCACGAGACTGTACTGCACGGGAACCGACGGAAAGGTTTATGTTTCCGTTACTAACGGCGATAACTGGGCTGCCGCTTCCACTTCGGGCATTCCACTGACAGACAGGGGGTATCTATATTCGGTCGTTTGCGCTGAAACCAATCCCGATGTTGCCTACGCAATGGTCAACAATGCCGCGGTTTCCTGGGATCTGAATATTTATAAGACTTCAGACGGAGGGAACAGCTGGACCAATGTTTTTATTGCTAATCCTTTTGCCTGGCAATCAAGTCCTCCGGCAGATCCGCCGGGAGACAACGTTACGCTCGGCTGGCAGGCATATGATGAGCCGGGATGGAACAGCACTTTTACCTACGGCTTTTATGCCTGCAGGACTGATCCAAATTATGTGATTGGAGCCGGCGGAGGAGAGGTTTACCTTACAACCGACGGAGGCGCCACCTGGAACGGAGTCTATGTTAAATACGCCGATACCGGAACGCGCGGCAAGCACAAAAAATGGCAGAGCAACGGGCTGAATGTAACAACAGTCTGGAATTATTACATACATCCGGCGGACTCGACGAAACACTATATTTGCTATACCGATATAGGACTGGCGCAGAGCAATGACAGCGGTCTGACCTGGTTCTCTTCTTGGACCGGAACTCCTTTTCCCAACACTTTCTACGATCTGGCTTTTGATCCCAATTCACCCGGCACAATATATGGCGCTGGTTCTGCGGATCACGACATACCTACCGGCTGGGGGCAATCACAGGACACGCCGGATTATCCGGGCGGTCCGGTCATTAGCGCAGATTACGGCAAGACCTGGGCGGCAATGAGTTTTTCAGGCTTGACGACGAAGATCTGGTCTCAGGGAACCTATCCCTATCCCTGCACAGGTATAGCGGTGGATACCGCGGGGACAGCCCTTTATATAACTCAATACGGCGATGGAGTTTATAAGTCCGTAAAGAGCGGCGGAGTTTGGGGCGCCTGGACCAAATTAAATGTTCCTGCCATAAACAATAACAATCACTTCTACAAAATTAAAGTTCACAAAGACGGGACAATCTTTGCCGGGTTGGTTGGGAGGATCACTTATAGCGGAGGAACGTGGGGTTCCGGCAGCTGGCAGACTCCTGATGCCGGAGCTGTTTATGTGTCCAAGGACGGCGGCACCACATGGAGTAATATCGCTCAGAATGTTTATTTGGGAGGTCCTTTGTACAATACAAGGCTTTTCGAGGCGGATCCGGAGAACAGCAATATTGTTTATCTCTGCGCGGCTGCATCGCGGAACGGCTCTGATTACGGCGTGTACAAAACCGTTAATGGCGGAGTTTCCTGGAGCAAGTTCACTTTTACCGGCACATATAATCAAACCTATGGAATGGCAACGCCGGAAACCGTCAGCATTGACCCGTCTAATACTGCGGTGCTCTACTTATCCTCAAATGATAACAGCCTTTGGAAGAGCCCTGACGGAGGCATTACCTGGTCAGCGGTTTCTTTCCCGTTTCTTCCAATTGATAATGTAAGAGTCGATTCGGCAAATGACTCCATATATATATGCTCCTATGGCTGCGGGGTTTGGACAAGCTCGCAGGGCGTTACGTTGCCGCCTCCGACAGGCGGGACTACAACTATAAACTCTGTGGTTTTTCCCAATCCCTGCAATCTTTCAGAGGGCAAGAGCGTTAAGATTGCGTCTATTTCTCTCCAGCCGACTGCACTCGAGATTTATAATAGCAGCGGCGCGCTTGTCAGGCGGCTGACGGTGTTCTCACAGGACGCGAATGGATTTTTTGTTGTTTGGGACGGGAAGAACAGCAATGGAGATATGGTCGCGCGTGGAATTTACCTCTATTCCATAATGTCGCCTGCAGGCAAAAAGACAGGAAAGATTGGTATAATTAAGTGATTATCGGTGAAGAAATATTCCAAAGAAAAATGCTTTTATGATAAAATGTTAAAGAGGTTAAATCCTGTTATATTTAAGGGAGGAGGCATGAAAATGGGCTGCTTTATGTTTAGCGCGGTATTCTGGGGCGTAATAGTAGTAGTAATCGGACTCTCAATAATTTCAAATGCATTTGGCATAAAAATACCAATCATGAAGATCATGCTTGGTTTGCTCTTTGTTTACATGGGGATGTCTATGCTTACGAGCGGATTTGGCTGCAAGGCAAAGTGCAAATCCTTTATGAGCGACCTAAAGGTTGATCCGTCTGATGCCAAAGAAGGCGAGTACTCGGTAATCTTCGGAAAGGGAGAGGTGGATTTAACCGCGCTTTTGCCAAAACAAAACGGGGAAGCGGTTAAAGTAAAGACCATCTTTGGAGAGAGTCATATTAAAATTGATCCGTTGAAACCTTTTAGGATAAAAATAAAAGCAGTCTTTGCAGGCGCGAGCACGCCCGACGGGAATGTTGTTTCGTTCGGGGAGTATACCTATAATACCGAAGCTGCGAAGAATTCAGAAAATGTTATCAGCGTTGAAGTGAGCACGGTATTTGGCGGAGTAAAGATAACCGATAAGTGATTTGTTTCCGTGTGTCTAAAGGATTATGAAAAAAGTTTTCTTGCTGCTGCTTTTAATAACGGCGTCTCTGGCCGCCGGGAAAATTAAGGTAATCACGAGTATATTTCCTGTTTATGACCTTTCAAGGCAGGTCGGCGGAGAGCTTTGTGATGTATCGATGTTGATACCTCCCGGCATAGAAGCGCATTCCTATGAACCTACTCCTAAGCAAATAGCCGGGCTGGGAAAATGCGACCTATTGATTTATACCAATCCATATATGGAACCATGGATAGCGAAGGCAGCGCGGGGTGCAGGGGTTAAATCCGAAGATCTGGTAAATTCCTGCGAGAATGTTGCTCTGCTGAGCGGAACAAATGATGAAGAAGCTGATCATCATGGCCATGGTGGAAAGGACCCTCACGCCTGGCTTGATATAGAGAATGCCGCGAAGATGACGGAAACCATTGCGTCGGCATTTGAAAGAAAGGATCCTGCGAACGCATTGCAGTACCGCCGCAACGCTAAGCTCTATATAAAAGCGCTTCTCGATTTTGACTCTGCAGCGAAGAAATCAATCTCGGGTTTTAGGAAGAAGAAATTCTATTTCGCCGGGCATTTTGCCTATGGCTATTTCGTAAACCGCTATGGGTTGAGCTACACTTCACCTTTTAAGGGCTTTTCTCCGGACGCAGAACCTACGCCTAAAGCTCTCGCGAAGATGTCTGAGCAGATAAAAAAGGACGGTACAACCATTATTTACAGGGAAGAGCTGCTTTCTTCGAGGCTCGCGGACGCTCTTGCTTCCGAAGGCGGGTTGACTGTGCTTGAACTCTCAGCCGCGCACAATGTTTCCAAGAAAGAACTGGAAAAGGGCGTAACTTTTCTGTCCATACTTAGCAATAATCTGAACAATCTTGAACGGGGGCTAAAGTGAGCGTTGTCGAATTCAAGAAGGTCACATATATCGCTTCAGGGAAAGCTGTCCTGGACAACATAAGTTTTACTGTTTCTCAAGGAAACTTTGTCGGTATTGTAGGCCAGAATGGCAGCGGAAAGACTACCCTCATCAAGACTCTCCTGGGCTTGTTGGAAAAATCTTCCGGAGAGGTGAAACTATTCGGAGAAAACCCGGCGCGTTTCAGAGACTGGAAAAAAGTCGGCTACATACCGCAAAAAGTCATGACAGGCGAGAACAGATTCCCATTGACTGCGTCCGAAGCAGTGGGTCTGGGGCTGCTTTCAGGGATGAAAAGCCCGAAATCGATAGACTCCGCGGATAGAGCTAAAGTTAAAGCAACTCTGGAAACACTAAATATTACCGGAATAGCGGACAAACTTGTAGGGAGCCTCTCGGGAGGGCAGCAGCAGCGCGTTATGCTGGCCAGAGCCCTTGTGAATGACCCTGAACTTCTGGTTCTTGATGAACCGACCGCCGCGCTTGATGTCTCGGCCGGAGAAGCCTTTATGAAACTGATCAGAGACCTCAACGAAATGCGCAAAGTTACGGTTCTGTTGGTTACCCATGATATAGCTAACATCGGTAAATACGCCGATAAGATGCTTTATATTGACAACAAAATGGTTTTTTTCGGCACCTTCGGGGATTTCTGCGTCTCACCGGATGCGGCGCTCTATTTTGGAAAGTACGCGCAGCATATTATCTGTCACAGGCATGACCATGAAAGGGCGGAAGGAGTTGCGCGCGATGTTTGAGGCTTTACACTACTCTTTTATACAGAAGGCGCTGCTTGCGGGCGGATTTATTTCGGTGCTCTGCGCCGTCCTTGGGGTATTTCTGGTCTTAAAAAAATTCTCGCTTATAGGCGACGGGCTCTCGCACGTGACTTTTTTCTCCATAGCCCTCGGACTCTTCTTTAAAACCTCGCCGTTGTATGTGTCTGTGCCCGTAGTTGCCGTCTCTTCACTCGGTATCTTAAAACTTACCGAGAAAGGGAAAGTTTTCGGCGACACGGCAATTGGCATTGTTTCTTCATTGGGTATTGCAGGAGGCGTGATAATTGCCAGCCTTTCCGGAGGGTTCAATCTGGACTTGATGAGCTACCTTTTCGGAAGTATCCTGACAATACAATGGGCAGAAGTAGTCCTTTCGGTGGCACTTTCTGCGCTTGTCATAGCCCTGGTAATCTTTTATTATCACGACCTGGTGGCGGCTACTTTTGACGAAGAATCAGCAAAAGTTATGGGAATAAACACAGGGCGGGTAAATAAGGTGCTGGTGCTCCTGACTTCGCTTACAGTAGTTCTTTCGATGCGCATAGTCGGGATTATGCTGGTTTCGAGTTTTCTGATAATCCCGGCGGCTTCAGCCCTTCAGCTCGGTCTCAGCTTCAGGTCAACCATACTGGCCTCCGCTGCGTTCGGTTTTGTTTCCGTCATAAGCGGGATATTCATTTCCTACGCAGCTGACATTCCGGCCGGCGCTTCAATAGTAATGGTGAGCTTCCTGCTATTCTGCGCTGCTTTTGGTTTAAGGAAGGTTACCGGGAGATGATAGAAAAAACAGAAGCCCTTGAGCGCCTCCTGCAGGTTGGCATAGCGCTTTCCAGCATGGAAAATCTTGACAGCCTGCTGGACCTGATACTGATGGAAGCGCAGGGAATTATGAGCTGCGACGGCGCTTCCATATTTCTTGTGGAAAATAACAAGCTAATATTCAAAGCTATGCGCTCAGGCACGTATTTTAAAATGTGGGGAGAGGAAAAAACAAGAGCAATATTTAAAACTTTTGAAATGCCGCTGACAAAAAACAGCATCGCCGGTTATGTGGCCTTAACGGCAACCGCTCTTAATATCTCTGATGTGTCGCGTATACCGGCGGGCGAGCAGTACAGGTACGACCACACTTTGGACGAGCGATACGGGTATAAGACCGTTTCTTTACTGGTTATGCCGATTAAGAACAAGCAGAATGAGGTTGTAGGCGTACTGGAAATGATAAATGCAGTTGAAAATGGGAAGGTCACGCAATTCAGCAGCGTAGATACGGAGATAGCGGAATCATTTTCTTCACAGGCCGGAGTCGCGATACAAAATACCAGCCTGACCGAACAGCTAAGGGAAGCAAATTATGACACCATTTTCAGGCTTTCGGTCGCCGCGGAATATAAAGATAAGGAAACCTCAAACCATATTAAAAGAGTAAGTTTCTATGCAAGGTTGATAGCCGACAGGCTCAGATATTGCTCGGAAGACTGCAAGCTCATCTTTTGGGCCGCGCCGATGCATGATATCGGGAAGCTCGGAATACCCGATGCAATACTCCAGAAGCCTGGGCCGCTTAGTCCCGAAGAACGCAAGAAAATTGAGAAGCATTGTGTAATAGGCGCGAAAGTGCTAAAAGATTCAAAGGTCCCCGTGATCCTTAAATCCAAGGTTGTAGCTTTGACCCATCATGAGAAATACGACGGCACCGGATATCCTTTAAAGTTGAAAGGCAATGAGATACCGGTCGAAGGCAGGCTGGTAGCTATAGCGGATGTTTTCGATGCGCTGACAAGCAAGCGTGTTTACAAAGCACAGCTTCCTGAAGATCAGGCTTTAAAAATCATGAAGGAAGGCAGAGGCACTCATTTTGACCCTGAAATGCTTGATTGTTTTTTTGACAGTATTGATGATGTCAGCGAAATCAGGAGTAGGTATGAGGATAAGGCTGAAGATATTGACAGACTGAAAGAAGTTGAGAATGAAGATCTTAAAGAATTGCTTAAGTAATTCAGGTGCACGGAGGTTTTTGTGGAAACTATAGTAACCGGAGGCGCGGGATTTATTGGCAGCTGTCTCATTGCGAAGCTTAATTCCGAAGGTATCAACGATATAATTGTTGTCGACCGAATAGGCAAGTCGGACAGTTGGAAAAACCTGTCCGGAAAGAAAATAAACGACTATCTGGATATTGACGTCCTTCCGGAATACTTGAAAAGGAAAAAGCCGGGGCTTATTCTTCACATGGGGGCCTGCTCTGCAACAACTGAGACGGATACCTCCTATCTTATGGAGAACAACTACAGGTATACCCGCATGCTCGCCGAATATTCCGCGGCAAATAAAGTGCATTTCCTGTATGCGTCTTCCGGCGCGACTTATGGCGACGGTGCCTTTGGCTACAGCGATGCGAACGAGGTTTCAAAAAAGCTGGCGCCGCTCAACGCATACGGCTATTCAAAACAGCTCTTTGACTTGTTTGCTATACGAACCGGACTTGACAGAAAGATTACCGGTTTCAAGTTTTTCAATGTGTTTGGCCCGAATGAATATCACAAAGGCGATATGCGCAGTGTCATAGCAAAGGCCTTCCCCTCGATACTTGCGGGAGAGAAGATGAAACTTTTCAAGTCTTACCTGAAAGATTACAAAGACGGCGAACAGAAAAGGGATTTTGTCTATATAAAAGACGCCGTTGAGATGGTTTGGTATTTTGTTGAGCATCCGGAGAAAAAAGGAATCTTCAATATAGGGACAGGAAAGGCGCGAAGCTGGAATGATCTCGCAACGGCGATGTTTACGGCTGCCGGAAGAAAACAGCAGATAGAATACATTGCGATGCCTGAAAGTCTGCGCGATAAGTACCAGTATTTTACGCAAGCCGACGTTTCGAAGCTGCAAAAGAGCGGCTGCGCTCATAAATGCATGGAGCTTGAAGAATCTGTGAAAGATTATGCTTCGTACCTTGCTGCCGGCAGGTATATCTGAAGGGCGTGAAATCAGCGATTAACGGAGGGTAATTGGCTAAATATTTTATTTCGGGGGGGGCGGGATTTCTGGGAATAAATCTTATCCGCTGCCTATTGGATAAAGGTGAAGATGTCGTTTCTTACGATGTTCTGCCTTTCGATTACCCTGATGCAAAGGACCGGATCACACACATAGTCGGGGACATCAGGGATGCAGGCCTTACTGAGAGGGCAATGCGGGGCTGCGATATAGCCGTGCATACTGCTGCCGCGCTTCCGCTTTACAGCAGCCGTGATATCTTGACCACCGATGTTGACGGCACGAAGAATATGCTCAGCGGAGCTTTTACAAACGGCATCAAACGGTTTGTGCACATATCTTCAACCGCAGTCTACGGTATTCCCGACCATCATCCTCTGCTCGAAAACGACAGGCTTGAAGGCGTGGGCCCCTACGGGAAAGCCAAGATACTTGCCGAAGAACTCTGTCTTGAATACAGAAAGAAAGGGATGTGTGTTCCCATAATCCGGCCTAAATCTTTCGTCGGACCTGAACGCCTTGGGGTTTTTGCGCTCTTTTATGACTGGGCTAAAGACGGGCGCGGTTTTCCCATGATAGGGAGCGGAAATAACCGCTACCAGCTTCTTGATGTGGAAGATCTTTGCTCCGCCATCTGCCTGGCTGCAACCAAAGAAGAAATCATAGCAAACGATACCTATAACATCGGGGCTAAAGTCTTTACAACTATGAAGGAAGATTACCAGGCGGTTTTGGATAAAGCGGGGTTTGGAAAGAAGATTAAGGGTTTTCCTGCCTGGCCGCTAATAGCCGCGCTTCGAGTCCTGGAATTCTTCAAACTCTCTCCGCTCTATAAATGGGTATACGAAACTGCTTCCAAGGATTCTTTTGTTTCAATAGAGAAAGCCGAAAAGAAACTCGGGTATGCTCCAAAATTCTCAAACAAAGACGCCCTTCTAAGGAACTATGAATGGTATCTTGCCAACCTAAAGAGTTTTGAAGGAAAGAAGGGGGTCTCGCACCGCTCGCCATGGAAACAAGGAATTCTCGGATTTGTGAAACTGCTCTTTTAGTTTATAAATCGGCTCCGCGCTAAAATAAAGGAAAAATATATATGAGTAATATGTTTCAGAAAGAAGCAGAACGAATACTCTCTCTTGAAACGAAGAGCCGGGTGAATACTCTCGGCGGCTACGGGCCTTCAGGAGAAGTAATCTACGAGAAACACCCGTTTGGGTGTCCTTCAACGCTTATGACAAGCCGCGACAACGGCAAAGCTGTCTTCATGACAAATGGTTCCGTCTCCTTTGAGGTAAAGACAAAAGAAGGAATGGATATTACGGTTCTTGCAGGAAGCTTCGATGCGAATGAAAAACATGAGACAAGCGCCCCCTCGGCCAATATCTGGCTCTCTCTTGATGCCGGGAAAAAACAACGCTTAACCTCCTTAATAAACGCCGGATGTAACCTTAACTGCGTTCCTGTGTCTATGAAAATAGTCAAAATAGGCGATCCCGGAAGGGCTATGTGGTATGTCTATGAATTTAAGACTGAAACAGGCGATCATTTTAGCACAGCAGTAAAACATTCTTTTATCGCCTCAAAACAAGGCCCGGCGCTTATTCGACAAGCCTATATAAAAAATCTGGGAAAAAAACGGCTTAAGGGGAATCTTTGGGCCTATTTTAACCTTCAAGGAACTCAGAAATTTGTCTACAACAAGCCGCTCTGGTATGACACAGGGCTTGCCGTAAACCCGGAAGAGACGGTTGTTTCATGCCGTGTTCCCTATACTGAAATACTGCAGTTGAAAAGAGTTTCCGGAATAACCGCTGGCGGTGTAACTATAAAAGAAGCCACCTGTGATTACACCGGATTTATAGGCGATACAGCTGCAGCCGCGCTTTTCCCGCAGGCTGCGCTGAAAGGAAGCTTCTTAAACGTTAACGGCAGGAAATTAAACAGATTTTCTGTGCCGACTATTTCAGCGGTCAGGGCTTCTTTCGACCTGGAGCCGGGGAAATACGGTGTTCTTGAGCAGAGTTTGCAGTATATGACAGATCCGGGGATTATCGAGGATTTTAAGTCAGGTTCTTCCTGTAGTTATCCCGGATATAAGAATGTTGAAAAGGCGTTTACGGCCGCCGCTAAAAAACTTCTTAAAGTCACACTCGACGCGGAACGGCTGCTAAATGAAAAGACACCTGCAGCTGCGGCGTCAAGGCCGGCTTTTGAAATAGAGTTTCCCGAATCAAATGTCGTTACGGAATATGCGAGATCAGTTTGGACCGGGGTGCAGGAACTTTATGAGAATTGCAGAGCGCACGGCTCTATGCTTGCCGACGGGATAGAACTTGGCACAAGGGACCGGGGTCAGGATATGTGGCCTAAAATGAAAGAAGACGCCGCGCGGGTCAGAGCCGACCTTATACACGCTCTGAGTTTCAGGTATGTGACTGTTAAAAGCGGGCATAAGTGGTCCGCGCCAATGACCAGGACAGAAAAACTGCACGGCATGTTCCCCCGGCAATTCCCGAGCAGGTGGTTTGACAGATCAAAATCAGTGCTAAATGATAACCGTCCTTACAATGACAGCGCTGTCTGGCTTTTAAATTCTCTCAGGAAATATATTGGCGAGACCGGAGATCTTGGAATTCTTGAAGAAAGAGTCAAGTGCGTGCGCCTTACAAACCCGGATCAGCCTGAACAATCAGGGATTGCAGGCCTGGAAGCTACTTTAAGCGTGGCAGAAACAGTCCTTGAGATATTTGAATGCTACGGGCGTCACGCCAAAGACTCTCCTTATGGCATGGTCCAAATGATGTACGGCGACTGGTGCGACCCCGTTGATATGATAGGGACTTTGATACCAGGTGACGCTTCAACCAGGGGTAAAGGAAGAGGTGTAAGCGTCAGATTGAGCGCGCATGTTTTTAACAGCATGGTTGAGTTTATAGATTTATTCTGTGCCAAAAGTTATCGCTGTAAGATGTCTAATGAGTTGCAGCCGCGAATAGAAAGTCTCAAGAAGGCAGCCAGCGAACTTAGGAAGAACATTGTGAGATTTGGCTGGGAGAGCGGAGAACAAGGAGCTTTTCTTGACGCAATTCACGAGTTTGAGCAAGACGGGAAAACTCCGGATTACGCCGCGGGAGAGACAGGCTATACTATTGGTTCGCTAAAACGCGGGGAATTTGACGGAATAAAACGCCGCGAACTGCTGACTCAGGCGCATTGCATTCCTCTGCTTTCGACGAAGAGGGAGTATTTGGATGGAATAAAGAACAGCGAAAGCATGCTGAAACAGTTGTTGCGCACCGTTGACGAGGTTTTATACGACAGAGAACTTGGGTTCAAACTCTTCAGCCCGCCAATCTCTAATGACGGGAATTCTCTTAAGCTGGTAGGCAGAATGGGGATGATACCGGCAGGGACGGCGGAAAACGGGGAGTACCATCACGCCCAGCTTATGATGGATTTCTTCAGATTGGGTGTTCCGGGCGAGGCTGACACTGCCTGGTCGCAATTTAAGGCGGTAATATCTGCGACGAGGGATGAGTCTCTTGGCGGGCCTTTTGATATGCCGTCAACTTCCTACGCGTCTGATCCTGATGATCCGCATTACGGCAAGGGAATGTATTTCGGGCTCTCAGGCTCCACGGACTGGATTATAGAATTTCTTCAGGAAGTAGCCGGGGTCAGGCTCTCCCTGCATGATTCCGAATGCCCGGCGATAGAAGTTACGCCGAAGCTTCCGGCGGAACTTAAAGGCAGGTTGGTTTTTAGAAGAATGATTCACAGGGCGGCCGGAACCGGGTTTGAAAGGATACCGTTAGAACTGAAAATTTCGAGCGCGAGCGGGTTAACTGAAAAAATTATGACTGTAAGGGTTAACGGGAAATCCTGTAAGAGGGCCGCTGTTGAATCGTTAAAAGGCGTCAAAGAGGTCAAAATAGATATACTTTACTGCTGATAAGCTGAGAGCTGGAAAGAAGCCCTAATATGAAATTGCTAAAAGAGCTGGAAATTGCTATAATTCAACACCGCGCCCTTAGCTCAATTGGATAGAGCGTCTGACTACGGATCAGAAGGTTGCAGGTTCAACTCCTGCAGGGCGCATAACAATAAATTCGAAGTCCGCCTGCAGTTCCTGCAGGCGAGATCTCGCCTATTTGCAAGCAAATAGGCGGACAACGAAGTTCGAAATTAGAAACTGAGAAACTGTGTTTGCTTTGAGGAGTGCGTATGAAGAAGACTATTCTGGCTATCCTGATGTTCCTGTCGGTCTCCGTGTTTGCCCAAACTGCCGATGAATATTTCAAGAAAGGCATTGAGGCGGCGCACCACGGTCATATTGACGGGGCTATAGATAACCTGAAAAAAGCTCTAGAACTTTCCCCGGGTCTTGCGGATTGTCATCTTAATCTCGGAGTCCTTTACGCAAACAAAAAAGATTATGACAACGCTCTAACCGAGATACAGGCTTCAATAAACGCGAATCCTTCCAACTCAATGTCGCACTATGTCATGGCCATGCTTTATGAGAAGAAGAAGGAGAGGCAAAAAGCAATTTCAGAATGGGAAGCTGTATTAAGGCTCAAACCCGCGGATGACCTTGCGGAAACTGCCGGAAAGCATATAAGGCATAACAAGGAACGCCTGAATGAGAAGGGCCAATAAATGAAAAATATATTCATAATGCTTATTATAGCCCTCCTTTTCACGGGCTGCGCTGTCAGGTATTCCGTAAAAAAGGGATATGATTTCACAAAAATAAAACGCATAGCCGTCTGTGAGTTTTCAGGAAATTCCGTTTTTGCCAATTCCGGAGACATCGTTGCCGACGAATTTGTCATGCAGATGATAGATAAAGGCTACAATGTCATGGAGCGGAACAAAGTAAACCTGCTGATCAGGGAAAGGAATTTAGATTCATCAGATTACAGCAGACTCGGAAAACTTCTCGGCGTGGATGCAATTTTGACAGGTTCTGTTTCCAAATATTCGGAAGATGCCGGCCGCACTTTTTATTACACGGACTCAAGCGGCAATACAAGGACTGATGTCTCAATGTCGCGCGCTGTCGTAGGCGTTTCAGCGAGGCTTATCGACGTAAATACCGGCGAGATTGTTTGGACCGCCAGAAATGACGACGAGGCTTTTGATGTCGCAAATGCCGTCACTTTTGTGGTTGCCGGACTGCTGGATTCATTCAAAACGATAAAGCTGCAGTAATTTTCCGGAGAACTATGGGTATGATAAGCAAATACGGCTTTCAGTGGCTGCCGGGAGTAATGCTGACTATCCTTTCAATTAAGTTTCACCCGCCGGTTATAAGCATCGGTCATGGAACTGTCGGGACTCTTCTTGACAGTGCCGGTATGCTGATGGCTGCTCCGGTATTCCGCGGGCTTAGAAGTTCGTTTGAGACGATTAGCAAGGGTATGTTTGCGGACTGCTTCTTTGAAGATCAACGCGTTTGGACGGCGGGCAGGTGACACGCGACCTGTTTATGCTTGAAGCGCTTAAAGAAGCCCGCAAAGGGGCTGAGAAAGGAGAAGTGCCCGTAGGCGCCGTAATAGTCCTGGATGGAAAGATTATTGCCAGGGCTCACAGCCTTGTGCGCAAAAAAAAAGATCCCACCGCTCACGCAGAGATACTCGCAATCCGGAAAGCATCCGCCAGGAACCAATATGAGAGGTTAAATGGCGCTGAGATGTACGTTACTCTGGAACCCTGCTCCATGTGCGCAGGCGCGATGGTGCTATCCAGGATAGAGAAGCTCTATTTTGGCGCGAGCGAGCCGAACACAGGCGCGGCGGGAACTGTATTTAATGTAGTTTCGGATCCTCATCATAATCACAGGATAAAGGCCTATAAAGGCGTGCTTGAAGCTGAAAGCAGCGAAATGTTAAAAGCATTCTTTAAGGATAAAAGAAGAAAATGAAGGCGAAGCTGGTCTCATACGCCGGAGCGGCACTGCTGCTCATTACGCTTTCGCTTTATCTGCTAACCGCTTGTCCTACGATTTATGCAGGCGATACGGGGGAGCTGGTGTCCGCCGCCTATACGCTCGGTGTCCCCCATCCGCCCGGTTATCCGCTGTTTTGCCTCACCGGCAAAATGCTGACTTTTCTCCCTGCCGGGAATGTCGCTTTTAGAGTGAACCTGCTTGCCGTCCTAACGGCCGCCGGCGCAATCCTGATATTCTTCCTGCTTTCAAAAAAAGTCTATGATGTTAAGGGATGCTTTAACATATTACTGCTGCTTCTTCTCTGTTTAATCGCAGCTTCTTCAAGAGTATTCTGGAACCAGTCTGGTATGGCAAAAGGCGCGCTCTATACCATGACAGCCTTCCTGCTTCTATCTTCTGTTCTTGCTCTGGAAACTTGGAGGAAAAACGGCCGTACTTGGCACTTCATTGTTGCTGCCTTTCTGGCTGGTCTTTCTGTTGTAAGTCATCAGACGGCGCTGGTCTTTATTCCGGCATTTGTAACTTACTCGGTATTTACATCAATTCAAAAGAAAACACATTTCACTGTTTTTATCATGGGAACTGTTGCCTTCGCGGCCGGACTTTCCGTATTCTTTTACCTTATGCTAAGCGCGGCCCGCTACCCGCAAGTAAACTGCGGCAATCCTTCAACTTTTCAGGGAATGCTTCAGCATGTTCTGCGCTCGCAATACGGCGGACTTACAAAATACCCAAGGTCAATTTCTCTTTTTTTGCAGGAAGTAAAGGCTTGTTTCTTAATATTTACCGCGCAGTTCCCAATCTGGGTCCTGTTTATCCCATTTGCAGGCATGTTTGCCTCTTTTAGAAAGATGCTGCCACTGTTCCTGCTTTCCGCGGTTATCATAACAGCTCTTGTTTTCGGACTAATGGTGGGTACTGTCTATGACATAACCGCGGCAATGCTGGAGACCACTTCGGTCTTCATGATTCCCGCCTATTTCTTCCTGTGGTTATGGGCGTATCCGGGGACCGGGAAAATTATTGGCGGCAAGAACTCGCTTTTTCTGAAACTCTTGTTATTGCTCCTTACGGTTTCGGCGTTATTTTACAATGTTTATGTTAATGGCGGCTACGCTGATAAGAGTGCTAATTTCATGGCCGAGAGATACGCGGTTGATACGCTTCGATCCTGTCCCCCTGATTCCGTTATCTTTATGTCGGAAGACAGTCCGATGTATCAGTTGCTCTACGCGAAGACGGTTAACAGAGCGAGACCGGATGTGAAAATAATAGATGAGACGGCCACAGCTTTCAGAACAGTCCTTACAGAAAGTGACAGCGGCGTAATTTTTAAGGGAGAAGTATTAAAACGGGCATCTGAATATATGGAAGGCGCGCTTAAGAACGGAATGCCGGTGCTTTGCACTTCCGAAAGCTCGTTTCTTAACACCACAAAGTCTGGGAGAACCCCTTCCGGGCTGCTCTATTTGATAAAAGGCCCGAATATGCTTTCGGGGCCTAAAACAAATTATTGGGAAAACTGCCTGATTCCTGAGCCGCCTCTAAAAAGCGATGTCTTTAACAGGGATATGTACGCCCGTTATCATTTCATGAAGGCGGAAAGTCTCTTTGAATCCGGCAATAAAAAAGGTTTTATTGAGGAAATGAAAAAAGCGGAAAGCATCTCTCAGGATATGGACTGGGTCCGTTCCGAAATGGCTATGATTTATGGAAACAGGGGTTTTAAGGCTGAAAGTCTGTCTGCCTATGAGTCTGCCGCGGCTCTTTTCAGGTATTCTACCGAAAGAAGGAATAACCTTGCTAACGCCTACCTCGCCGCAGGGCGGATAGCCGAGGCCATAAGGGAACTTGAAACCGCGTGCTCTTTAGACAAGAACCTCGCGGCGCCGCGTCATAATCTCGGCAATGCCTATTTCGCGGCAGGAAAGAGGGAAGAGGCGCGAGCCGCTTACGAAGAAGCCGCGCTGCTTGGTCAGACCGAAAGCCTTGACTCTCTGAATAACCTTGCCGGAGACCTTGAGAAAAAAGGGATGAAAGAGCAGGCCCTCCAGGAATATATCCATATTCTGTCCATTAATAAAGGCTATGTCTTTGCCTGGATAAACGCGGGAAACATATTTTACGGGCAGAACAAGCTTGAGGACGCTATACGTTTCTACTCAAATGCGGCGGCAGTTAGGCCTGATTACCCGGAAGGATATTTTAACCTCGGTGTTGCTTACTACAAGAAAGGAGACCTTGTCTCGGCCAAGCAGTATTGGCAAAGGACCCTGCAGATAGCTCCTGCGCACGCAGGAGCGCTAAATGCGATTAAGCTTGTAAAGTAGATGGGCGGATGCTCAGATGCGCGGATGCGCAGTAACTTCAAAGACATCGACCAGAAACTGAAGATTGGATGCAATGGAGAACGAGAGTTTAGAACTACGGCTACCTTAGAGAACGGAGGGCGGATTTTAGATTCTCATTTCCCGGATTCTCTCTTAGAAGCCCTTCAAGAAATTCAACTCCGGATTTATTAGCGTTGAGCTGCCTGATAACCATAAGTAGATTAGAGACAGCGTCCCTGTAATTGGGATCAAGCCGGACCGCTGTTTTGTATGCAGAGGCCGCATCCTCAAACCGTCCGAGGCTGTAAAGAGAGGCCCCGACAGCGTTCCAGCCATAGGCAAAGTTAGGGTTCAAGGCCACTGTTTTTGCGTAATAATCAAGCGCCTGCCGGAAATTGCCTGTCGTGAAATAGGTGTTTCCAAGCGCGTAGTAGGCATCCGTATATGTCGGATTAAGTTCAACGCATTTTGTAAAGCAGTCTTCGGCATCCTTCATTTTCTTTTTTGCCAGGTAAGTCACTCCGAGATTAAAATATGATTTAAAGTATTTTCCGTCAAGTTCGATAGCTTTTCGGTACTCCGCGATTGATTCGTCCAGCTTGCCTGCCCCGTAATACGCGGTTCCTAGGTTATTGTAAAGATCCGAAGATACTGACCCGTTTTTTATGACGTTTTGATAAAAAGGTATGGCCTTTTCCGGTGAAATACGCGATACGGCCTGTCCTATGGAGTTCTGAATCATCGGATTATCATAGGCGGTTTCCATTGCCGTGAGGTATTCCTGCATGGCGTCTTTTGGGCTCCCTAGTGCCGCGAATTGATCGCCGTTTGTCATGTAATACTGGCCTATAAGCTCGCGGCAGAAATAGTCCATGTGTATGGTTTTATCATTTATGCCCTTTAAAGAATATTCAAAACGCTTTCCCGATGGCCTGCCTCCGATTTTTTTTAGAATACCTTCATAGTGCATCTTCAGGTCGTCCATATTGTCAATGTTACTGCCCGGATAACAGTAAATAACGCGTCCGGATGTGTTAATTATCTGGCGCTGAACCTCGTTCAGCCGTTTCTGGTAAACGCCGGTTGCCATTCTGAGGAAATCGTCACCGTAGATATTCCTGAAGACTCTCCCGTAATCATCAAAAATCTCCAGGTCTTCCCGGGCTTTCTCTACCATTTGCAAGTACGCGGGTATGAATGTTGGGTTGTCTCCCGAGAGAAATAGCACAGCGCCTTTTTCAGGGGTTTTTAGGATATTGACGCCGAAATCATAGGCGATGGTATTGCGGCTCCTGTCAATGACGCGGAAATTCTGCGCCAGCGGCAGGAGCATGCAGCTTGCCGAAACAGCGGTTATTAAGACTCCCGCCTTTCCGCCGCGCGCAAGGTCGAAAAAGAAGAGGATCCCGAAGAAAAGCCAAACCGCGCAAACCAGGTAGGAGGGGATGAAGAATACTTCGTTAACATAGAGATCCATTGCGGTCCATTTAAAGTTGCTCATGAGTACCAAGCCGAGGCTTGTGAGAAGGAAAGTTATCAGAAGGATCAGGAAGATTCCTCTGCCAGCTTTTTTGTAACAATACCAGGCTCCCGGGAGAATGAGCCAGATTATGAATGTGGAAAACTGAGTTGTCATAAATTTGAAATAGGTCCCGAGTTGTCCCAGGAAAACAGAGAAGCTTCTTGCTTCAAATCCCAGGGAATATTGTTTTCTCAGGACATGGTTTAGGAAGTTGTAGAAATTAGCCGGATGCCCCCAATCAATGGGAGGGTTGGCGGCTGATCTAAGAGGCAAATACATGTAGATTAGGAGGGCGAAAACAAGCGCGAGAGCCCCGCAGTAGATGCCATAAATTGAAAACCAAAATGCTCTTTTTATACGGTCTTTAAAATCGAAGGTGACGAGGTAGAGGGCGTAGAGGATTACGAAAGGAATCAAAGGCGCGATTGTATTGTGATTTGCAAGTCCGAAACCGGAGATAATTGCCAGCAGTCTGAGGTTCTTCAGCCGATTGCTTCCGGCTTCTTTCTTTATTTTGAGAAGCATCAGTAAAAGCAATGCGGTAATGAAGGCATTAAGTCCGTACAACCCTCCTTTGGTCATTAAGGCCTGTGACCAGAACGTACTTGAGAAACCAAAAGCAAGGGCCGCGAATGCCGCTGCCAAAGAAAGCGTTAAGCTGCCGGCGAAGGAAGAGAGAAAAAGATAGAGGGCTGAAACAGCCAGGGCGGAGAATACAGCTGCTGTAAGGTTAACCCTTAAAGCAATTGTGCCTGCAGGAATATAAGACATTATTTTGCCGGTCATGCAGTAAAGCGGATAGCCGGGAGGATGCGCTATACCCATTGTATAGGCCGCGGCTATCATTTCCCCTGAGTCTCCGACATATACTGTCGGGCAAACAGTTAAAAGATAGGCAATGAAGGCAGTCATAAAAACTATAGCAGGAATTGACCGCTTTAGTATGCGCATACCCTAAAATATCATAAAACCAGTGTGTTTTAAAGAAAAAATGGAGGCGGTAGTTGCATTAGGCGGGAAATCTGATATAATGCACCTGTAGTTTCTCCGTTCCTTGAGATTCCTGGAGCAATTTGTTTTTATTGTCTGTTTTTGAATTTAATTAGTAATTAGCAATTAGTAATCAGCAATTGTTTCAACTGGG
>Ga0209083_1002187_pt1 | contig 19282 bp, 11 predicted proteins | sample AM7aDNAmetaG_FD_184132 | JGI IMG/M metagenome (GOLD analysis project Ga0209083, IMG submission 184132) | Freshwater microbial communities from Finland to study Microbial Dark Matter (Phase II) - AM7a DNA metaG (SPAdes) (version 3) | ecosystem: Environmental > Aquatic > Freshwater > Lake ...
AGAACGGATGGCAAACTCGGCCTTCTGCAAAAAAATGGCGCCTATCAACTTGTCAGGTTTGAATTTTCGTCAAACTCCGACCTTCAATCTCTTCCCCTTACCAAGGGGGAGAGGGTCAATAAAAATTTCCCTCGCCCCTTCGGGGGAGAGGGTCAGGGTGAGGGCGGGTTTTTAAATCCGAAATCACCCATTGCATTTGATTCTGAATTTGTTTCTTCTAACTCCGAACTCCGAACTCCAGACCCCGAACTTAAAATTTCCCCCGTCACCGCCTGGGACCTTGATCTCCCCCAGTCCGTGCGGCCGGTCATGGTGGCATCGGCGGGCGATATTGCAGGGCTTCTGTCGCAGGCCACCATGCAGGCCACAGAGCCGCCGCTTGATAATACAACGCTTATTGAAGACGGCATCGACGTGGTCTTCAGCCCGGAGATCAAGGCGCTTGCCGACTCGCTGGCTAAAGACCCTATTAAAATGTATGACTATGTTAAGAACACCATTGCCTATCAGCCCTACTGGGGCAGCCTCAAGGGTGCGCGGCAAACGCTTCTTGAAAAGCAGGGCAATGACTGCGATCAGGCAAGTCTGCTGATTGCGCTGCTGCGCTATTCGGGCTATCCGGCCCGCTATGGCGAGGCCCTTGTTACCGTTGACATTGCCCGTGCAAAAAGCTGGCTTGGGGTGCAGCAGGATGATCTCGTCGGCTATCTGCTAGCAAGCGCGCATGTGCCCGATGTGATGGATCTGTATAGCGGATCGCGCATTGTGCAGGTGCGGTTTAGGCATATCTATGCCGAGGTGTATCTGCCGTATGAAAACTACCGGAGCCAGCAGCGCGGCTCCGGCGGGCAGAAGCTCTGGGTGCCCCTGTCGCCTGCCTTCAAGAAAGAGATTCGCACGCCTGGTGTTACCGTGCCCTTCGATACAAGCGCCTTTCTGCAGGGCCTGCAGGATCATGCCACTTACAATGCCGACGGCGGCTTGACCGGTATCGATAAGGAATATATCAGGCAGCAGACCGATGCCTACAATGCTCAGATTCAGGCTTTTATCGACAGCCAGAATCCCGCTATGACCATGAAGCAGTTCTACGGCTACACAACAATTATGGCCGAGAACTATCCCATCCTGCCCATTACCCTGCCATTTATCACTGATCCTCAGGGAATTTACGTCACACTTGCTGATTCTTTGCGTTACCGGATAGTGGTAGAGCTGTCCTACTGGGGTATTGATCTTGATGAAGAGCTTGAAACTCTTGAGATATACTATACCGCGCCAACTGCACTTGTGGCGGGCAAGCCCCTGACGCTTTCCTACCGTCCTGCAACGGGCAGTGATTACCAGATGCTGCAGAAATACGATGGCAACCTGGAGGGCACGCCCCTATGCCTCATTCATATGTATCCGCAGTTGAAGCTTGGCGGGGTTGTGGTGGATGAGAATGTGGGCAAGGATGCTGAAATCTCTATGGGTCTTGAAGAGATGCTGCGGGTGAAAATTCTGGAGCCCGGCGAGGCTTGGCTGGACGCCAGCAGGCAGAATGATTATAAGATTACCGTGGGCGACCATGTGGCCATTGTGCCGGGTCTGGGAAACATGCCAAAAGAGCAGCTCCAGGAGAGCATGCAGCGGCTGTCGCAGGCCGTAACGGATGGTGCACAGGATATCGACCGGCTTCTCGGGGAGCAGCTGCACCTTACCGGCAGCACCTATTATTATCAGACCGACACCTGGTACGACCTCATAGCAAAACAGGCCGGAGTGCGGTGGTTCCGCAATCCATCGGATCTGATCGTGTCGCGGCATCTGACTGTGGACATATTCTTGAATATGATTCCAATAGCTGTCAAGGAATCGACCATCATTATCGATGCCCCCGGCAACCGGTTTCAGGCACTGCCCGAGCAGGGCGACTGGAAGAACCGCGTTGCGTTTTTAAAGACCGCTGGCATGTACGGCTCCATCATGGAGCACACGGTGCTGCAGGAGCTGTTTCAGCAGAATGCCGTGTCAGGGGTTAAGCTTTTAAATGCCGCCGTAGACAATGGCACGGCAATCCATGAGATCACCAGCGCCAATAAGGCCGAAATTATACCTGATCTGAACCTGTCTGGAGATACCATTGAGATCATCTACAATGAATTGAACCTCGGGCAGACCGTGCTTGCGCCGGAAAAAGAGATAAGCGTGGGCAAGTACCGCGGCGCGGCAGTCATTTCAAGCACACCTGCTGATAACCCCATGGGCGCCTATCGTGAAGGCTATCTTATAGCCCGCGCCGCCGACGGCGGGCAGATTACAGATATTATCAGGACGCTGCTTGATGGCTTTGTTAATCCAAAGCAGGCAGACTGGCTGCAGTTTAAAGATTCTGCGGAGAATTCCGTAAATACAGTTATCACAAATTCCGATTCCATACGCGACGGCCATATCCAGGTGCGGGAAATGCTCAATGGCGTCACGGGCATGGCCATGAGCTGGTACATGTGCATGGCGCAGGCTTCTGCTTCTGCCCTCCACAGCCTGGACATTATCGGTGCCATTAATGCCGGTCTGAATGGCATGGACGATTTTATGGGAGGCATGTGGGTTATATATATAGATTTCGAAGGTAACACGCTTTACGATTTCGAACAAGACAATGGCACCCGCACGGCAAAGTATGTTGTGCTTGATATGATGGGGCAGGGTAAGGTCGGTAAGAAGGCTTCCTGCAGCATGAGCTTTCGTGGCAAAACTTTTGCGCCCGACAACGTAACCCTAACCAACGGCCAGGGCGTGGGCACATTTACCTTCAAGCTGCCTGCTGTCGATCCGCCCCCCGCGGAAGGCGAGCAGATATTAGCAGATCTTTCGATTACCTCGCCATCAGGCATGCCTGTAGCCACGCGGGGCGCATTCCTTGTAGGTTGCGGCATACAAGGGTTGTATCCCACAGATGACAGCGATTTGCCCGTGAAGCCCGGCAAGACTGTTGAAATTAAAGCAGATGTGTTGTGGGACTCTATGGAAATTGCATGGTCCTATGAGCTTGTGCATAAGAAAAAAGGTGAAGTGCGGGTTAACGTCGAATACGATGGCCACAGCTGCTATATAACAGCAGCTGATGATACCGGCATCGGCTATGTGCTGCTTACGGCTAAAGACCCCCGTAATCCTGATTGCTACAAACAGATAGTCGTGCAAATCGGCTGCGATAGCTGCACCAAATGCCGCCAGCCCGGTAACTGCGATCCTAATGTTGCCTGCATCGACAATCGGTTCAGTCTTGGCAAAGCAGCCACAGGCAAACCCGCGGGCGATATATTCCTGCTGTCGGATAATCTCACGTCAGTGGTTGCAACGCCTAAGGCTCTTATCGCATCGGCATTAAGCCCCGATGTTGAGGCCATATACGTTAACGGTGCGCCGCGGCAGGTGTCGGCGCCCGCGACCTTTGTCGATATTAAAACAGTTTCCGCCTATGCCTATGAGCTGCGGTTTTATGCGCCTTCCGATAAGGGCGAGAAGCAAGACGGGGTGTATAAGATTTCTCCGACCGCCGTGCCCGTGAATGTCTGGAAAGTTGAAAATCCCGATGCATCAAAAACTGTCTACAACCGCCTCAATTTAACTGAAAACAATCAAGGCGAAGTGCATGCCTTTGAGTATGCTTTTGATGCTGCATTGAGTAAATGGACCCTGGTAAAGGGCGACGGTTTGCAGAAAATTACCCGGCAGGAGAGCTTTGATACTGTCGCTAATAATCTAACAGTGTTTGAGACTGTGCAGGCTGTAGGCAGCGTTACAGCCTCACGTTCAAAAACTGTTACCCACAGCTTTGCCTGGGGCAGTCAAGTGATTGAGCGTGTTGAAGATCCAGACGGTGCAGCGCTTACCTCTACCATGACCTATTATGAAAACATTGACGATACGGGCAACTACAGTCACCTTAAGACCCGCGTCAATTCCGACGGCTCACAGGTAAGCTACGAGTACGACACCCTTGGCCGTAAAAAGAAGGAAACGCGGAGCTATCTCGACGGCGCTTCCAGCCGCGTCACAGCCTATACCTATGCGCCCGTCTTCTCCAGCGATACGAATGCGCTTCGCGACAAATATAGCCCCCGCACTGTCATCGAAAAGATCGGGGGCAGTATTGCGTCAAAGAGTTATTATGCCTATATGACTGGTGGCAGCGCCGAACGCGTAGAAATCACCGAGCGCTGCGAAACAGCAGGGGCAGGTTATGGCAATGCCGCTAATGAGCGCACCGTGCGCACATATTTTCAATCCGGCACGGGCCTTGCCGGAGCAGGAAAAATTAAATCCGTGCAGTACTCAGATGGCAGGCTCGAAACCTATCGCTATGAGCAACAAGGCGGGCAGCTGACCAGCACGGTTGTTCATGCCACCGTTATAAGCCCCGATGGCGTATCCGATAAGAGCACTATGGATGTATCTAGTGCTGATACTTTGGGCAATGAACTGCGCCGTGAAACCCACGTTAATGTCGGCGGCTCATGGCAGCTTGCACAGTGGTCCACCACAGCCTATGATGCCAAGGGGCAGCCCACCCGCACGGAAAGATCCGATGGTACAATAACCGAAAGTGTCTGGAACTGCTGCGGCAAGACAAGCGACACCGATGCCCGCGGCATCACCACCAGCTACACCTACGATGATTTAAAGCGGGTCATCTCGCAGATCACCGCCGGGCCGCAGGGCAATATTACCACCACTTATACCTATGACGCCGCAGGCAGACGGCTTACCCAAACCGTTACCGCGGGCGGCATCACGCAAAGCACGGCAAGCGTCTATGACCTTGCAGGCAGGCTCCTCTCATCTACCGATAGCCAGAACCTCACAACCGCCTACAGCTATGCTCCAAACGGGCTTGTCACTACGGTTACCCGACCGGGCGGAGCCACGGAAATTACCGAACGGTTCGTAGATGGCAGGGTCAAGAGCGTTACCGGCACGGGCGTTATACCCCGTTATTATGCATACGGTGTTAATGCAGATGGCAGCCAGTGGACGAAGGTATCTACCGACTCAAGCTCCTCGCCCCTGTGGGAGAAGTCGACCACCGATATACAGGGCAGAACCATATCAACAGAAAAGCCAGGCTTTAACGGCACTGAAATCACCACCAATTCTTATGATGACACAGGCCATCTGGTTAAATCAAGCACTCCCGGCATGGCCGATACGCTCTATGAATATGATGAGCTTGGCAATCAGATCAGCACAGGCCTTGATGTTGATGGGAACGGCGCACTTGAGCCCTCATCAACCGACCGCATTAATGTATCCGATACGTCCTATGTGTCCGATGAGGATGGCCTGTGGCAAAAGACCGGGCAGAGCGTCTTCGCAGACGATACCGGCAATCCCGCAACGGTGAGCACGCAACTGTCACGGCTCAGCGGTCTTGGCGCAGACGGCTTGACTTCCGAGGCTGTTTCAATTGACATCAATGGCAACCGCGCTGTGAGCAAGGTCTTTGTCGACCGCGCCGCAAAAACCGAAATCCGCACGGTGAAGTATCCCGATTCAACTATCGAAGAGCGACAGGTATCCGTGGCAGGGGTTGTAACAGCTGCCCGCAGCAAAACCGGCGTTGAAACAACATTTACCTACGACGCTTTTGGCCGCCGCACCGGCAGTGCCGACCCCCGCACAGGCACGGCAATTATAAAGTACGATGAAAAGGGCAGGGTAGAGTATGTGGCTGATGCCGCTGGCAATAAAACCACCTATCTCTATGATGATGCCACGGGCCGCAAGAAGGCGGAAATTAATGCCGATGGCAAGTACACGCGCTACAGCTACAACACGCAGGGCCAGATCACGGCAACCTGGGGCGATGCAGCATATCCCGTAAGCTATGATTATGACGCCTACGGCAGGCTCTTAACGATGAAAACTTATCGAACAGGCCAGGGCTGGAATGGTGAGAGCTTTCTCGGTGGCGGAACAGGCGATGCAACCACGTGGGTCTATCAACCGGCAACGGGCCTTCTCACATCAAAGATCGATGCCGCAAATATGTCTGTATCCTACACCTACGGAACCGGTGGCCGCCTTGCCACACGAACCTGGGCGCGCACCGACAGCGGCAGTCCGGTTGCAACCACCTATGCCTACAGTTCCGCAACTGGTGAATTAACTGGCATACATTATTCTGATACAACCCCTCCTGTCAGCTTTACCTATGACCGTCTTGGCCGTCAGCAAACGGTGGTGCAGAACGGCGTAGCTGCAAGAACCTTCACCTACAACGCAAACCTGCAACTTGCAGCGGAGACGATCACAGGCCTGGACAATGCAACTATCACCCGCAGCTACGACGGCCTGGGAAGGGCAGGGGGCTTCAGCCTCAACTCCGACTACAGCGTCACCTACGGCTATGATTCAACCGGTCATTTCAATAATGCAGGCTGGACTGCCGCAGGCAAGTCCGGCACAATGTCGTACTCCTATCTTGCGAACTCCGATCTGCTTTCACAAACAACAACCAACAACCAACAATCAACAACGTATTCTTATGATCCCAAACGCAACCTGCGCACGCAGATAAAGAACGAGTTCGGTTCAAGTGTTATTTCTCAGTATCAGTATGATTACGACAAACTTGGCCGGCGAACCAGTGTTGTCAATTCCGGTACTGCATTTGCAAATCAGGCCCACAACAACTACGGCTATAATGACCGCTCAGAGCTTACAAATTCAAACCGCTTCCTTGGAACCGATACGGGCAGCACCGCAAGCCCGGTTAACGCCGAGCAACGCACCTACGCCTACGACCCCATCGGCAACCGCACGCAGGCAACCGAAGCAGCCAAGCAATTGACCTACACGGCCAATCAGCTCAACCAGTACACGCTGATTGCCTCCAGCGTAGGGTGGGTGCAACCCACCACATTTGATGACGATGGCAATCTCACCGGCACAACAACAAACAGCGCTTCCACCAAATACACCTACGACGCCGAAAACCGCCTCGTATCCGTTGCGCCCGAAATTCTTGTTGACGGTTCCGTTAAGGTTGACTATGTCTACGATTACATGAGCCGCCGTGCTCAAAAGAAAGTATCCACCTACAATTCCGGCTCCTGGTCTTTGACATCAACAACGACCTACCTCTACGATGGTTGGAATCTCATTGCTGAAAAAACTAGTGACCCGTCACCTGTCACTAGTTACTACATATGGGGTTTAGATTTATCAGGCTCCCTCCAAGGTGCAGGTGGCATCGGTGGTTTGTTAGCTAGAGTGAAGGACGGCACTACTCAGCAGTACACATACGATGGTAATGGGAATGTATCTGAGCTGCTGAATAGTGATGGTTCGATAGTTGCACATTACGAGTATGACCCGTATGGGAATCCGATAAAGGCTGATGGTGCTTTAGCTCAGGAGAATCCGTTCAGGTTTTCCACAAAGTATACAGAGAGCGAAACAGGTCTAGTTTATTATGGGTATCGCTGGTATGCATCAGTATTAGGGAGATGGTTAAATAGAGACCCCAGTGGCGAACAGGGAAGTAGGAATCTATACTGTTTTTCAGCAAATAACAGCATTGACTGGTTTGACCCTCTAGGGCTTAAAGCTTATACTGCATATCGTCAACTTGCAATGCCAGGCGGTAATTTCCTTTGGAAGTTTGCAACTCTTGCCGGTCATGTTTACTTGGCTTTTAAGGTTGCTGGAGATGGATTGTCCCAAGATGAAAAAGATGCGTGGTGTAAATTTTTAAGTAAAAAAGGATATAATAAAGTTGACCATCCCCCAGTAAGAGGGAGTCGTGAATATAATGATTGGATTACATTCTCTTTTCATCCAGTAAACGTTAAGGATAATGTTCCTAATAATGAAGGCCAACGGCTATCGGTATTAATGACAAAAGGGAGTTATATTGATTTTAACAATGTTGAGGCCGATATAAAACCGATTGAACAATTTGACGCAAAAACTAATCTTATTAATACTTCTGATTACGAAGAACAATTTAGGCTTTTTGAAAGAGCAGAAAAATCAATGGCTAATAATGGAGGCCAAGACTATGCTCATATCATCGCTAATGAGGCTCCGAAATTTCTTCAATTGTTCAATAACTATGGATTTTTGAGGCTTAATTGCGGAGGTTGGGCAAAATATATAACCCAACAAGCAGGCTTGTCATGGCCTTTGACAAACTATTTTTATAATGTTGGTGTTAGCATTAATGGCCCATTTTATTATCCTGCCTTAATAATTGATACTGGTATTAGAATCGGCTATTTTATTGCTACAAATCTTGAACCAATGATTCCAAATATTTCAAACCCATTTAGTCAAATACGACCAATTAATGGTATAGGTGTTGTAATTTATACTTGGTAGTGAAGGTGATTAAGCTATGAAAAAAATTTTATTATTATTCGTTGGCTTGAGCTTCTTAAATATTATGCCAGCATTTGCTGAACCTTCTGGTCTTGTTAAGACGCAACTTTTAAAATGGAAAATTCAAGAATTTGAAGAATCTGGAATCAAAGTAGAAGTTCCAGAACAAACTTTTGGAACAAAAGGTGGCTATTATATTAAAGAAACTGCTTCTCCTAAAGCCGTTGAGGGTTATGGTTGCAAAGAAATAACCATTAAGCTCCATCCGGTTTGGATGAGTGGTTATATGGATGAACCTTTTTACCTGATTAGTGTGGTTATTGCCAGATTAGATGAAGCCAATTATTTGAAATATAAGTCAAATAAACATAAAATTGGTGGCCTTGACCAATTCCGAAGCGACCATGCGGTTTATCACGATAAAATCAAGAGATATAAAACTGATGTCCCTGGCTTTCAAGGGCGCAAAAAAGATATTCTTGAAATCATAAGAAAAGATTATCGTGCTCCCAATGGTGATTATATTTTATGTGGCGGATACATTTATGCTGGCTCAGATAAATATATAGCTCCCGAAAATGAAGATATAAAGGCTGTGGAGCGTATTTTTGATTCAGTTCAGTTTTTAAAGGACAAGTAAAAAGCAAATTGGAAGACAAAGCGGTTGATATAATTCTCTCAACCGCTTGATTACATGAGCCGCCGTGCTCAAAAGAAAGTATCCACCTACACCTCCGGCTCCTGGTCTTTGACATCATCAACGACCTACCTCTACGACGGCTGGAATCTTGTTAGAGAACAAACAACTATCAACAACCAACCATCAACGAGCTTCTACGTATGGGGTTTAGATTTATCGGGTAGCTTACAGGGTGCAGGTGGCATCGGTGGTCTGTTGGCCAGAGTTAAAGATGGAGTTGCACAGTCATATACTTACGATGGCAATGGGAATGTATCTGAGTTAGTAGATGGTAATGGGATTGTTGCTGCTCATTACGAGTATGACCCGTATGGGAATGCAATCGCTCCTATTGCATCAGACAATCCGTTCCGGTTCTCCACAAAGTACCTCGATGCTGAAACTGGGCTGTATTATTATGGCTACAGATATTACTCGCCGGTGCTGGGCAGGTGGCTGAATAGAGGGCAGATTAGGGGGTCACATCTTCATATGTCATATAATAGTTGACAAACCGTCTTAGCAAGGGTAATGTGCAGGTCATGGCACGACCACTGCGCATAGACTATCCGGATACCTACTATCATGTCCTGTCCCGGGGCAATGAACAGCGGCCCATTTTTAAGACAGATAAAGATTATGAAATGTTTCTTGCAGTGCTTGAGAAGGCAGCAGCTAAGTTTCATATTGAGATCCATGCCTACGTGCTCATGAAAAACCATTATCATCTTTTGGTAAAGACGACGCAGGGGAACCTGTCCCGTGCGATACAGTGGCTTGGGGTTACGTATGCGGGGTGGTATAACCGCAGGCATAAGCGCAGCGGACATTTGTTTCAAGGCAGATTTAAAAGCTTTTTAGTTGAGGATGACTGCTATTTCACTGCAATGTGTTATTACATTCATGGTAATCCTGTACGAGTCGGGGCGGCAAAGACGCCGGAAGAGTTTCAGTGGAGCAGCGCAAAGGGATATGCGAAAAAAGCAGCTGGTCCTGGCTGGCTGATAACCGAGGTAATGTTGGGGATGGCCGGTGGGAGCCGGAGGAAGTTTTGTCTGGAACAGGAAGCATATTTGACCAGAAGCGAAAGCCCACTGAAGGAACTGCGGCATGGTGTGTATCTGGGCAGTGAAGAGTATGGGCAGAGGTGCGCAGAGATGGCCCGTGGAGAGCCGGTTGCGGAGAAGCCGCAAAAGCGGATGCTGCTGAGGCATCAGAGTAAAGAGGAAATGGCCCGGGAAATATTTAAACACCTGGGAGAAAAGGACATCGAAGGGCAATTAGCAGCGGGCAAGAAACAAAGGCCAGGACGGGATATATGTATTTACATAATGAGCCGAGTAGGTGCCTATACGCATAAAGAAATCGGGGAAGTGTTTAATGTGGGTTACACGGCCATCACCGGGAGCATAAAGCGTGCGGAAGCCTGTTTGCTGAATAAAACAAGGCAAAAAAATCAGGTCGCAGCAATAATAAATGATCTAATATGACATATGAAGATGTGACCCCATTCTCCCACACCAATTTCTCTTTTTGATGCATGTCAGATTATTTATTGCCCAGTATTGTAATCGGTGTTGCAAAACTATAGGAAGCTCCTTTTGCAGTATCTTGATATTGGAGTTCAATATAAAAGGCTGTATAGCCTGATCCCGGCGGCGGCACAGTTCCCGTGTATGAGCCAGTGGCATCTTTTTCAATGGCAGTCGAAGCCCAGGTTTCATTATCCGTTGTTTGCCTGAAATCACGGTTGACCGGATTGGCTGCACTCCACAGTTTTACAGCAGCGGGCTTTTGCTGTCCCGGCGTTACGGTAAACACCCCGTTCTGCAAACCGGCCCAGGTGAATGCAGGCAGGGGCTGGCTGTTAATGATGTGACGATAAAAATTTGCAGTGGCGTCCACCACCCCGGGAAACTCCCTGATGTCATGCCCTTTATTGGGAGCATAAAAGATCCGGGTATCTTGCGACATGTTATCGAAATAGAGGTTCACCGCGTCAGAGCAGGAGTACGGGTCACCGGTGCCGACCAGAATCAGGGCGGGGATGTCGATGCGATCACGATATACGTACGGGTCTACATCGGCAATCAACCGTGCGCCAGTCTCAGTTTTATACCGGGTATACAGGTCGAACTCCATATTGGCATCCTGCTCAGGGCTGCGGGCAGGCCAGGAAGCATCCTGCAGCGCAATCTGCTCCGATATATTCAGCAGATCGTAGCTTACCGGCGCCACTGCTGCAACCCGCTCATCCAGCGCGGCGGCAAGCCAAACGATATGCCCGCGTTTGGAATGACCGGTGAGGACAAACTTTTTGACTACCTGACGCCCGAGATACAGCTCCCCTAAAAATTCCTGAATGACATCCATGCCGCGGACAACCGCTTTTGTCATGGGCGCCATGAGCGCCCAGGTGAAATCTCCCGTGCTTAATGCCAGATCAAAGGATCGGGCCTGCAGCGAGTCTTCTTCGCGAGGCACTGTGCACTCGTCCTTATATTGATCTTTGAATATGTCTAAGTCTTTCCATTCAAGACACAGGCTCGTTGTCTTATCTTCATCATTAAATCTCACCGGGCCGATGGGAATGCCATGCAGTTCCGCAACTATTGAACGGGTGCTAAGCGCCAGTTTCGCTTCCTCAAATGTCGCCCCGGAGGGTGCATCTTCATGGCTGGCATCACCCCGCAACAGGTACAGCAGGGCCTTGTCGGACTTAACCAGAGAAAAAAACGGGATATTCTGCGTGTATTTGCCCAGCAGGCGCGGCTCAACTATCCTGAGCCAGTGTTTCCATGTGCCGGGCTCAACATCATCAGGGTGCCATTTCTGGGAGGTGATTTCAAAAATATAGGTTGTATACAGAAAAGTATAGGCCGTTTTAATAAGTTTATACTTGAATGCGCTGTCCGGTGTTTTTACATATTGCTCCAGTGTCATTTCTGCAGCAAAGCAGTTTTTTACAAGTGCCAGAATAAGGATGAGAAAAATAGTGATGCTTTTTGTTACACGCTTTTTTACTGACATACAGGCCCCTGTTTTTTAAGTTATCCGTTATAGAAGCAGGTATCTGAACATTTAGAGCATGTAACTAAATCATGTAGCCGGGTGTCATTTCTAATCCCGCAGCAGGCGGGATTAGAAATCTTTAAAGATCTCTCCCTTCGGTCGAGATGACAGTAAAAAAATAGTCTACAGAAAAAAATTAAATGCTCTAATATCTGCTGTCTAAAAATACAACTAACTGCCGAATTTTGCAAGGGCAGGGGGCTCTCATTTCCATATGCCGGCTCGCAGGCTGGATAAATAAAAATCCAGAAAATAATAGCTTGCCAAACACCTGTATGAAAAAAGAGCCGCTTGACCTCCGCTTACCGGGCAGAAAAGATTCCGGGTTTTTGCCACCTGCAACCTTTTTTTTATAATATCCGCGCAGTTTTTTGTGGATATGTGATGGGCTTCGCAGAGGGTTTTTAAAAACCTAAAAGGTCGGGGAGGGATTCTTGTCCTGGTGCGTGCATATTTTTACAGAATGGGCAGCCAGCGCTTTAAAATAACGGTTTCAGCGTGCTTCAACGGTATCTCCTTTGGTTTTATTAGTCCATTAATCGGACCAAAAGAGTTACCTGATCAATGAGCATGAACAACCTTTATTTTGATAGATGGGATCCGCCAGCTTAAAAAAAATCGCTCCTCATTTACCAGATATTTTTACGGCTATTTAGGCCTTTTGTTCGATAAAGACTTTAAAAATAAATTCATAATCCTGGAATAATCACTTTTTATATCTTTGATTGCGGGATTGGTTTCGCCGAATGCAATGCTGTATCTTTCATCCGGCATCTGCAGACGCGACAGTATGCTGAAATCATGCAGGGCATCATCGTGCAGTTCCATCATTCCCTGACCGCCTTTGCCGAATCCGATAAGGATTTCATCAACCCCGTCGCCGTCTATATCGCCGCAGGCTACCCGGGTTTCGCCATTTTCAGTCCTGTAAGACGAAGTGCCTGCTTGCAGCCATGTTTTAAGCTTGACTGCGCCCAGGATGTACGAGTACACCGGGATTTTGCCTTCTGAGCCCTTTCCCAACCCCAGCAGTATTTCATCGCGAATAGTGCGATTGATGTCTCCGCATGCGGGACGTGTTTCGCCGTTGAGCGCATTGTACTCGGGCCAGTCAACAACGCCCCAGGCAAGATGTTTGGCGCTGCCGTCAAGTATTTCAAATTTACCCTCCGGCAGAAAAACATTATTGGGAGGATAGAGCCCGAGGATAATCTCATCCTTCCGGTCAAAATCGATATTGCCGCAAGCCGGGCGAATACCGCCGCCAGCTACGCAGTAGTCTTCCCAGCCAACTTTTATCCATGCTACATGTACAGCCCTGCCTCTTTTGAATTTAAAAACCTCGACTCTTCCATCGCCGCCAATGCCCAGCCCGATGAGAATTTCATCAACGCCATCACCGTCGATATCGCCGCAGGCCGGCCAGGTTTCGCCGTTGACCGCATTGTAATCGGGCCAGGCTATCTGGCCCCATCCCAAACTGGTGAAGTCGTCATCAAGAATCTGAAATTTTCCGCCGGGTATTTCGGAGTTTCCCTCCACCGGGCCCAGGCCTATGATGATTTCCTTTTTCCCATCTCCGTCAATGTCGCCCGTTGCGATGCGCGCCTCACCGTTCAGGGCATTATAGTCGTCCCAGCCCACGGACAGCTGGGCAGTGATGTAGCTATCGCTGAAAACAGCAATTGCACCCTGTTCTGTAAAAGTTGGTTCTGTTTCGGTTGAAGCTGTTTGGTCGCTTGCCCCCCCGGCTGTTGAGCCGGATCCCTTACCTCCCAGGACGTATTTTTTCGTCGTGTCAGCGTCTGCCGTGGTGGAGGTTGTTGAGACCGGGATGGTGGATAAGATCGTCGTTGTTGGTATAATGATAGTTGTAGTTGAAGTTTTTGGCGCCGAGCTGGTTGACGAGGTAGCCGGCAGCGTGCTTGTTGCAGCAGTTGTTGGCGTCGAACTGGCTGATGAGGTTGTCGGCAGCGTGCTTGTTACAGCAGAGGTTGTTGGCACCGAGCTGGCTGATGAGGTTGTCGGAAGCGTACTGGTTGCAGTAGAAGTCGTTGAGGTCACGCTTATTGTCGTGACGCCGGTACCATCTATTTTACAAATCAGCTCGTTGGAAAAATCGCTTTCGTTATTGTAATAGTAAGCTTTTATGGCGAAATAATATGTAGAGCCGGAGTTGAGATTGGGGATGGTTAATGTCAGTGCTTTTCCTGCCGGCATTGGCGTTGAAGGATGGTTCCGGACGCTCTCCGTACCATAAAAAACAGTATAGCTGGTGACCGGATCAGGGCTTGCATCCCAGGCGAGGGTGATACTTGTAGCTTGACAATCGGCAGCGCAGAAAAGAGCGGTTACAAACAACACGAAGCCCAGGCACGCAGGGAAATATAGTTTTAAATTAAATAAAGAGTGCCGGTTTTCCATAAAAGCCTGCCTTCCTTGCATCGTTTCATGGATGTGATGATCACGTGTTTTTCTTTCGCTCTGAGGCAATGACTGTTGAAAGCTTGAACACATTCGGCACCGTTCCTAAAACCGGGAGGCGCAGGATGCGCGCTATTTGCCGCTCCGACTTGAAAGAGGTGTCCAGGATTTCCAGAATGCCGATCCAGACAAGCACTGCAGCAAGGCTTGCCGCAAGAAGAAACACTGTTATCGGCAGGCGCTCGCTCCTCCACAGCGCCTTTTCGCTTTCCACGGCCAGCCCGCCTTTCAGCTCACTATATGGTGGTGATTTCGGTATGGGCGCTATTTTGCCTTCCTGCTCCGCTAGTCTGGCCTGCATTATCTCCTGACGCCGTACGCCGTCTTCGGCCTTTTTAACTATTTTTTTAGCGTAAAAAGCAGACAGAAATTCACCCATCCCCTGATTGTCGCCGCTGTAGCTTATGCGGAGCGTATTTTTTCCATATGACAGAGACATTGCGTTTTTGATGACCTTCATTAATTGAGCATCCGTCATGATGGCAGGAAGTGACGGCAGTTCCTTCTGCAACTCGCGGTGCAGAATCTGAAACATATAGCTGTCAAGTAACAGTTCATCCTGGTGCGTCACGTACCAGTTGATCGTCGTGACATCAGACGGGCTGTTTGACAGCGCCAGAGGTGTATCCGGCGCGATATTTATGTCCTGATGAATTTTGAAACGGTCCATTTGCCCGGCGGCGGCTGTAAGATACAGGAGTGCCGGGATCAGGGCGCATATGAAAAGGCGGCGCTGTGAAGATAATTTATACAGATAGCGTTTCAAAAAGAAGCTAAACATGGCTGTGCCCCCATTTCTAAAAGGTTTTACGACAGCGGATTTTGCCAGTCGTTTATGATGACACCCAGAATATTAGCTCCTACGGTTTCCAGGGCGATCTGTGCCTGCTTCACCACCTGGCGCGAGGTCTTGCTGGAGGCAACGACGAGGGCGACACCATCAGCTTTCTGTGCGATCACTAAGGGATCGATCATGCGGCGGTTAGCGGGGAAAATTCTCGATGTGTCAATGAAAATGATATCATATGCCGCCCGGGCCTTATCAAGAAGCTTTTCAGCGAGTTTCTGCTCATCCCCGTTATTCTGCTCGCCCCATTCCTTTTCATTTAGTGCCGGCAGAACGTCCATATGGGTATCCGCTACATGGTGCACCATGTCTTTTATGGCTGTTCCGTTTTGTGCCCTGGCCGGGTCAAGAAGCTCTGTGCCGAAAATTTTGTGCAGCGAGGGCGCATGCCAGTTGAGGTCCATGGCAAGCACACGTTTGCCTGTTTCTTTTGCGGCAATCGCGGCAAGACCCGCAAGCATGGTTGTCTTTCCTTCGCCCGGCTCAGCGCTGGTAACGGCAATGCATGTGTTGTGGCCGTTTGTGCCCTTCTGTATTGAAGCTTCAAGTGCGTTATACAGCCGCTTCATTTCGGCAATTTCTGTCAGAACGGACGTATCTATTGATTTCCCCTCGCTCATGGCGGCACCCCCTTTCTGGTGTGTGGCAGTTTTCGTGGATGCTCTATTTTATCGCAATCAATACCTGAGATACAAGATAAGAATTGAGTTTTTTTGTTTTAAATGAGGAGCTGTTTTATGACCCGGGAAAGCGTCCGAAGGCCATGTCCCTGATGCCCTGCAACGTCTGGGGGGGGATGTGCAAGGAGAGCCTGGGGGCGATTCTCAGTAACCGTGTATCTGCAAATAATCAAGCATATACATCTCCGGCTCGATATTTGCGCAAAACTCATATTCCTTTTTAGACGAAGTGGCGTGCATACGCTGCAGGTCAATAGCCTGCGTAGCGTTGAAATGAAATACTTCGATATTGTTTGGGCTTTTGCCGGTAAAGCCGGGCTGATCCATGAGTTTCCATGGTTTGCCGCTGCGGTCAAAGGTATTAGAGTAGAGCATTTTTCAAAAAGCTGTAGCCACATTGTCATCTCGACCGCAGGGAGAGATCTTAGGCTGAGGGACAACCAAGGTGTTAGGATCTCTCCCTGCGGTCGAGATGACAGAATGGATAAACCGACTATAGTAAAAAGAAAAAAGCTCTAAAGCATCTGCCAGCTCTCAGGATCAAGATACCAGAGCATTTTGCTGTAGAGAAAGTATCCCCCAATAAAAAAATGCAGCGGCCCTTATTCAAGGGTCGCTGCAAATATTTTACGGGCGCTATGACTATTTCTACAGCTCTTCCCAGTAGTTTTTAGGCATATCCTGAGCGAGCTTCAGGCCGCCGATGGAGCCGGCAAAGAGCGGGTCGTCAACGGTCACTACCGTGCACTGGCCGTAATCCTTCAACCCGTGGGCAATGTGCGCGGCAAGATTTCTGATGCCGCTGCCCCCGCCCGCAAGGACGATGTTGTTTTTTATTTTGGCCTGAAACTCGGGGTCGAACCTTGATATCATATCAGCCGCAGTGTCGATTATTGCAGGCAGTATGCTTTCGCAGGCGCGTTTTACCTCCATTTTGATATCGTGCGGTGCGGGCTTGCCATCCAGGGGAAGCTCGACCTGTATCTCATCGGATACTTCGCCGACGAAGCTGAAACGCTCCTTGAACTGACGCACCATATTTTTCGTAAATCGCGAGCGAGGGTACTTCTCTGTCATGAGGCTAAAGAGCTGGTCGTCCACATAGTCACCGGCAGTGGTGATGGTTTTTTGGTCGTTCTCGTCCGGCATAGTGCCATGCATGATGCAGAAGTCCACCGTTCCGGCCCCAATATCAATAATGAAGGCATTGTCAAGCAGGTCCATGCTGTAGGCCACGGCAAAGGGCTCGCTCACGACCATGATTGAATGCACATAGTCCTTGACCGCTTTGCGTATGGCCAGTTTATTGACCTTCATTGTGTCAGCCGGGACGCCGACTATGGCCTTTATCTGCTGCCCGGGATTGGGGCTTACAAGACGGATGAGCTCCTGAATTATTTCCTTTACGGCATCCTCGCTGCGGTCGATGCCCTCTTTGATGACACCTCGATCCATGGGTCGGCACATTTCAAGGGAAAGGCGATGCTCGAGAGCCTCGGCTCCGAACATGACCGGTTTGCCCAGCACTCTGGCGGAGATGAAGTCTTTTGGCCATCCCACATAACTCTCTATCCACGCCGTGCGCTCATTGCTGGCGGTGATGGAGCTTCTGGATGTGCCTAGGTCAATTCCTACGAAAAGCGTTTCGCTCGATGTCCCGGTCTGCTCTTTCTGTGTCATGGCCTGTGCTCCTTGTGTCTAAGTATTGTATTACACCAGTTTCTATGTATTGTGCTATGTCTTCCCGGTATGAATGGTCACGCAGGCGCTGTTCCTGTTCGCGGTTGCTCAGGCACGCAACTTCTACAAGCACGCCCGGCATATCCGCAGCCAGCAGCACTACAAAGGGTGCTCGCTTCACACCATAGTCCATGACTTCTCCGCTTACGGCGCGCATGCTTTTGTAGAGGTGCTGCTGGATGCTTTGGGCAAAAAGGCGCGACTCCTGCAGCTTCATCGTGTTGCTCAATTTCTTGATGATCTGGTTATAATCGTTTATGCTGAAGTCAGAGCCCTCGTTTTCCTTTTCTGCCAGCTTCATGGAAATATCGCTTTTTGATGGGCCGAAGTAGTAGGTTTCCACGAGGTCAAGAGAGCTCCTGGGCACGAAATTCACATGCACCGAGATGAACAGGTCTGCCCCGCTTGTGTTTGCTATAACTGTGCGGGCCTTCAGTGAGACAAACCTGTCGGCCTGTCGTGTCAGGAGCACCCGGTAGGAACCTCTGGCTTCAAGGCGGGTTTTCAACATGCGGGCAATATCAATTGTGATATCCTTCTCTTTTGTGCCCAGCCCGCCAATTGCGCCGGGGTCTTCACCGCCGTGTCCGGCATCGATGATTATGGTCTTGACGCTCAAGCCGAACATTTTTTTTATGGGCACCTGGCTCTGGCTGATAAGGTTTACATCATCCTGCATATGCTCTTTTTCTTCAAGGCTCTGGTTGAGGGAATTGGCGTATTCCTGCACCTGCTTTTTGTCCGCAAGGCTCTGGCTGATGAGGTTTACAAATTCCTGCACATGCTTTTTGTCCTCAAGGCTCTGGTTTGTGGAGCTTGAGTATTGCTGCACCTGCTTTTTGTCATCAGGGTTTAGCGTGGCCTCAAGAGCCTGCTTGCCGGCTGACTCGACCACCGGACCCTGAGCATCGGTTATCTGTGTGGTCTCTATGGGCGCCTGGTTGAAAATGTCTACGCTCTGCGGAATGCGCGAAGCGACGGTAAGAGTGGAGAGAAATAAGCCTAAAAACAACAGAAGCCCCATCCTGAGTGACCATTTCATGCCCCAAAAGGACTTCTTTTCGACAGGCATTTTTCCGACGAGACGCAGGTTCTGCGCGAAAACCCCTTTCAGCATCGCATTTTTTTGTCTCACCTGTTTTTTTTTAGCTAGGGCAAACATGTTTTTTGTCTCTGGACCTTTGCCTAATGTTCCACGCGCACCGGATGTTTTATTTGTGTCTTATGGTACACAATATTTAATAATATAGCAATGCAGTTGATTTTTCCAGAAAATATTTACATATTTCGTGTTTAATCTGTAGTAGTTCTATAACGTCATAGTCTTTTTTTTTTATTTAACTTAGTAAAAAAAGTGGAGTGTCAGGGTCAACAATGTGAAATATATATTTATATTTTAACGTAAAT
>Ga0209083_1002190_pt1 | contig 19277 bp, 30 predicted proteins | sample AM7aDNAmetaG_FD_184132 | JGI IMG/M metagenome (GOLD analysis project Ga0209083, IMG submission 184132) | Freshwater microbial communities from Finland to study Microbial Dark Matter (Phase II) - AM7a DNA metaG (SPAdes) (version 3) | ecosystem: Environmental > Aquatic > Freshwater > Lake ...
ATTAAAAGAATATCATGATTTTGGATATGAATGGACTGGTAGAAAATATGGTGTAACAGGAAAATGTATTAAGAAGTGGATTAATTATGAAAACAGAAAATAGAATACAGGAAGCTATTGATTTTGAAAGTGATACAAAAAACTGGAAATTTCCTTTCGAAAAAATGTCTAGATTTTATGGTAGAGATTTTATAGATATCGTTAGAGCTATGTGGAGTGTTAATGATGGTGTTCAATCTGAAGATGAATTTTGTGAAATGAATGGAATACCAAAAAATTTTTTTGAAAAGACTATTAAAGGAAAATAAGGCTCCGTGCTGAAACTGGTAAACAGGATTGTCTCAGACACAATTTTTTGCGGGTTCGATTCCCGCCGGGGTCACTAAATTAAAATTATGAAATCAAGTATAGAAATTCAATTTGATATTGAAACAACAGAAGAAAATGGTATATTTTCGTGTTATATACCTAAGTATGACATTTACTTTAGTTCAAAGAAAGAAAGTATAGAAAGAAAGGCTAAAGTATTGGTAGAATCTTTTATTAACAATTTAATATTGTTTAATAATTCAAAATAAAATTTTTTTATCTTGTTGATTTGTTGTATTTTTGTATTGTCAAACTTAAACACAACTAAATGGAAAATTTTAAAAGAATTTTAGAAAACATTGAAGATGGAATGATTTTCAGGTTTTATAAAGATTACTGGAAATTCATTGAACACAGTGGAAACGATATAGTCGTTGAAAACTCAGATGGTAAAATTGAAGTTAAACCGGTTGAGTTTCTTGATGGTGTAGTTTTGGAAATTCCTTTTTTGGATTATACCATTGTGAATTCAGGTGATTCAGATGGTTGGGTTATTACCAAAGTTCCATCAGAATTGAATGATTTCAAAGTTGAAAATTACGAATATAATCTTGGAAATTTTACCAATCTTGAAGATGCAAAAGAAGCATGTGTTTGTTATTTTATGATTGCTCGTCCTCAAACTTTTGCTAAAACAATTTCCAATAAAATGAATAAATTGGGTGGAACTTATCACGAAGGATTTTTACTTAAAAGTTGTTTAAAAAGAGAGAGTATTCCAATTCCATCAGAAATTGGATATACAAATGATGAAAATTGCATGATAACATTTAACGGAAAAATAATATGAAAAAAGAATTTTTTGAAAAATATACCAATAAAGAATTGGCTTTTATTCATTCCACGTTATCAGAAAATTATAAGTCTATTATTACATTGTTGATAGAAAATAAATCTATTGCTGATGCTTCTGAATTAACAAAATTAGATTATCCAATTATTGATTTTGTTAATACCGATAATACAAACAGTAATAGAATGTCGAGAATTGATCGTTGCAAAAGACTCATAGAACAAATTATGATAACTCGATTTTTAGAAGAATATAAACTATAAAAATTTTTATTATGGCACTTAAATATTTTAATTACAACGGTAAGAAAGTTTCGGATAAAAAATTATCTGATATGGAAAAAACATTAACCGAAATGATTGAAAATATCAAAAAGGAAATTGATATTTTATCCAAAAAACATTTCGATTTTTGGAAAGAAATTAATTCTGGAGTAAGAAGTAAAACAGATGTAGATTTGTCAGAATTCAAATATTTATCAGAAAATCTAAACAGACTTCAGTATGATGTTGAAAGTATGATTAAAACTCGCGGAATTGTTAGGAGGTATTTTCCGGGAACTAAAAAATAAATTATGTAGTATGAAAATAAGTGATTTTTTAAAAAATCAAGGTGTGTTTAGTAATGAAATCAAAGCTAGATTTCAGAATGGACAAATTCGTGTAAATGGTGAAGTTATTAAAAATGATATTGATCTGAATTTTAATGATCCAACTCCACCACCAAAATTTTCAAGTCCTGTGGTAGATATTCCTTACGAAGCAGGTGATTGGATTTTCCAAAATTTGATTACCAAAATGACAAAAGAAAAGAAAGATATCTTATTTACAATATGTAATTTATTTGATATTGAAACTATTTTTTCTGGTGGTTGTCAAATCGGTAATAAGCCGATTGAAGATATTTTACCTGAACTCAATGTGATAAAAAATCACATTTTTCTAAAAGCTTCCAAAAAACAATTTTTCATTTTGAAACTTAACTAATTTTAAAACTTAACTTTCTTTAATTTCTATATAAGAAAAAAGTTAAGTTTTAATGAAGATAGTTGGTAGTTATATCGGAATTCATGATCAGGGATTCTCTTTGATCGAAAATAATGATATTTTAGCTTGTTATTCTGAGGAAAGATTTTCCAGAATAAAATCTTGCTATAATATGAATACATTTCCAAAATTAAGTTTTGAAGCTTTACAAAATGATTTCAATATTAATTTGAAAGATCCATCAATAGAATTTGTATCAGCTAAACCAATTAATTTTATTTTACCAGAAGTTCAAGATATTATAAATTATCGTCCTATTAAACTTTACGATCATCATTATAGTCATGCTTGTGGAACTTATTATACATCTGGTTTCGATGAAAATACATTAGTTATATCTTATGATGGCGGAGATGCAGGTCAAGATAATTTTACAGAATTGAATAAAGATAATATTAATAAATATTTTACTCTTAAAAGAACAGATACTTTTTGTGCTTTTTATACTATTAAAAATGGAAAACTAATCGAAATAGATAAACGATTAAGACATGGAACTATAGCTAATATGTGGTATTTATTCTGTTTTATGTTTGGTCTTCAAGCTATCAAAGATGAGGGTAAAATAATGGGTTTGGCTGCTCAAGGCAAATATGATGAAAAAATATATAATATGTTAAAATTTTTCACCGATAATGATTGTTGTAAAGCAACTTGTATTATTCAGGATTATTTTACAGATTTATTAACAAATTCACCAGATAGTTTTGAAATAAAGAAAAAATTAGCTTATAACTTACAACTTTTAACGGAAAATGTCATGTTGGATCTAATTTTCAACATAAATAAAAAATATGGACCTTTTAAAAATTTATGTGTTGCTGGTGGTGTTTTTGCTAACGTTAAATTGAACCAAAAATTAAATGAGTATTTATCCTTTGATAACATTTGGGTTTATCCTGCAATGTCAGATGAGGGTTTATCATTAGGATCCGCTATTGCTCATGGTGTAAGTATAGGTGAATTTGAAAATAGAAAAATAGATAATGTTTTCTTTGGTAAAAAATATACAGAAGAAGAAATAAATGATTCTATATCAAAATTTGAAACAAATTATAATAAAAAATTATTTGTTCAATCTTTGGATTATAATATAATTGGTGATATTTTACTTTCTGGTAAAGTGGTTGGGTTATTTGATGGTGCGGCAGAATATGGTCCAAGAGCTTTGGGTAATCGTTCTATAATGGTTGAACCAACAAAGAAAGAAACACACGAATATATAAATGCAAGATTACATAGAGATGAGATTATGCCTTTTGCTCCTATTATTCTAGAAGAACAAGCAAATGAAGTTTGTCATTATTATAAATCTAATCATACATCAGAATTCATGACAATGTGTTATAATGTAAAAGATAATTGGATTGATAAAATACCTGCTGTTATTAATACATATGATGGAACAGCCAGACCTCAGGTAGTAAATAAAAAAAGACATCAACATTTTCACTCTATTTTGTCAAGTTATTATCAAAAAAGTGGAATACCAGTTTTAATGAATACTAGTTTTAATGGACATGGTGAACCTATTATTAATTCACCAAAAGATGCTTTTGATCATTTATCAAAAGGAACAATAGATTATCTTATAATAAATAATAAAATATGTAATATATATGAATGATAATAATTTTTTTACTGCTCAATTTAAAGATGAAAATTGTCTTTTCGTTTTGTTTCATTTTCCATCAAAAGATGGTTGTTATTACCACATGATAATATCTGATGATAAAGGTGATATTTATCTTACAGATAATGTAAAAAATGGATTTTGGTATAAATATGGTTTTTCTAAATTCTTCAAATATGATATTAAGTTATTATCGTTTGATGGAGAAAAACCAGAATTAATAGATCAAAAAATATTTGATATACGAAATCATAAGTTTCTTATAAATCTTAAATCATCAAACGAACAAGAAATAAAAATATGGACAGATTATTTGAAATTTATTGAAACTACATTAAGTACTCAATTTGATTATGTAATTAATGGTGATTTACCTGAACCTGATAAAATATTAGATACTATAGAAATATCAAGATTTCAATATGATGCTTATATAAAAAGTTCAGATAAACCATTAACTGATGATTATAGTAGTTTAACAATTATAAAGACTTTATTTGATATCTTATAAACTTTGAAATAAAATCATACTATAATAAAAGAAAGAAGTATGAAAAAACAAGAAAAAGTTATAGACTGGATATCAGGTGGAAACTTTTGTTTATATTGTGGTAAGCAAGAAGTTCAACAAATTGGACATGATTATGAAACTTGGTATGAATGTAATTGCAAAGATGCCAAATTGGTAAGAGAAATAAATGATAAGATTGATACTTTAAAAAGACAATTACCAATGAAAAAATATTCAATAGAAAAAGTAAATGTTTTAAGAAAGAACAAAATATTTTAAAATAGAGAACATTTATTAGAATTACAGAAAAATATTAATGAGATAGAATGGAATACAAACACACACTAACACAAATAGTTAAAGGAACTACAGCAAAAATGAGTCATGTCGTTAATGGTGTAGTATATTATCATATTAAAGTAGAAGATACTTATTATGAATTACAAATAGATACATTGGATGAAAAAGAAAATAAAGATATTTATTTTACACCAACATTCAAAACTATTACTCTGATGAGATGGATTAGAAAAGGAATGGAAACAGGTAAATTTAATCAAATATAAATAAATATACCTAAAATTTTTTTATTCGGAACATTTTACTAATTTTGTAATCTAATTTGAAACGTTCATTGTATTATTGAATTTAAGAAGAGGTTAGTTTCCGAAGGAAACACGGTTCCCCACAAGAGGGCGTGGGGCTAAGTAGGTGGGCTGCACTTAGCCAAAGTTTCCTTTGAATGATATGGAGTTCGATATTGATTTAGGAACTTCAAATCTTTATAACCCCGGTCCGCAAACCGGGCTAAAAAAAGATTATCAGCTTTTTGCGGGGCTGTTGGAATACCTAACCATTATATTATTTTTGTGTCATGCACAAAAGAGTGTATCGTTCATTTTAATAGGACTGGGGAACAATGTTCTTCGTAAGTTGGTATGAGAAACCAACTACACTCACAATGGATAGGTAGCTTAAGAGAGAGCACATCAGTAATGTTGTTAGACGGTGGTTGAAACCCATCCCTATCCACCAAGAAGTATCCAATACCGTGATATAACGGAACTCGAAAACAATTTTATTCTGGCATGTCGGAGTGAAGAGAGTATTTTGAGACCAAATGGTAAAGGTGACCTGAAGTACAAGGGATTGGTAAAGTGGTAACACTCCATGCTTCTCACGTTATTTAAAATAATGTTGCAACAAAAAAGGATGTATAAGTGTATTGGTTACATCTTCTAGTGATCCACAAAGTAGATGAAACGACAGTTTCTAACATTAAATTGTTAATTGAAAAACGGGGAGGAAGGAGGTCAGTTCGAGTCTGGCATACATTCCAAAAGAAAATGGGAAACTATTTTCGACAATGTGGTGATGTAATGGATTTGTTTTTTCCGTCCTGTTTTCAGGGAGAAGATAAATTGGGGATAAAGAGGGCCCACATTACAAACAGGATCACCAGAAAATGTAGGGTGAACAAAGTAAAGTACCTGATGAAACCGGGGAAATGACCTGATTCACCCACATTTTAAAAATATTAAAAAATAATAAAAACAATGGAAAATATTAAAGTATATTCGACAATAGAAGATAAAAACATTAAAAAGAATTTGAATGATTCGCCTATTTGGAAAAAGGCAATTCATTCAGATGATTTAAATGGAGTAGAAGAAAAATATAATGTTATATGGGAATATGATATTAAATTTGATGGTTTGAAACCAATAATGGTGACTAAAATAAATAGGTATAAATGAAACAGGAAATATATAATTGGAAATCATCTCGTTATGGTGCATCTGGCGGTTCTAATGAACTTTCAGAATATATCAAATCCATAATAGACAAGGGAGAAACAATTATATCTGTGATACCAACTCAATATTATGGTAGTAATCAAAGTGAAATCGAAAAAGCAATTATAATAATAAATAAATGACAACATTAAGCACTTACATACTTTTAAAATAATTTAAACTTTTTGAAAAAAAATTACTAAAATAGAAAAAACAGACTTATAAAGTATAATATATAATAAAAATAGGAGAAAAACTATATGACTAAGAATATCCAAAATATGATTATTAATCAGATACCGGTGAAAATACCGATTGGATGAACTTTGTCAATAAAGAATATTGAAAAAACCCAATCGGAAACGGTTGGGTTTTTTTGTTTTGATCCACTATAGTTTTAAACGGTTCTTTGAAATAAAAAATAAAATGTTAAAAAATAAAATTATAAAACTATGGAAAATTTAGAGAAATTGGCGGAAAATTTGAGTAATCTTACCGTATTACAGTGTTACCAATTAGCCAAAATAATGAAAGAAGAATACGGCATAGAACCAAATACGAAAATTGTTGGTGTAAATGTATCACCAATTCCAACTCCAAAAATAGAAGTTGAAAAAACAAGTTTCGATGTAGTTCTAAAATCAGCAGGTTCAATTAATAAACTTGGTGTTATCAGAGCCATAAAGGATATGACAGGACAAAGTTTATTGGAAATTAAAAAACTTGTTGATGAAGCACCTTCAAAATTGAAAGAAAATATAAGTAAAGATGAAGCAAACGCTTTACTTAATACTCTGAAAGAATTAGGTGCTGAAATTGAAGTTCTTTGATAGAATGTAAATATAAAATGTAGTAGCGATTTTGAGTGTTACTTCGTAGCTCAACAGTCGAGCATCAATCGGTTAAATTGAAAGTGTGGGTGCGATTCCCGCCGAGCCCGAAAGGGAAAACCACTTAATGTTAATCTCTACATTTTTAAAATTTAGAAAAATATGGGGTTGTTAGTAAAATCTAACCATATTTTTCTAAAATGGGCTCTTAGTATAATTGGTTAGTATAAATGACTGATAATCATTTGATCTTGGTTCAAATCCGAGAGAGCCTACTAAATTGTGTCGTACCGAGCCACACTGATAATGTGGATATCCGTAACTGGTATGTTGCAAATATGGGTTCGAATCCCATCGACACAACAAAAAATAATGGTCGGTTAGGATAATGGTGAGTCTACATGTCTTATAAACAAGTGATACTGGTTCAAGTCCAGTACTGACTACAAAAACTATCTGGGTTGGTAGTATTAATGAAAAACGGCATCCTGTTAAGATGCGAGATGTGGGTTCGATTCCCACCCGGCCCTCAACATTCCTCAGTAGCTCAGTTAGTAGAGCGTTTGTCTGTTAAACAAAGGGTCACAGGGGCGGAACCTGTCTGGGGAGCAAAAAAGTTCTTTGAAAATTGGAGTGTAGCTGATTAGGTTTTAGCGAAAGACTGTTAATCTTTGACTGAAAATATTGAAATAAAGTAGGTTCGAATCCTATCTCTCCAGCTGATTAATTTTTTTGATTAATTTTTGACTTTTGGGTTTTAATATATAATAATAAAAAATATTATGAATTACAATTTAAAAACCAAAATAATAGAATTAAGAAAAGAAGGTTTAACATATAATGAAATTACAAATAAATTAAATTGTGCCAAAAGTACAGTATCTTATCATTGTTCAAAATTAAACAATTTAAAATTAAATTTTGGTAATGAAATAAGTGAAAATGATATTAATCTAGTTATCAAATTAAGAAAACAAGGAAAAACTAATATTACGATAAGAAAAATAACAAAAATAAATAAAGAAAAAATAATAAAAATTTGTAAAAATAATAAGTTAAAACCTTATAATTATTATTTATTACCAACAGATGAAGAAATTTTAATGATACAAAAAAAATATGATGAATTGAAAAATTTAGATAAACTTCATTCTTATTTTAAAAATAGATTTAGCCATAAAACAATAAGAAAAAACATTAAATTAATAAATAGACCGAAGAAAGAAATTTCAGAAAGAAAGAAAGATGTAGTAAGAAATGTAATGAATTGGAGAAAAAATGTAAAATTGAAATTAATTGAATACAAAGGTGGTAAATGTGAAGTTGAAACTTGTAAATATAATAAAAGTGTATGGTCTATGAGTTTTCACCATCAAGATCCAAAAGAAAAAGATTTTAGTATTTCTGGAAAATCATATTCATTTGAAAGATTAAAAAAAGAAGTTGATAAATGTGTTTTATTGTGTGGTAATTGTCACGGTGAAGTTCACGAAGAAATTTATGAAAAGGGGTATTCAGATATAATAAATAAAATTATTAATAAAAATTGTGGTGTATCCCCCGTGTCTTATAAATACGCATTAACAAGGTAATTGGTGTATGTGGGTTCGAGTCCCACCACCACAACAAAACACGGTCCTATAGCGTAACGTGAAGCGTGGCTCCCCTTGAAGGAGTCGGTATTGGTTCGAATCCAGTTGGGACTACAAAAAATGCCAATGTGGGCGGAAGTGGGTATCGCATTTCACTCATAATGAAAAATCGTTGTTGGTTCGAGTCCAACCATTGGTACATAGTCTTATGGTGTAACGCGTAGCATGCGAGCCTTTGAAGCTTTGGGTAGTGGTTCGAATCCACTTAGGACTGCAAATTAAATATATAAATATATGACAGATTTAAAGAAATATTTTCCTAATTGTAATTTAGGTAATGGTAAAATAGAAGTAACAAAAGAAGATATTAAAGAAATTTATGAAAAATGGAGCAAATTATCTTCCAAAGAACCAAATAAAAAAGAAAGTTGGGAAAAAATTAAAAATAGATTAGTTAGATAAAATATGGTCTTGTGGTGTAATTGAGAAGCATGTCTGACTCTGAATCAGCAGGATAAGGTTCGAATCCTTACAGGACTACCAAAATATGAAATCTGAATATAGACAAACATTCCGTAAAGAAGTATTTACAAGAGATAAAAATCATTGTAAATGTTGTCCATCTAATTCAACAGAATTGGACCCTCATCATATTACAGATAGGAACGAAATGCCGAACGGAGGATATGTAGTTGAAAATGGAATAACTTTGTGTAAAGAATGTCATATGAAAGCAGAAAAATATCATATGACAGGTGGTAAAGAATTTACTCCCGGATATCATCCTGATGATTTATATAAATTAATTGATTCATCGAAAGGAAAAGCTTTTATAAAATCTCAACTTTTAAAATAATTCAGAAAGATATTTTAATATATAAAGAAAAATATCTTTTTCTGAATGATAATCACTTTTGAAAAATTCTTATTATTGCTTGAAAAGAATCAAGTTGAAGTAATTAAGAAATTTTGTAATGTTCCAGAAATTTATAATTGGGCTCAAGAGTTTTCTCCTAAATTTTCCGTATGGTTTGCTAATGTTGTAAAAAATTTATTATTAGCTGATAAAGAATTTGGTGATTGGATAGATCCTGTAAAACACGAACAAAATGTTCAAGAATTTTTAAAAACTGGAGTTTATGATTTTGAAAATAGTAATAAAGATAAAATAGATTCATTAAATATTATTCAAAATAAAATAAAGAAATTTACAACAGATAGAACCTATTTGAACAAATACGTTACTGTTTTAGATTGGTTAAAATCACCTTTAAGAACTGAAAATGTAGATTTATCAAGGCTTACATTCGAGCAAGCACTTAAAATGTCTGAGGATTGGCATAAAAATTTACAAGCAACCGGTGTTATTGCAAATGAAGAAGGTGTAATTTTTATGACATTCAGCGATGGTTTCTATTGGATTGATTTGGAAACAAGTAGTTCTAGAGATGAAGCTAACGCTATGGGTCATTGTGGAACTACTAATGGTGATACTTTATTATCGTTGAGAAAAAATCAAGAACCTCATGTTACAGCTGCTTATAGATATTCTGGTGAAATTTTACAAATGAAAGGTAAAGGAAATACAAAACCTTTAGAAAAATATCATAAATATGTTATTGAACTTTTATGTTATCCGAAAGTTAGTAAAGATGTTAAAATTCCAAAGACTGAAAATAATTATAAGATAAAAGGATTTGAATATGAATATAACCCAGAAGATGATTTTAATATGGAGAGTTTGACTAAAGATCAATTGAAATACATTTTTGAAAGAAATCCAGAATTATTTAGTAGTTATTCAATGAAATATTTCTTATACAAAGAGAAATTAATAACAGTTGAAGAATTTATGAATAATTGTCAATATTCTGATTTAATTTTGAAAGATGGTAAAGTTTATTTCAAATTAGAACAGTGGTCAGATATAGATGCATTTAAACAAGATAGGAATATGAGAGATGGATGGATACAAAGATATTTATCCGGAGAGAGTGATTGGGAAGGTTATAGTGAAATGATACCTTTTGAATATAATTATTACTGGAGTGATTTATCAAACGATGCATACGAAGCTATAATAAAAAAGGTAGAAGGATTAACTATAACTGTTAATGATAATGAATTAGATAAAGAATATGATTTTACTTTCACTAAGAAAAATACAATTGTAACTAAAAGGGATGTAACAGTGAAATTGAAATATAAAAAGACTGTTTCTTTAGGTGATATTTTAAATGATAATGTTGATGATTTTGAAATAGAAAGTAGTGAATTGGATGATGTTAGAGATGATTTGGGTTGGGCTTATACTAATGCTCAAGAATCTGCAGATCAAAGTGAAGCATATGATGATATAATCAAATCAATAGAAAATTCTATTGGTCGTGCAGTTCGTGATGAAAAAGGTCATGTTTCATATAAAGACGGTGGTATATTAATTAATATAGATTTAGGTTTTATTAAAGATTTAAGTCAAATACCAGAAACTGAAGGTTGTAAAACAGTATTAGATTTAATAAATTACGGTTTAAAAGAATATAATGATGGTGACGATTTAATTAGAGTTAGTCAACCTCAATATGGTTGGCAAGGAACTGTTACTGCTGCTTATTTATCAGAAGAAATTGTAAATAGATTATAGTAGTTGCATTAGTCTTTTGGCTTTTGCACATATTTGGTGCTTTTGCATATTTAGCTACAATACATATATAATCATGACAAAGAATAACGTGGGTAAAATATTGTTGGTAATATCATTATTACTTATTATTTCTTTACTAATTATAGCTGTTTCTACTGGTAAGATACTATTCATAGTATTAACAAGTATTTTATTACTTGTTAAATTAGCTTACGCAGCTTGGGAATTTAATGAAAAAGAGTAAATAAAAACCAACATTTCATTTAATAATTAATATATAATTTTTTAATCAGATAAAATTTTTTATATTTGTAATTATATTGCTCTGTAGTGTAATGGTAGCACAAGTCCCTTTGAAGGATTTAGATAAAGTTCGAGTCTTTACAGGGCAACAAAACTAATATAAGGACTCTACGCTGGTCGAAAGATTAGAGGAAGTTCGCGACTACTAAACCTAACGAGGAAGATCTAACCAATCGTTATACCTCGGAAGTAGCAAGCCAAACAGTTTGAGGGTGTCGGTTTCCCTTTGAGAACGGGTTGGTGCACCTTTCATTGGAAAGGAAACCCAAACGGGTTTAGATAAATGTAGAGATAGAACAGAATCGCGGCTATTCTTTATTAGTTTTTTTATTCCATATATATTTCATATCTTTGTCTTATGGAAAGATCAGGATTACACCCAAAATTAAGTAAATGTATTGATGAGATGATGTCTGATATGACACTCTTACTATACTATTACGGAGAATTTTGTCAATTTGTTTTATTTCAAGAGACTGAAAATGTTCCCCGTTGTGCAGTAAATGTTTTATCTGGTGGAATGGTTTTCTATTGGAATAGGAAATTTTTAGATATTACTCCTCAAAAACACATTAATTTTATTATTGTTCACGAAATTTTCCATTTGATTTTGGACCATCCAAAAAGAATTCGTCATGGTGGATTCGAAATGAAGTTGTCGAATATCGCAACAGATATGATTATTAATACTGCTATCAAATCTGATTTTATTGATGTTGATTCACCAACAAAAACCTTTATTGAAGTTCCAACCGAAAAGGTAAAGAAATTTGATTCAAAAGGAAAAATAATAGAAGATGATCATGTTTGGGTTATTTTTGTTCCAGATGAATATAAAGGTGAACACATTTATGAAAATGTTTATGATTGGTTAAAAGAAGAAAAGAAAAAATTTGATAAATGGAAGAAAGATAAAAATTCTACAAATTTTGATGGTGATTGGACACCACCTGAATTTGGAGATGGTGATGTAGGGGATGATATTTTCGATCAAGAAAATGGTGAAGGAAATCCAACTGGTGACCCATCTGATTTTGATAAAGATGGTGATAAAGATAGTGATGGTGAAAATGGGAAAGGAAATAAACCAACAGATAAAAATAGTAAAGACGGGAAAGGAAATAATAAAGACGGGAAAGGTAGTGGTGATAGCAAAGATGAAAGTGATGGAAATGGAAACGGTGAAATACAACCATCTAAAAATAATGGTAAGAAATCTGATGATTGCCCCGTTAGTGATTATTTGAAAAATATTTTCGAAGGAATGGACGGTGGTCTTGAAGAATTTCTAGATTCATATCTTTCATCAGATATTCCAGATGAAATTAGAAGAAATATTGTTGATGAAGTTAAAGAACATTTAAGGCAGAGAGGATTTGAAAAAAGTAAAATTCAAAAAACTCTTGAAAAATTGGTTAAATCTAAAAAAGATTACCTGAGGGAAATAAAAACTTCGATCTCTTCACTAAGGGGTTATAACAAAGTAAAATCAATTACTAAACGTAATCGCAGATCAATCCCGGGTATCAAAGGTAGAAGAAAAGAAGGTTTTGGATTAAATGTAATTTTGGATTTATCCGGGTCTATGACTGGCTACCATCAAAAAGCTTTGACTTATATTTTTCAAAATAATATTATTATAAATCTTATTCAGTGCGATAACCAGATTCAAATGCAAAATGGAAAATCTTATTTTCCTATAAAAAATAAAAGAGAATTCAAGAAAATTCAGCTCGTTGGGTTTGGGGGTACTGAACTGCAACCCGGAATTGATTTGATTGCCGATACAAAGGAATTAAGAGGGTTGAACACACTTATTATTACAGATGGAGCAACGGATAGATTAGATGTGTCCAGACTTAAAAAAACCCTTATTTTAACTGTTGATAAACCTTGTCCTATTTTAGCTGGGGTTGCTAGACAGATTGTTGTTGATGATAATGAAGAACCGGATCCTGATTGGTAATTTTATTTTTGAATTCATTTTCAACCATTCCTCCTTTTTTTGCATTTAAATAATTTTTAGTGAAACATAAATTATTAATATTTGATATGTTTTCAATTGATATATTATTAATAAAACCATAAATTACACTTATTTTATGATCTATGGTTGGATAATTTTTATCAGATGATTTTAAATTAAAATTATTAAATATATATTCATTATCATAATAATCATAACCATTCCAATTTTTTATTAATTCTTTTTTTAATTTATCAGATATATTATCGACATTTCTTCTATATAAAATATATGGTTCTATTAAATTATCTGGTAGTTGATTTCCTTTTTTAATTCTTGTTAATTTCCTTTTTTCTTTTTGAATTGATAATTTATTATCATGATCAACTCCATATTTTTTTAAACACGTATTTTTAATTTTATCTTTTGTTTCTTGAAGATTCATTGGATGAACAACACCATATTTTTTTAAACACGTATTTTTAATTTTATCTTTTGTTTCTTGAAGTTCCATTTGATGATTTACACCATATTTTTCATTAAAAGTTTTTTTACTTTTTGCTTTTACAAAATTGGATTGAAATGGATTTTCGACACCAAATTTTTTTAAACAAACGTCTTTAATTTTTTTATTGGAGCAATCTTTATTGGAACAAGAATATTTATTATATACACTTGTATATTTTATATATCTTTTGTATGGTATATTTAAATTTTTTCCACAATAATCACAACTTACTTCAACAAGCGAATGACTACCTTTTGTTAAATGAACAACATCAATTTCAATTATATCGCCAACTTTATTAAAAATATATCCTTTTTCTTTGAAATATTTAAAATTTCTAGGACAAATATCAACTTTAATTTTTTTACTTAATAACATATTAACTTTGTTTTTATTTATATATAAAAGTTTGTTCGTCCTAATCCTATTAAAATAATTTTTTTATTTGAATTTTTTAATTATCTTTAATGAAAATTAAATATTATGAAAGTAAAATCATTTGTTATTTTGTTATCTTTTTGTTTTGTTATTTTTTCTTGTATTAGACAAACTAATACCCCACCAGAAAAAAAGGATGATAATGTAGGGCAAACAAAATTTGTAATTTCATCAATTGCTGAAATTGATGATTACTTTTCCCAATATCATGTTACAAAAACTGGAAATCATGTAATTAGCGAAGAAGTAATTGCTTTTAGTGATTCTATTAATAAGTTTCATGTGGGTGATGTTTTGACACTTAAAAAGTAATGGACTTTTACAAAGAAGAAAACGGCATTCGCTATGCTTATTTGCGTTTGAGTTTCAATAAAACAAATAAATTAACTGATACTCAAATAAAAAGAACATGGAGAAATTTTATTAAAAATAAAGATTATTGTAAAGTTTTCATTGAGAAAAAAAGAAGTAGTGATAATTTAATCATAAATTCTACAATGTATTTCAAAAATGGAAAATTACATAACGAATTTAATTGGGCTGTTGAAGAAATGATGGTGGGTGTTGATAGGAAATATTATTTGAATGGTAAAAGAATATATATTGAGAATGAAACATCTTGGTCGGAATATGTTATCAATTGGAAAAGATTTAATCGACTTGGACAAATATTGAAAGAATTAAAGAATGAAAACTTATAAAGAAAGACGGCTTGATGGAATTGAATATGATGTCTTTGAAATTATAAAAGGTGAAAATTATAATTATAATGAGTTGTTGAATTTTATTTCAGATCACAAATATACACTATTTAGAAAAGTAGGTGGAAATGGTTTATTTAAAGTACACAAAGTAATCCATTTTAAAAATGGTAGAATTCACAATGAATATGATTATGCTATTGTGGATTTTAAAGAATGGAATAAAAATATTTTTAAAGAACCAAAATGTAAAAGATTTTTGAATGGGCAACAATATCATGATGAAGAATCATATATTAATGAAATAAGAAGAATAAGATTAGATGAAATCTTTCAAGATTGAAAAAGAATATGGTATTGATTATGTTGTAATCCACGTTGGAGAAGATATAATGAATTTGAAAAAAATAATCAAAGAGAATTATGATTTTTTAAAAAATCCAAATTTCAAATTCATCTTTACAGATCCACAAGGAAAAGATTGGTATGTTCTTTATATGAAAAAATATAAAGTGCATAATCCACACGGACCAGCTGGTGTATTGTTGGGTGAAAAAATTTGGTCTTTGGATGGAAATAAATTTTCATCAGAAGAAGAATATATTAATGAAATAAGAAGAAAAATATTGGGTGAAATACTCAATGAAAAAAATAATAAATTTTAAAATGTTTGAAAAAATTGCTAAAGAACACGCTTTTAAATGTCATTCAGATATAAATCATTTGCATGATAAAGATAAACCATATTCTACTCATTTAGAAATGGTAAGAAAAATTGCAGAAAAATATAAACATCATATACCTGAAAAAGACAGGGATGAAGTTTTTTCTGCTATATATGAACATGATAGTTTGGAAGATTGTCCTGTTACATTTGAAGAATTATCAAAGTTATTAAATAATAGAATTGCAACCATAGTTTATGCTGTATCCACAGGAACAGGAACAAGAAAAGAAAGATTCAATGATGCATATTATAAGAAAATAAATGATACCGAATATGCAAAGTTTGTTAAATTGTGTGATAGAATAGGAAACGTTAAACAAGCTGTTATTAGTGGAAATGATATATATAAAATGTATAAAAAAGAATCCCAACATTTTAAAGAAATGTTATATGTTAAAGGTGAATATGAAGATATGTGGGAAGAATTAGATTTTTATTTAGTATGAATTTCAAAAAATATTATATTAACGGTAACAAATATTCGTTTTGTATATTATATCAAACGAAAATATATAGATTTCATTTCGAGGGAAATTGGAATAATTTAATGTATGAATTAACTTTATTTACCACCAAAAGATATGTTATTGAAAAAGAAGGAGAATATTATTCTATTTACTATAAATTCTATTTCAATAAGAAACTAATCGAAAAGTGGAAAGATAAAGAAAACGCTATCAAAAGAGTAATTGAATTAAATAAGAATCTTATTTAAAATCATAATCTAATATTTCTATTTGTTCAGGATAAAAAGCTATATAACTTTCAGATCCTCTATCTTCTATATTATTTCTGTATATGATACCATCAAAACCATATTTTTCATGTAATAATTTTCTTAAATTATCAAATGTAGCATAGTCAGAATATACTTGTGAAAAATCATCTTTTTCACTTTTATTTATCATACCATCTTTATATAATTCTTTACTTACTTTTGTTAAATCATTATGAAATCTATAATCTCTGTTGATATGTAAAGGGTGTTTAATATACATCTTCAATTTTATTACATGGGGATTAATTTTAAATTGAAAAGATTTCATTCTATCTAACGCCGCTTTTAAAGTACCGGCATGAAAACCCAAACCATTAATTTCTGGTTTTTTCCAAGTATGATTCGTTGAATGATATAATATGATACCATCAGAAACAGATTCAAATGTTTTAAAAGAAATTATCATATAGGTATATATTAAAATTTTTTTATATCACCAAATATATCTATCTTTGTAATTCAAATCAAAAATCCACATTATGAAAGGTCGTAGGACTAAACTATGTTTCGATTTAAGTAATCTCTCAAAAACAGAGAAAAGGTATTTTAACATTATGTTAGTTGGTAAACCTCTGTATATCAGGGGAGTTCCCGGTAATGCTAAATCCGCCATTGCTCGTAGTATCTGTAGAAAAGTAATATGGTGGTATCCTGAAACACCAAACGAAAAGCATAATGGAATGAATTTCATTGACTTACGTTTGGCAGATAAGGATGAAACCGACTTGGGTAGTTATCCTGTTACCCGTAATCCTATTGATCAAATCCTTAAATTTGGTGAAATGCTGGATAAGGGTTGGATCAATTTGGAAGAATTTAACAAAGTTAAACAAAAATATCTTGATGTTGTATTGGAATCTGATGATGTTACCAGTCTTTCATTTGCTGTTCCAGACTGGGCTATCAGGGCTAATTCATATCCAACTCTTATCGCTGTTGAAGAATTAAATCGTTGTGATCCGAAAGTCAGGGCGGCTTCACTTCAGTTGCTTAATGAGAATCAGATCGGTAGTTTTCAGTTTAATGAAAATGTCTTCTGGATGGCATCCGGAAATCTCGGAGATAAAGATAGAACAGAGGTTGATGAATTGGATTTGGCTATATCAAACCGTATGTGCATACTGGATCATGATCTACCTACAAAAGAATGGGCTGCGAATTTTGGATGGGCTTATTGTTGGGAACCGTTAGTTGATTATCTTATGGCAAATCCAACACTTCTTTATATAAAACCAGCATCAGATGAAATTCGTTACGCTACCGCTCGAAGTTGGACAAATCTTTCAGATTACATTTTTTCAACCTTTGGTGAAAATCCAGATTTGAAAGAGGTCGCTGAATCAGAAGAAACATCAATTGTTGGTTTGGGTTGGATTGGAAGTGGATATAGAGATTTCCAAAGGTATTTGAAAGAAACCAGTAGAATTGGTATCATTGATATTATGAATCGTTGGGACGAAGTAAAAGACGAAATTAAAAAATTAGGTAGGGGTCGTACAATGGAATTGATGAGTGGTTTGAGAGGTTGTACACCTACTGGAAGTTATATATTCTTTGCTGATAAGAATAAGAGTCAGTGTGAAAATATTGTTAATTTTCTGAAAGTTTTATCACCGGATAAAATAGATAAAACAACCAAAGAACATTCAAATGATGATGAAGTTACCAGCTATATCCTTTTCTTAGTTGATAAAATGGAACCAGCAAATGAAAAGTTTCACAAATGGGTTATCAAATTCTTCCCAGAAAAAGCCGCTCTTATTCACAAATGGGTTAATAATGGTAGACATAAGAAAAATGATGGAACACCAGATTTTGAAAAATAATTAATTTATACTTCCGAAAAGGTGAATAGGGAAACTTATTCACCTTTTTATTTTTCATGATTAATATATAGTTTCATGAGATTCGACAATATGAGACATGATAATATTCGTACTGAGTATTATTCAAATACTAAAAGAATAACTAAATTTGAAGATTTAGAATTCTTAATGAAGTTGAATATATTTGGTGGAAATAAATATTCATTGTTGAAAAAAGATAAAACATTTAATAAAAAAGTTTTTGATAGATGTGATGGTCTTTTCTTTGTTGGTTTTAAAAAAACATATTGTGCTCCACCATTAAGTTTTGAAAAGTATTTCAGATTAAAAGGATTATCAAAAATATATAAATTTCCATTTGATTTAAAACCAATTGAAGTTGAAGCTATTTTATGGTTATCCGATGTAACATTAAGATGGGGTATTGATAATGAAACATTAAGAAAAGATTTTTTGAAATTAATGGAATTAATTTTTGATTTAAACCCTATTCTAAATAAATTAAAAGTAAAATCTTTTAGTAAATTATATGATATTGGGCTTGGAGTTACCAGTTGTTTTAATGTTGATGATATTAAATTTTTTATTGAGAATTGGAATTATCAAAAAAGAGAAGATTATCCAATTCACCAACACAAAATATTATTAATTGAAAAATTAATGGGGTTAACTAACTGTTATTAAAATTTTAACAAAACTTACTAAAATCTAACATTATCTACAAATGAAAATAAATTATCAAAAAATGAGTTTTTTTAATTAATATATACTATTTATCATTGATGTTCTTTGATATTGTGGTTGTTGGATAGAAAC
>Ga0209083_1002191_pt1 | contig 19275 bp, 9 predicted proteins | sample AM7aDNAmetaG_FD_184132 | JGI IMG/M metagenome (GOLD analysis project Ga0209083, IMG submission 184132) | Freshwater microbial communities from Finland to study Microbial Dark Matter (Phase II) - AM7a DNA metaG (SPAdes) (version 3) | ecosystem: Environmental > Aquatic > Freshwater > Lake ...
TTGATCCCCTTATCTGACGAGATTATCACCTCAATTGATGAAGAAAAACGAGAACTCTACCTTGATTGCCCAACCGGGTTGATCGAAATTTACCTGGAGTAATGTTATAAAACCCTAAAAAATCAAACGTTGTGCAACTTTCAACACAGTTATACGTCTTTTTATAAAATCTTTAATTTTTGAAATTATGAAATCACGTATTACCACATTATTTGTTCTTTTGCTTTTCACTGGATTGCAATTGGTAATGGCCCAAACCACCCAAAAAAGGGATTTATCGGCCTTTTCACAGATATCCCTTCGTATTAGCGCGAATGTCCACCTCCAACAGGGAAACACCCAATCCGTTGAAGTAAAGGGAAAAGAAGATGCCCTGCAAAAATTGGTCACAGAAGTTAACGACAGAAAGTTGGTCATAAGGTTTCCGAGCGAAACATTTTTCAACAAATGGAAACCAGGTCCAATTGATATTTATGTAACTGTGCCTCAAATTGATGGACTGACCATTTCCGGTTCTGGATCGATTACTTCTGATGGGAAAATCGAATCTAGGATACTGGACCTTGCAATCAGCGGAAGCGGTGACATCAAACTTGGTGACCTGAAGGCAGAAAAGGTATCGTCTGCCTTATCCGGCTCAGGGAACATCCATCTAACGGGCAGCGGAAACGCAGCTGAAATGAAATCCTCCATTTCCGGTTCCGGAAATGTAAAGGCGATTGATTTTCCGGTTGAAAATGTTGATATAAGAATTTCGGGATCCGGAAATTGCTGGGTAAACGCCACAAAGAAACTGGATGTGAAACTTGCAGGTTCGGGGAACGTGGTTTACCGAGGCAACCCGTCAATCAATTCAAGCATTGCCGGTTCAGGGAAAGTGAAGGAAGAGTAGGCAAATTGCGGCTGGCATCCGATAACTGGTGGCTAACTTTTGGAAATCTACATCATAGAGAATATTATCCTCAAAAATTTCTTGATAGAACTGTTTTTATTATGTTATTGTATATCAAGGTATTGATCCTTTAATAGTAAGGTGTATTTTTTTAAAGATAAACCAAAGCCCACGTTTCATTACCATTTGCCAGTCGCCAGCCGCCAGTAGCTATGTTCCATTTGCCAGCCGCCAGCCGCTATTTTCTGATAATTTCAATCTGCCCACCAACCCCCAGTTTGATGATACTTGAAGGTTTGGATCTTGAAAAATCATCCTGACGGTAGGTGACAATATAATTGACCGACTTTTTTACCTCTTCGCTGATTTCGGTATAATTCTGTGGCGACTTCTGGCCACTGATATTGGCCGATGTTGAAACGATTGGTTTTCTGAACCTTTGTACCAACTGTTGTGAAAACGCTTCGTTGGTAATGCGGATCCCAACACTTCCATCTGATGCCAATAAATTGGCTGCCAGATTTTTAGCTTTTGGATAGATAATTGTGAGCGGTTGATCGGTCACCTCGATCAGTTCCCATGCAATTTCAGGAACCTCGGCCATATATGAAATGAGCAGGTTTGGGTTTTCCATTAGGACCAACATGCTTTTTGAATCTTCGCGCTGCTTGATTTCATAAATCCTTTTTACCGCTGCCACGTTTGTGGCATCGCACCCCAACCCCCAGATGGTGTCGGTAGGATAAAGGATGATTCCGCCTGCCCGAAGAACTTCTACGGCTTTTGCCAGGTCATCAACAAAACCGGTCTTCATCATGCTTTGTATTCAATAAAATGTTTGTTCTCGAATGGCCGGTATTTGAATATTTTTTCAAACCAGTACAACACGAAATACTTGGGTGTAAATTTCTTTTTTTCAACCGAGAGCTGAGGATGCCAGTCTAAGTTGTTGATCCTGTTGAGCATCACTTTTGGATGGGTTTCATTGAATTTCTCCAGGCTATCGATCCCCTCTTCATACACAAATTCAGCTGATGGCTTTTGCTCCAGTGTTTTTAAATGCTTTGAATCGACTGACCAGTATTGCTTTGAGCCCTCTACCTTGTCTTTCATGATCCTGGGTGGTTTTACCCATCCATAATGGTACATTTTAACATCAATAAAGACACCGGTCAATTTCTTTGCATTTTTCCACCTGAATCCCTGGGCATCGTTCCATGACCTGATCCCCTTGTTGTTTCTAACGATCCTGATTTCGCTGCGGTACCAGCGGCGTGAATCGGCATAATAATCGTAAGTGCCATAAAAATGGAGGTATCTCATGATCAACCCATCTACTTCTTCAATAGGCTGATATTTTTCCATCGCACGAACAATCTCAGGCAGGTACTTCTCATGAACAACTTCGTCGCCCTGGATGTAAAAACACCAATCGTATTCTTTGGGTATGGCATCAAAAGCCTTGTTCGTCTCAGAGGCTAAGACACGCCCTCGCACGCGCAGCGAAGGATCCCATATGGTATCGATGATTTCAATTTTTTCGGAGCCGATTGATTCGATCAACTCCCTGGTTCCATCGTTGCAATCACCAACTGCGACAATAAATTTGTCACAGATTGGCAATATAGAGGTAATTGCCTCAACGACAGGATAATCGAATTTTACTCCGTTCTTTACAAAAGAAAAACCGCAAACTTTCATCGATAATATGTAATTCTTTAATTTAAAGGTTTTTAAACTTCAAAGCCAGAAACTCCGTTGAAATCAAGCGTCGCAAAATAATCTGCCAAAGTTTCTGCCCTACGGATCTGTACCACTTCGCCATCTTCACGAAGGAGCAACTCGGCCGACCGCAGCTTGCCATTGTAGTTAAAACCCATCGAATGTCCGTGTGCGCCGGTGTCGTGGATCACAACGAGGTCGCCTGGGGCTACTTTTGGCAACACCCTGTTAATGGCGAACTTATCATTGTTTTCGCATAGAGATCCTGTCACATCGTACATGATCTTTGTAGTGGTATTCTCTTTTCCTGGAATGGTGATGTGATGGTATGAGCCATAAAGTGCCGGTCTCATCAGATTTGCCATACATGCATCAAGACCGGCATACTTTTTATACGTATTCTTGATGTGCAGAACAGTGCTTACTAGGTAACCATAAGGCCCTGTGATCGCACGGCCCGACTCAAAGTAGATCCTTAAGGGGTCAAGTCCATTGTTGGTGATGTATTTTTCGTAATTTTTACGGATACCTTCGCTCATTCGCTCCAGGTTGACCTCAACCTGATCGGGCTTGTAAGGAATTCCAATCCCTCCGCCAAGATTGGCAAATTCAAATTTGATCCCCAATGTTTTCGACAAATCAGCGATCAATTCAAAAAGGATCTGGGCTGTACCTGCAAAGTAGTCGGGATCGAGTTCATTTGAAGCCACCATGGTATGGATCCCAAATCGTTTGACTCCCTTGTCAAGCAACATTTGGTAACCTTCGAAAAGCTGGCTTCTCGTAAACCCATATTTCGCCTCCTCCGGATGACCGATGATCGCATTTCCCTCCTTCAGGGAACCGGGATTGTAGCGGAAACAAACCAATTCCGGTAGCCCTACGTTTTCGTCAAGGTATTGAATGTGTCCGATATCGTCGAGATTGATAATGGCACCCAGTTCAATCGCCTTCTTGTATTCATAGGCAGGGGTATCGTTGGATGTGAACATGATCTCTTCTCCGCGCATCCCAATTTTCTGAGCCAGTTCAAGTTCTGCGACCGAGCTGCAATCGATGCCGAAACCCTCGTTGCGAAGGATTTTCATCAGAAAAGGGTTCGGGGCAGCTTTAATCGCATAATATTCCTTAAACCCAGGGTTCCAGGAGAATGCCTTCACAAATCTTCTGGCATAGTTTTTTATCCCCTTTTCGTCGTAAATATGAAAAGGTGTCGGATATTTCTCAATTATTTTCTCAAGTTCTTCTTTCGAAAAAGGGAGTTTCTTCTCAGTCATAATGTTAAAATTAAAGCGCCGCAAAATTAGGAAAATTTACACTTACAATTTATCCTGACCGATAATTTCAGTAGAATTGAGGTATTGTGTGGCCAGGCTTTGTCAAAAAAATAAAAGCTGGAATTTTAGTTCCAGCTTTTATTGCTATATAATTTTGGATATATCTGATATACAGTAATATAATGAATTATCCTATTTTACGGCCAATTGTCCCAGTATTTATTTGGGAAAGGTTTTAAAAATCATTTGAACCACAGGGTTAAGGTTTTCCTCCCTTGTTTCTGTACGAGGGTTGACCAGACCTTCGGCAACACCCTCCCAAACCATTTTCTTTTCCTGAACATCGATCAGATCGATAAACAGCGTCCCATCAATTGATTTATCTACATCGACATAGGTATTGGTCGGTCCCCATCCACGGTAATACATAAACGGGCCACCGAAGCCAAACGAAGTTGCAGTTGCTGTATAATGGGTCTTCCCCTTCACAAAAGCATTCACAAGCAGGTCAGGTGATTCAGATAGCTGATAACCCTTGGCTTGCATTTCCCTGGTAATCGCATCTTTTAACCTTCTGCGGTTAAGGTCGTTCAAGCTCACCTTATCCACCTCTTTGCTGAAATTAAAGGTCTTGTACTTCAGGAAATCTGCTTTTCGGTCGTAATCGGTACTTACCCTGATCGAACTGCAACCGGCCATCATGATCATCAGCATGACCGGAAAAATAATCGTTAATAATTTTGTTTTCATGACTTTAATAATTTGAATTGAACGTTTTATTTGATTTTTAACCTGTTACCTTCTACCTGATTTGCTTTTGTCCTTTTTTTCTGTCGTGGTTGACGATTTACTGTTCTGTACTGGTGCAGATTTCTCGGCACGGGCTTTTTCCCTGGCTGCAGCACGTGTGGGAGCCTGAGCCGCTCGCGATGGCCTTTCAGAACCAGATGGCGACGAAACTGATGGTTGCCTTTGCATTGACCTGTTTTGCCGTTGTTCGGTTGAATTTGATCTTTGGTTGGTTGAAGGATCCGAATTTGTTCTCGAACGGTTTGAATTTGCCCTGTTATCCCCGCCATTGTTTATTGTTCCCGCACTCTTTTGCTGATAGTTCCTGGTCGTATTTGTTTCATATCCCTGACGGTTCTGCGTTCCCCGCCATACAGATACCGGACGGGAATAGTTGTTCCCACTTTGCCTGATCGTAAAAGGAATTCCCCTCCTGCTTGAATTCGACATGGATGTATTGGGTTGACGGATGATGTTGTTGCCCCTTTGCTGGTCAATCCGCTGCATGGACGAATTGTTGACCCTTGGGTTGTTCATCACATTGGCCTCTATTGATTTGTAGAATCCATGGTTTGCAATGCGATGGCCCATCCCCTGCAGACTGTTTGAATAGTATCTGTTGTAATAGTTATAATAATTATAAGATAAATGGGGGAACAAGTTCGGATGATAATGGGTATGCCACTGAATGAACGCCAACGATGGAAGTCCAGTGAAAATAACATTCCCAAACCTATTTCTAAAAAAACCTGTATGATAATAAGTTGGATAAGGACGCCAGATCGGTGAAGAATACCAGTAAGGATATCCGAACCAAAAAGGATAACTATTGATCATTCTTACCTCTACAATAGGTTCTGATAAACCATCATATTGTCTATGGTCATTGGTCTCACGGGCATACCTGTCCGAAGCTTCAAGCAATTCATTGTATGCCTCAGGGTCGTTCTGGATCTGTGTTTTATAGTTATCCAGATCCTCCCTGTTTTGTTGGGCAAGTTCACTTGAAATCCTGTTAAGGCGATTGACCACCCATTCGGGATCTTCGCCATAGACTTCCCCTAGTAAAGATGTAAACGTCATGTCCTCAACGAGTGCGGTAACGATTTCGGGGTGAGACAACAAGACATTCACACTTTCGCGTGTTTTTGGATTGTACGGTTCAAGATACTGCTGGAAAGACTGGTCAATCGCATCGTTCAACCTGTCGATTCGGACAAGCACATCAAAATAGGTCCGTGAGCATTTTACTGCGGTTTCGTGGATATCATCCGGAAAATTCGAGGCAATGCGCCTTGCTTCTTCAGTCGATGGCCTTCCGTTACGGACCAACTCAGTGATCAGGTTTGGATAGCGTGCCAGGTCGTAGAAGGCTTCCTGATCTGTGCGGTCATAATCCTGAATGATGTTTCTGAACTGTTGCTGTGACCTTTTTTGCAGTTCGGCCATTTTTTCGAAGACTTCTGGTGTACGGGCAATCTGGAGGGTATGACGGATCACTTTATCATCTGTACCTGAAATTGCTTCAATTGTAGCTGGGTTATCCTGGATCATTTGCAATAACCGGTCTTTGTTGTCGGTCTGGGCGTTACATTTTAAAGATGTTGCCGAAATAGCAACCGCCATTGTGCCGGCGAAAAGTAGCTGCCCGAAAATATTGTGTGAAATATGTGTTTTCATGACGAATCAGTTTTTTAAGGTCAATCTGATAAACCAAATTCAATGACCGCCTCCGGATGATGGTCTTGGATTGTTGTTTATTGAATCGAAACCTTTTGTTTTACTTCGATACGCAAGCAAAAAGTTTGCCAAAGTTTATACAATGGATCGTTGATGTTTGTCATTTGTAACAACAATTGTGGTAAATTGCATCGGAAGTTTATTTTTGGGAAACTTTCCAACTTTTAGCCCATACTGCTGATGGCAACGGAATAAATTCCATTGTTACAACATGGCTCGTGCCTAATGGCACTTTGTGGTGCATTCCGAAATTATTATTGCATTGGTCACTTGTCTACTGTATCCATTCTCCCTTCTTCGTTTTGCATATTTTACCATACCACTCAGGTGGAGTTGTTGATAGTCCTTTATTTTTGTATTTTTGCCTTATCGTTTGAAAAACAAATAAGTTGGAACTTAAGGATCTGCTCAAATATTACAATTCACACCCATCGGTAGTCAAACTGTGTGAAAAGTTTACCGAAAATACACCGTCAAAAAGTTCACTGAAAGGGTTGTCGGGTTCGTCTTCCGCAGTGGTTTTGGCATCTTGCTACAACATTTCCCCATTTTCATTGATCGCCATCCTAAACGACCGCGAAGGGGCTGCCTATTTTTTCGACGACCTCAACGCCCTAGGCCTCGACGAAAATGTCTTGTTCTTCCCATCCTCCTATCGTCGCAATATTGTTGACGAAAGAATTGATAACGAGAATATTATATTTCGAACAGAGGTGTTGAACAAGCTTGCCCTGAATGAAACGGGCTATATCGTCGTCACTTATCCCGAAGCGGTCATGGAAAAAGTGATTTCGGGAAAGGGACTTGAAAAGCATACGCTGCACATCCGAAAAGGTGAGAAACTCTCAATTTCCTTTATCAATGAAGTTTTGTATGAGTATGGTTTTGAGCGTGTTGAATTTGTTTATGAACCTGGTCAATATTCGGTGAGGGGTTCGATCATCGACATTTTCTCGTTCTCGAACGAAGATCCTTACCGTATTGACTTTTTTGGCGATGAAGTGGACTCAATCCGGACCTTTGATATTGAAGACCAGATTTCGAAGGAGCCACTCACGAGGATTTCGATCATCCCAAATATTCAGGAAGGCCTAAAAGAGGAGAAGCGGGTTTCAATCTTTGAATTTCTAGATCCCAAAATGTTGATTGCTGCCCAGAGTTTTTCGTATGTAACTAACCAGATCAAAGATTTGCACCTGAAAGCTGCTGAAAAGCTTGCCGATCATTCAATTGACGATCTGGTTATCGATGGGAAAGAATTCAAGACCAACATCACGGCGTTCAAGTGCATCGAATTTGGAAAATCCACCTATTTCAAGGATGCTGAAGAGATTGCATTCAATACAACCAATCAGCCTGTCTTTCATAAGAACTTCGATTTATTGGGACAGGACCTGAAAAAGAACCGGCAAAAAGGATACCGGAATATCGTGCTCACTTCGAGTCCAAAGCAGATCGAAAGGCTCCATGCCATTTTCGATGACAAAGGCGACCCACAAAAGATCGACAGTTTGTTGTTCGCATTGAATGAGGGCTTTATCGATCACGACCTATTGATCTGCTGCTACACCGACCACCAGATTTTCGAGCGGTATCACCGGTTTAAGCTGCGTTCAAAAAAATCGTCACGACAGGCCATTACCTTAAAGGAGATCAGCAAACTCCATCCAGGCGATTTTGTGGTCCACATCGATCATGGCGTAGGAAAATTTGCCGGATTGATAAAAACCGAGGTCAATGGGAATATTCAGGAAGCTATCCGTTTGATATATAGGGACAACGACTCCTTGTTGGTAAGCATCCATTCGTTGCACCGGATCGCAAAATACAAGGGTAAAGAGGGGCAGGAGCCAGCAATCAATAAATTGGGAACTGCTGCCTGGCAAAACCTAAAAACAAAAACAAAAAATAAGGTAAAGGATATTGCCCGTGAACTGATCGCCCTTTATGCGAAACGGAAACTGGAGAATGGATTTGCCTTTTCACCCGATTCATACCTTCAGGAGGAGCTTGAAGCGAGTTTTATCTATGAAGATACGCCCGATCAGTTGAAGGCCACCTATTCCATCAAAGAAGATATGGAAAAAGCAATGCCAATGGACCGGCTGGTTTGTGGCGATGTGGGATTTGGCAAAACCGAAGTGGCCATCCGTGCAGCTTTTAAAGCTGTAGCCGACAGCAAGCAGGTCGCAGTGCTCGTTCCAACAACGATCCTTGCCCTTCAGCATTTCAAGACCTTTTCGGAGAGGTTAAAGGACTTCCCATGCAATGTGCAATACATTAGCCGGTTGCGAAATCCTGCGGTTGTAAAGGATGTTTTAAAAGACCTTAGTGATGGAAAGGTTGACATCATTATTGGTACCCATAAATTGATCGGCAAGGATGTTAAATTTAAGGATCTAGGATTACTGATTGTGGATGAAGAACAACACTTTGGGGTATCCGTAAAGGAAAAGCTGAAACAGATGAAAGTGAATGTCGATACCTTGACTTTGACAGCCACCCCAATTCCAAGAACTTTACAATTCTCCTTGATGGGCGCGCGTGACCTTTCAATTATCAACACTCCACCACCAAACCGCTATCCTATTAATACAGAGGTACATCCATTTAATGAGGAGATTATCCGCGATGCCATTGATTATGAGGTGGCCCGTGGGGGACAGGTCTTCTTTATCAACAATAGGGTGCAGAACATCAACGAGATCGAAACATTGGTCAAACGGTTATGTCCCGGAGTAAGGACAGTTGTCGGTCATGGGCAGATGGATGGGGAAAAACTTGAAAAGGTGATGTTCGACTTTGTAAACGGCGATTTTGATGTTCTTGTTGCAACTACAATAATTGAGTCGGGTCTTGATATCCCGAATACCAACACGATCATCATCAACAATGCCCAAAATTTTGGGTTAAGCGAACTCCACCAGTTGCGGGGCCGGGTTGGCCGATCGAACAAAAAAGCCTTTTGCTATTTGCTTGCACCACCCTTAAATGCGATGTCAACCGAAGCCAGGAGGCGTTTGCAGGCCATTGAGGAGTTCTCCGAGATTGGGAGCGGTTTCAACATTGCGATGCAGGACCTTGATATCCGTGGAGCAGGTAACCTTTTGGGAGGAGAACAGAGCGGTTTTATTGCCGATATCGGTTTTGAAGCTTACCACCGTATTTTGAACGAAGCGATGATGGAATTGAAAACCGGTGAATTTCAGGACCTATTCGAAGATGAGACCGATGAGGCGTCGGGTACTTTCCTCGATGTGAAATACGTAAACGATTGTAATATAGATACCGACCTTGAATTGCATTTTCCTGACGAATACATTTCGAGCATTTCGGAACGGATGCTGCTTTACCGCGAACTGGACAATATGGAAAACGAAACGGTGTTGCAATTGTTTGAAAAAGGGCTGATCGACCGTTTCGGGCCAATACCAGGACCTGCACAGGAATTGATCGATGTGGTACGGCTACGATGGATTGCGATCGCGCTCAATATGGAGCGGATCATCCTTAAAGAGTCGCACATGATTTGCAATATGCCTTCCGATCCCGAATCAAATTATTACCAGACCATTGATTTTCAGAGATTGATGCAATGGATCATTCAAAATCCCTCTAAATGCCGTGTGAAGGAAGGGAAGGGAAAGCTAAGCCTGAATTTTACCGGAATTGCTTCATTAAAAAAAGCCGTCGATTTGCTGAAATTGATAACCGGGAAAATTGCGATTTGAAAATGTCGTATATGCGATTTCAGAAGACACCATTGAAGCATTTTAGCTACGAGTCTATTCCAAAACAATCTTAAAATAACGGTCAAAAGCCAGTTTTCCATCCCGTTTCGTTCCATCGGGATATGCAAAACCGGTCATTTTACTCGTCTTCCCCTTGAGGATCAATTGTTCCATATTGCTGTTTGACAATGCTTTGCCCATGTATTCAAATGGGACCCGCAACTGGCAACCGTTCCTGAATTCAGCGCAGCCCCAGGCTGATTTTCCTTTGATGATCAACCCCTTTTTGCAACGCGGACAGTGCAATTCTTCGGGAGCTTTTGTTTCGAACGATAGTGTGAAATCGGGGTTCAGAACGATGTTTCCAGTAATAGTATTCCCCTCCTTGTCAACAGATTTCAGCTCCCCGGTCCGCATTTTTAGGCACAATGCCTTGATCATGCTGTCGCTGAGTTTTTTGCCAGTGAACTCGAAAGGGATCCTGAAATCGCACCCATCCCTGAAGGCGTTGCATCCCCACAATTTATTCCCCTTTACTACTTCCCCTTTTTTACATTTGGGACAAACATGGGTCTCCTTCACAGGTGCTGGTTTGGGCAAAACCTCTTTCACCACTTTTTTAGCGTCGTCGATGGGAGCTTTCACTTCATCCGGGACAACGGTGATGCTCTTTCCCTGCGATTGTTTTACTTGTTGCACGATTTCTGAAACCATCTCCTTCAGTTCGACCATAAAGGCAGCAATCTCGTACTTTCCCTCTTCGATCTGCCGGAGCTTTTTCTCCCAAATTCCAGTGAGTTCAGCCGATTTAAGCAACTCATTTTCGATGATCCCAATCAGTTCGATCCCTGTAGGGTTTGCAATAATTTTTTTCTTGTCGCGGCGGATGTATTTGCGCCGGAAAAGTGTTTCGATGATATTGGCGCGTGTGGATGGACGTCCAATTCCGTTCTCCTTGAGCAAGTCACGAAGTTCCTCATCATCCACGCTTTTGCCGGCTGTTTCCATGGCACGCAGCAAGGTGGCTTCGGTATAGTGTTTCGGTGGTTGGGTCATTTTCTCAGAAAGTTCAGGTTGATGCGGACCATGTTCACCTTGTTCAAAAACGGGAAGAATATTTTCGTCTGCCGAAGCTTTACCCGAGTCGTCTTTGTAAACCACTCGCCATCCAGGTTCAAGGATCTGTTTTCCTGTTACCTTAAACTCCACATGGTTGGCCTCGCCCAAAACTGTTGTGTTGGAGACCTTGCAATCGGGGTAAAATGCGCTGATAAAACGGCGTGCGACCATATCGAAAACCTTGCGCTCATCGGGGGTCAGCGAATTGGAAATCACACCTGTGGGGATGATGGCATGGTGGTCGGTGATCTTTTTATCGTCAAATATTTTGGGTGACTTCTTGATTTTTGCAGCAAGCAACGGTTTTGTAAATTCCTGATAAGGAGTAAGTTTTGCCAGGATATCGGGTACTTTCGGATAAATGTCTTCAGAAAGATAGGTGGTATCGACACGTGGATAGGTGGTCAGTTTCTTTTCGTACAAGCTCTGGATCAGCCGGAGGGTCTCTTCGGCAGTGAAACCATATTTCCGGTTGCAGTCAACCTGTAGGGTCGTTAAGTCGAACAGTCGAAGTGGGGCTTCGCTTGCACCCTTTTTCTCGTACGAAATAATGTAAAACTCATGCCCTGTGATTTCCGAAAGCTTAACTGAAGCTTCATCCTGCGTGGCAAAGCGACCCGATGTTGCAGAAAAGATCACTTCCCTGTACTTGGTTTTTAATTCCCAGTAAGGTTCAGGTTTGAAATTATCGATTTCGAGCTGCCGCTTTACGATAAGGGAAAGGGTCGGCGTTTGTACCCTGCCGATTGAAAGGACCTGCCTGTTCTGGCCATATTTCAATGTATAAAGACGGGTGGCATTCATTCCCAGGAGCCAGTCGCCGATCGCACGTGCACTTCCGGCAGCATAAAGAAGGTCGAAATCTTTCCCTTCGCGTAAATGGGCAAAGCCTTCTTTGATAGCCTCTTCTGTAAGCGAGGAGATCCATAACCGTTTCAGGGGTTTCTTGTTGCCTGCCTTTGAAAGCACCCAACGCTGGATCAGTTCCCCTTCCTGGCCTGCATCACCGCAATTGATCACCTCATCAGCTTTTTTAACCAACTTTTCAATGGTCTCGAATTGCTTTTTCACCCCTTTGTCGCCAATGAGTTTGATCCCAAACTTTTCGGGCAACATGGGCAGCATTCTTAAATCCCACGATTTCCATTTATCGGTATAATCGTGTGGTTCCTTCAGGGTACAAAGGTGACCAAACGTCCAGGTCACCTGATAACCATTACCTTCAAAGTAACCATCCATACGGTTTCTGGCCCCGATAATGGCGGCAATCTCACGGGCAACACTGGGCTTTTCGGCAATACAAACTTTCACAATTCCGATTTATGTTCAAAGCCCAAAAGTAGCTCACTTTAATGGGAAAGGAAAATGATTTTAAATTTAAAACCATGGGTGAAGGGTTAGATTCCAAAATTCTCATTGCTGTCAATGAGTGGAGTGTGGCACAATGCAACTTAGCCCTTTCCAAAATTTCCAATATCGGACGGTTTTTTGTTGCTAACGAACCCTATCAATTTTTTTGCCCAGATTGGAAATCGAGTGAACCGCAGTGTCAATATCATTGCCAGATAAACATAAGAAAATCCCAGAAAAATACTCGGTTAAGTTTTTTATCAAAAAAATAAATCTTTATAATCCCCGATTTTGCGCGTTTTGGAGGTTTAAATGGCCATTTTCCGCCCTTATTTTGACCCAAAAAACCATCAGAAACAAGGCTCAAATTTACCAATTATGTGCCAAAACATGTCAATTGTTGGAAAATCGCTACCAACTGTTGGATATCGAAAAATCTGGGAACATTAGATTATAACTTGGGTCAAATTCCCTTCCCTTATTGGGGATATTCTGGGAAAAGAAATCAGATGGAGATGCATGTATAAAAATCATGGTGTTTTTGTATTCAATACAATTCCGATCTTATAAAAAGTGAAAAAAATGTTGCCAAATTGATCATTTAAATCGAAGTTCCTATGAAAAAGTTTCTTGTGAATGTTATGCTGATGCTTGTTCTGACAGTGTTTGCAAACGGACAAACCATCCGTTATGTGACATCGGCAGGTGCCGGGGCGAAAGATGGCACCACGTGGGCAAATGCCTACGACAATACCCAACTTCAAACCGCCATCAATGAATCTGGAGTAACTGATGTCTGGGTGGCCGCAGGGACTTATTACCCGACAGCCGGAACGGACAGGACGATTTCCTTCAACATGAAAAACGACGTTGCCATCTATGGGGGTTTTGCTGGGACCGAAACTTTATTGACAGAGCGTAACTGGGCAACCAATGTGACCATTTTAAGCGGCGATATTGGGACAACAAGCGACAATTCCGATAACACCTACCATATCATCAACAACTCAGGACTGAACAGCACTGCTATTCTGGACGGGTTTACCATCCAAAGTGGGAATGCAAATAATGGATCCAATGGTGGTGGGATAAGCAATACTTCGTCTTCACCGACAATGGCAAACCTGGTTATTTCGTGGAATTATGCCAATTATGGAGGTGGAATATGCAATATTTCTTCATCGCCCTCCATGGCGAATTGCACAATTCGGAACAATTCTGTTTCTCAGTATGGAGCTGGTGTTTATAACGAATCATCCTCTCCCACAATGACCAATTGCCTGATCAACGGGAACTCTGCTTCCTATGGAGGGGGATTATTTAATGAATCGGCTTCATCCCCAGTACTAACAAATTGTACAGTAGCTGAAAATTCTGCAGTTAACAATGGTGGCGGGATACGAAGCCAAAATTCATCAAACCCAATACTAAACAACTCGATCATTTGGGGAAACACTGCAACGTCAGGTGGAAATCAGATTTATATTAACGATGAAACAACAACCCTGAACAATTCTTGTTATGCCAACGGTGCAGGTGATGTATATAACAATGGGACATTTACACCTACCAATTGCATCACCACCGACCCAAAATTCATCAATCCTAATAACGATTTACGTCTTGCTGGCAACTCCCCTTGTCTGGATTCTGGCAACGATGCCTTGAACGGAGAAACAAACGATATCCGTGGTGCAGGTTTTGGCAGGAAGCTGTTGAAAACCGATGCAGGCACGGCAGGGACAATAGACATGGGGGCTTATGAATTTAAAAAGGGGACAGATCCCGAAACAACCGAACTGCTGCGATTCTATGTAAAATCGGATGCATCGGGTTCAGGAAATGGCTCAAGCTGGGCAAATGCCTATACTTCACTTAAAGATGCCATAACTGCTGCCGGAAGGTATTACGAAATCTGGGTAGCTGCAGGAACATATTATCCAACAGCCGATGGTGACCGCAGTATTTCGTTCAACATGAAAAACGACGTCGCCATCTATGGGGGTTTTGCTGGGACAGAAACTTTATTGACAGAACGCAATTGGGCAACCAATGTGACCATATTAAGCGGCGATATTGGGTCCACTGGCTACAATTATGACAACACCAATCATGTTGTGTGGAATTCCGGATTAACAAATACTGCAGTTTTAGATGGGTTTACAATTAAAGACGGACGTTCAATTACAGATGGTGCCGGAGTTTACAACAAGATATCCTCTTCTACTATAAGAAATTGCAAGATTACAGGTAACATCGCAGATGTATTGGGCGCTGGGGTTTATAATGAATCCTCATCGTCAAGGTTTATAAATTGCATTATTTCAGGAAATACAACCTATAGTTTAAATTCTGCCATTTATGGGGCTGGAGGGGTAATGAATTTCTTTGGCACACCTGAATTCATTAACAGCACAATTTCCGATAATTATTCAGTTGGGTTTGGAGGTGGAATTTCAAATTTTGGTAGTTCACCAATATTTACAAATTGTCTTATTATTAATAATTCATCAGATAATGGGGCAGGTGGGGTTTATAATAGTGATTCATCTTCACCAATATTTACGAACTGCACAATTACCCACAACTCTAAAGAAGGAGTTTATTTTTATAACGGTGGTTCTGGTAATCTCAACAATTCAATAATCTGGGGTAACGATGGAACTGAAATTTACAGCGATGGTAGTGTGACTATCAACCTCAACAATTCTTGTTATGATGCAGGGGATGTTAACTTTACTGGTTCATTTACACCTACCTATTGCGTCACCACAAACCCTAAATTCGTAAACTCAAACAGCGATTTCCGTATTGCCGGCAATTCACCTTGTACCGATACAGGCAACGATGCCGCGAACAGCGAAACAACCGATATTCGTGGGTCAGGCTTTGGTAGGAAACTGTTGAAAACCGATGCAGGTACAGCCGGGACAATCGACATGGGTGCCTATGAATTTAAAAAGGGTACGGATCCCGATGAACTGCGCATTTATGTAAACACCTCTGCTACTGGCTTAAACAATGGCACAAGTTGGGCGAATGCCTATACTTCACTAACTGCTGGAATCACTGCCGCAGTTAAGTATTATGAGGTTTGGGTGGCTGGCGGAACTTATTTTCCGACAGCAGATGGTGACCGTGCCATTTCATTCAATATGAAAAACGATGTGGCCATTTATGGTGGCTTTGCAGGGACTGAAACCTTGTTGAGCGAGCGCAACTGGAATACAAATGTGACCATTTTAAGCGGCGATATTGGTACAACAGGTGACCATTCTGACAACTCGTACCATGTAGTAGCGAACTCAGGTTTGAACAGCACTGCTGTTCTGGATGGGTTTACGGTCAAAGATGGAAATTGTAACGGAATCGCCTATGGGGGTGGAATTTTAAACGAGTCTTCCTCTCCAATATTAGCAAACCTTATTATTTCGGGAAATAGTGCCACCAATGGAGGTGGGGTATATAATACATCATCCTCACCAACATTTAAAAACTGTAAGTTTACAGGAAATTCAGCTTCATATGGGGCTGGTATTTTTAATTATAGTTATTCTTCGCCAACACTTACAAACTGCTTGTTATCAACTAATATAGCATCAGTACAAGGTGGCGGTATTTATAACCATGGTGGCGCTGGTTCGTCATCACCAACATTCAACAACGTTACGGTTGCCAACAATTCAGCAGCCCTTGGAGGTGGCATGCTTAATGTTCTTAACTGCTCACCTGTTTTCAACAACTCTGTCATCTGGGCCAATGTAGCAGACAATGGAAAACAATTGTATAATACTAACGTGGGTGCGATCATCACTTTAAACTACTCGTGCTATTCAAACGCTCCTGGCGATGTTTATTCTTATGATGCAACGTTTACACCAGATGCAAACTGCGTGACCACTGACCCAAAATTTATCGACCCGAACAACGATTTTCGGATTGCTGGCAACTCGTCTTGTCTGGATGCTGGCAGCGATGCCTTGAACGGCGAAACGAACGATATCCGCGGGACAGGCTTTGGCAGGAAACTTTTAAAGACCGATGCGAGCACGGCCGGGACAATCGACATGGGCGCCTATGAATTTAAAAAGGGTACAGATCCCGAAACACCGGAACTGCTGCGATTCTATGTAAAATCGGATGCATCGGGTTCAGGAAATGGCTCAAGCTGGGCAAATGCATACACTTCGCTCAAAGATGCCATTACCGCTTCAGGTAGGTATTACGAAATCTGGGTGGCTGCCGGGACCTATTATCCGACTACTGGTAGCGATAGGGATATCTCGTTCAATATGAAGAACGATGTGGCCATTTATGGCGGTTTTGCAGGAACTGAAACCTTGTTGAGCGATCGCAACTGGAATACCAATGTAACCATTTTAAGCGGCGACATTGGAACAACAAGTGACAATTCGGACAATTCCGAACATGTCATCTACAACTCAGGATTGAACAATACGGCAATTTTGGACGGGTTTACGATCAAAGATGGAAATGCAAGTACTAACGGTGGTGGGATTTTCAACGGATCATCTACCCCAGTATTCGCAAACCTTGTTATTTCGGGAAATTACGCTGTCTATGGTGGTGGGATAGGCAATTCTTCATCGTCACCATCCTTAACCAATTGCACAATCGTAAATAATTCTTCGAGTTATGGCGGAGCTATGTATAATATTTCTTCATCCTCACCAATTCTTATTAACTGTTTGATATTCAATAATTCGGCTTCCGGTAATGGGGGTGGGGTGTACAACTATTCCAATTCATCGCCAAACTTCACCAATTGTACAATAACGGGCAATTTTACCCCGATCAATGGTGGTGGCATTTTCAATACCGATTCATCCTCACCAACGCTGAACAATTCGATTGTCTGGGGCAACATTGCCAATGGCAGCGGTAAACAATTCTATATTGCCGATGGGACAACTACTCTGAACTATTCTTGCTATGGGAACAATATTGGCGATTTTTATAATACCGGCACATTCACCCCTGATGAACACTGTATCACTACCGACCCAAAATTTGTGAACCCTAATAACGATTTACGCCTTGCGGGCAATTCGCCTTGTTTGGATGCTGGCAGCGATGCCTTGAACAGCGAAACAACCGATATCCGCGGTGCTGGCTTTGGCAGGAAACTGTTAAGAACTGATTCAGGCACTGCCGGAACAATCGACATGGGTGCCTATGAATACAATAAAGGGATCGACCCCGAAGTACCTGAGCTATTACGAATTTATGTAAATGCTTCTGCTACAGGACTGAACAATGGAAAAACATGGGAAAATGCTTATACATCACTCAAAGAGGCAATAACAGCTACTGGAAGGTACTACGAAATCTGGGTGGCCGCCGGGACCTATTATCCGACAACTGGTAGCGACAGGACCATTTCGTTCAACATGAAAAACGACCTGGCCATTTATGGTGGTTTTGCAGGGACTGAAACATCCTTGGGTGAACGTAACTGGGCAACCATTGTGACGATTTTAAGCGGCGACATCGGGACAACAGGTGACAATACCGACAACTCCTACCATGTGGTGAACAATTCAGGGCTGAACAACACTGCTATTCTGGACGGGTTTACGATCAAAGATGGAAATTGTATCGGGGGGATCTCGAGTGGAGGTGGAATTATTAACTACTCTTCCTATCCAATCTTTGCCAACCTTATCGTTTCGGGAAATTCTGCCACAAATGGTGGTGGGATATACAATACGTCATCCTCGCCAACAATGAACAGTTGTACCTTGTCAGCAAATTCGGCATCTTTTGGTGGCGGAATGTACAATGATTCTTCTTCTCCTGTACTGACCAACTGTCTGATCAAATTTAATTCTGTTCAAACTTACGGAGGCGGTATGCATAACACAAATTACTCAGCACCAACCCTGACCAACTGCACTTTGGCTGAAAATTCAGCAGCTAATATTGGTGGCGGTTTGTACTCCGATTATTCTAATTCCTCAACGACCTTCAACAATTCGATCGTTTGGGGCAATACGGCAAATAGTAATGGAAAGCAAATTTATGCCGATGGTGGAACAACGACCTTGAACTATTCCTGCTATTCAAATGGCTCCGGTGATGTTTATATTAATTCAGGGACATTTACCCCAGATGCCAATTGCATCACCACCGACCCAAAATTTGTGAACCCCAACAGTGATTTGCGCCTTGCGGGCAATTCTCCTTGTTTGGATGCGGGTAACGATGCCTTGAACAGCGAAACAAACGATATCCGAGATGCCGGTTTTGGCAGGAAACTGTCGAAAACCGATGCAGGCACTGCCGGGACAATCGATATGGGTGCTTATGAATACAATAAAGGGATCGACCCCGAAGTACCTGAGCTATTACGAATTTATGTAAATGCTTCTGCTACAGGACTGAACAATGGAAAAACATGGGAAAATGCTTATACATCACTCAAAGAGGCAATAACAGCTACTGGAAGGTACTACGAAATCTGGGTTGCTGCCGGGACCTATTATCCGACTACTGGCAGCGACAGGGACATTTCGTTCAACATGAAGAACGATGTGGCCATTTATGGTGGGTTTGCAGGGACTGAAACTTCCTTGGGCGAACGCAACTGGATTACCAATGTGACCATTTTAAGCGGCGATATCGGGACAACAGG
>Ga0209083_1002195_pt1 | contig 19236 bp, 14 predicted proteins | sample AM7aDNAmetaG_FD_184132 | JGI IMG/M metagenome (GOLD analysis project Ga0209083, IMG submission 184132) | Freshwater microbial communities from Finland to study Microbial Dark Matter (Phase II) - AM7a DNA metaG (SPAdes) (version 3) | ecosystem: Environmental > Aquatic > Freshwater > Lake ...
TTTGTTTATTAATACTATCAAAATTTCTCTTGAAAGGGAGGGTTATGCCAAAAAAATCGAAATTGATAGGAAAAACCAAAAATACTTATCATAAGTAATTAATAGATGCAATTATCTGATAGAACCGAGAAAATAATATCCCCATCCTATCAGATTCGACATAAATAATTCTAAAATTGGGGAGTTTTCTTAGAGGCACTAATTAAACCGCTAAACTAAACCGCTAAACCGGAGTGATAAACTTGCAAACGGAGGTATTATCGGTTTTATCAATCGACAGCAGGAAGGATAACGGATCATTCCAGGATAACGGATCATTCCACTGGTACCGGTTCATCCAATGGTAAAAGGTTCATCCAATCGACAGCCGGGAGGGATAACACATCATTCCAGGATAACGGATCATTCCACTGGTACCGGTTCATCCAATCGACAGCCGGAAGCGGTTAAAATTCTTAAAAGCGGGTTAATTTGAATGAGCGTTTTTAGGCCGTTTACTTTGGGAATTACTTTAAAAATTTAAATTCCCTCTCCTTTTCCCTCTCCAAAAACTAAAAACCTCCTAACTATCAACTAGTTAAGAGGCTTTAAAGTACCCGGGGCGGGAATCGAACCCGCACGATATTGCTATCACTGGATTTTGAGTCCAGCGCGTCTACCAATTCCGCCACCCGGGCAAGTGACACGCTTTTGATAACGCGCCACAAAGATAATCGAAAATTCTTTTCTGCGAAATTATTTTGTCAAAAAATGCAAATATCAGTAGTTCAAATAAATAGTTACCCCGCATTTTTTGAACTTGACTTTTTCAACAATTTATTCAATGTTTATGATAATTTTTTAAGGGTAGTTTGCTTTTCATCTGTCAAAAGATTATCTTGGACATCCCAAATTGAATAGATGTTGACCGGTAACGATACACAGATTTTTGATGCAATACGAAAGGACGACAATGGCGCGTATGAAATGGTTTTCCGCGAATATTACCGTCCTTTGACAGCCTATGCCTTCCGGTTTTTGGGGGATTTGCCGGCCTCCGAAAGTATCGTTCAAGATGTCTTCCTTCGCCTTTGGCAAAAACGGAAGGAGATCATGATCACCTCATCACTTCAGAACTATCTCTTCAGATCTGTTAAAAATCTATCTATCAATTATATAGAACACGAAAAGATAAAATCCGGATATCAGGCAATGGTCATCCGTAACGAAAGCGACCGCAGCGAATACAGCGAGTTCTTCCTTGAATTCGGGTTAAAGCAAAAAATTGAGTCGGCGATTGCGGCCCTTCCCGAAAAACGACAGGAGATCTTCAGGCTCGCCCGTGAAGAGGGGCTTAAATATCGGGAAATCGCCGACCGGCTCAAAATTTCGGTTAAAACCGTTGAAACACAAATGACCTTGTCGATGAAGCAGTTGAGGGAATCACTAAAAGAATTCAAAAATCTGGTGATGTTTTTTATGTTGACAAATCAGGGTAAATTAGCGAATAAATGTCTTAAATGAAAACAAAATAGACCAGGAATGCAATCGAATACAATCATACCACCCGAAAACGAGACCCGAATGACCGCTTTCTTAAACAAGGAACCGGAGAATTCGGAAATCTCCAATTTGGAAATCATTGAGATGGAAGGTTTTATTTCTACATGGGAAACCATTGGAACCGGTTACAGCCATTCAGCTGCCAATCCAGACCAGGCTTGGGCCAACCTACAGAAAAAACTTTCAAAACCTGATTTGAATTTGAAAACCAGGATCTTCAGGTCGCCCATCTTCAGGGCTGCGGCAATGATCGTATTGGTGGCAGGAATCGGTCTTGTTACCTACAAATCCGTCCAAACGCCTCAGAGCAAATTGGATCTCCCTATAAAACAAGTAATTGCGGAAACGGTTATTCATCCGGCAAGTTTTAGTGTTACCACTTTGCCGGATGGTTCTGTTGTGAAATTAAATGCAGGTACCAAAATCGAATATCCCGAAGTTTTTGGATCAGGCAAAAGAATTGTAAAACTTGCAGGTGAAGCCTTTTTTAATGTGCAAAGGGACACCCTTCATCCGTTTGTCATCGAGACCGAACATGCATCTGTCGAGGTACTTGGAACTTCGTTCAATGTTTCTGCCTATCCCAATGCAAAAATTGTGGAAGTCCATGTCGAAACCGGAAAAGTGAAGCTGACCCAGCTTTTAAAGGGCAAATTCGAAACAAATTCAGCACTACTTCCTGCCGGGGAACGAGGTTGGATAAAGATTGAAGAAGGCGAGATTGGGCATATGCCGATTATTTCCAAAAATTATTCTTCATGGATAACCAGAAAGGTCAGTTTTCAAAGGACCCCACTTGTTGAAGCTTTCTCAATCCTTGAGAATACCTACCATGTTCGAATCGTGATGGAATCACCTGAAATCGGCCAAATACCCTATACCGCGAATTTTGCCGATCTTGAACTTGATTACATCATCAAAGTGATTGCCCGCACGCATCAGCTCAAAGCAACCAGAAACGGGGAAGAGATCGTTTTTGCGCGGTTGAAAAAATAATTTTAGCGGTCTATAAATCCCGTGCTTATGATAATTATTAATAAAAGTATTATTTTCGTAGTCATGTGAATATTGATCGGTTATGCAACTTCTAAGGTTTTACCTTGTACTTCCAGTACTGCTTTTGATGTACTCAAAGATGTCAGCTCAGGAAAGTATGTCATTGCTGGAAAGAAAGATCAACTGCCAGATAGATTCATCGACTGTTGAGCAAATCCTTGAACGCGTCGTTGAAGATAACGATCTGTTCTTCTCTTTCAATCCCGATATCCTGCCCAAAGAAAAAACCACGATACAATTAACCAATGTAAAGTTGGGCGACCTGCTTCAATCCATACTATCACCCGACAAATACAATATCGATATTATCGACAATCAGATAATTATAACCCTTCTGGAAATTAAGCCGATAAAGCTTTCAGGCAGGGTGGTCGAAGCTGGCGATGGACAACCCATCCCTTTTGCCTCGTTGACAATCGATGGTGAAACCATTGGCACCATGACCAATATTGATGGCCGTTTTGATTTTATCATTCCGGTGCGGCTTGGTAAAAAGTCTGTTTCGGTCCGTTGTATTGGTTTCGAGACACGCAATTTTACACAAAATGAACTCAGGAATAATACTATAATCAACCTTGAACCGGTAACTATTCATTTGCGGGAAATTAAGGTTAAACCAATTGACGTATCCGATGTTCTAAGGAATTTCAGAAACAACATTGCCAACAATTATGAGCCAACAACACAACTAATGGTTACTTTTTACCGGGAGACGATCAAGCGTGACGATCAATATATCGGAGTATGGGAAGCCGTCATGGAGATGCTGAAAAACCCCTATAGTTCGGGTGGAACCGACAGGGTACGTTTTATTAAGGGGAGAAAAAGCAATTTTAACAAGACATTCAAAGATTTAAGCCTTAAGATTCAGGGTGGCCCCTTGTATATAACAACATTGGATATTGTGAGAAATCCTGAAACTTTTCTTGATCCCCAATTTGAGCACATTTACCGGTACAAGTTTGAGCCACCGGTCATGTACAATGGCCATCTGACTTGGGTGATCCGATTTTCGAGAAAGGAAGATGTTGAGTTTCCCTGCTTTTATGGGAAAATCCTGATTGATACCGATACTTATGCGCTTGTGAATGCAGAGTTTGGTTTGGACAAGAAAAGCCTTAAATTAAATGGCGAAACATTTATCAGAAAGGAGCCTCATGGTTTTACTACACGTCCGGAAGGGGCCGAATACAGCGTCAATTATAGGTTAGTCGATGGGAAATGGCAGTTTTATTCCGCACGTACAGATGTGATTTTCAAGGTAAAACAGAACAAAGACAACTTCAGGGCCGAATATCGAAGTGTATCTGATATCCTTGTCACGCAACAATATACATATCCCAAAAAAGCCAGGTTCGGACCTGATGGCCTTTTTCGAGCCGATGACATTTTTTCGGACATTATTGGCCAGTACGACCCTGAATTTTGGGGAAACTACAATGTGATCAAGCCTGATGACGATTTAAGCAAGGCCCTCATGGAAATTGAACCTTCCGTAAACCAGCCTGATAATCAGGGTTTAAAAAAGGATAATCAGCCATGAAACATTGTTTTTTCTTTTCAATAGAGTTCATAAGATTTTGTTATAAATTAATATTTCAGTCATGAAAGCAATTTTTAGGCATTTGGTTTTAATGCTCCTTTTGGTTTCTTCCTGGGGTTCCGGTTCAGCCCAGGAGAACGAGTTCATAACACGGTTAAAAACGCAGTTACTTTTATACCGAACCCAAAAAATGGATCAAAATATTGTCATACAGACTGATAAAACATTCTATCGACCTGGGGAGACCATCTGGATGAAAGCTTATGTTACCGATGCAATAACACATTTGCCCTCGTTAAAAAGTCTTGAACTGTCGGTATTGCTTACGGACAACAAGGGGATCACCGTATCGGATGGTAAACTCCTGATTAAAAACGGCGTTGAAGATTATAACATTGCAATCCCGGCAGACTTGCCAAGTGACAACTATTTTCTGTTGGCCTTCACCCCAGAGACCGAACAGGCCGGGATCAATGCGATCTTTAAAAAAGAGGTAACGATTGGGAGGCCTGAGAACCTGAACCTCGTGCCACATATCACCTTCTCTAAGCCCTTTTTTACACCCGAGCAAAAAGAGTCTGCAACAATTGGTTTAACAGATCTTGAAGGCAAACCAGTCACAGGTAAAAAATTCGAATATCAGATTACCAATGATAACCGGGAGCTTTTATCCGGAAAAGGAAAAACGGATGCCGGTGGAAAGGGTGAAATTGTTTTGTTAACCCCGTCCCAACAAAAATGTGGTGAAATGCTGGTTTCTTTAGGGATTTCTGCAGGAAACGACCCCTTAAACCTGGTGAGCAAAATTCCCATGGCATCAGAAAAAATAAACATCACCTTCTTCCCTGAAGGTGGAAACCTGGTACCTGGAATCCCACAAATGGTAATCTACGAAGCCACCGACCAACGCGGAAACCCTATAAGCCTGAAAGGTGAAATTCTTGACGATGAGGGCAAAGCTTTGACAACCATTGTCACTTTACAACCTGGCCTGGGTGTTTTCACGATCCTGAATGACGGAAAAATCCATCAACTGAAAATCACCAGCGAGATAGGGAACAACCAGGAAGTGCAGTTACCAAACACTGTACCTGGAAGCATGAGCATGACCATCAAAAAGAACGACGGAAAGGCCATTTCCATGTTATTGGCAAGATCTCCGGGAGTGACTCGCGAGAAATTTGTGATCGTCGCGGTAAGCAATGGGGAAATTGTGTGGGCGAGCGATTTTGAATTGGATCAATCGGGCATCCTCAATGTACCTTTAGAAAATTTTAAAACAGACATTTCTACTGTTGGCGTCTTCAACTCCGCGGGCAAATTATTGGCCAACCGGTTGGTTTTCTCCGGGAAAGGACAACTTCTGAATATTACCTTATCGGCAAACAGGGCGGGCTATAAAAAAGGCGAAGAAGGTGTGATCACCGTTAAAATTACAGATGCCGATGGAAAACCTGTAAAAGCAGAATTGGCTGCAAGCCTATCGGATGCCTCAACAATGCCAGCTTCCATTTCAAGTGTAAATGCCTTGAATTACGGGCTCGTAAAACCTCTGCCTTTTAAAGACCCGCTTGAAAAAGTGAATAAAATTGCCCTCGATTACTATTTGGCTGCCAATCGTTTGAAAGGTTTCGACTGGAACCTGGTATTGCTGGTCGATCCTGCAAAAACGCAAAACATTAATAATCAATCGACCAGAGTTTCAGGTAAGGTCATTGACTCTAAAGATGTACCTGTGCCTAATGCTCTGATCAACCTCACCAACCCTTCGTTGCAGCAATTTAATGCCAGAAGTAACCAGAATGGTGAATTTATAGTTGATTTGCCACCTGCAGTTGACAGAAAGAATCTTTCGGCCACGGCAACCGACGAATCGGGCAAAGGGAATTACCATGTCATCCTGAACAAGAGTTTCAAGGAAGAGGTATCCAACAGCATTAATTATAATTCAATCAATGAGTGGAAAATTCTTGATCAGCTATATAAGTCTGATTATTTCAAAAATAACCCTGATTTTCTCAAAGCCACACCCAATATAAAAGTCAAAAGTATTGAAAAAAGCCGTGATCCATATTGGAAAAAGTACCTTACCAGTTCCACAAATATGCTGGATATCATTAAGACTATCAGGAATTTTGAAATGGTCGGCAGCAAAATAATTTTTCGTGGATCAAACTCTTTTAATGCCCAGGACGGAGCGTTAATTGTTGTCGATGGCAACAAGTTAGGCACCGATGCATCAGCTTTGACAACAGTCAATCCCAATGATGTGGAGGATATTCAGATCCTTTTAAATCCGGTTGACATGTCTAACTACACAGCATTAAATTCGGTTGGGGTCATTGTGATCAAGACCAAAAGAGGGCTGCCTTCGACAACAGGCAATGAAGGGCAAACCAGCAGTCCTGTGGAAGTCACTCCAAAACTATTTTCCCCAAAAGCCATTGGTTATGAGAAGTATGATTTGAAAACGACATTGCAATGGATCCCAGTGCTTTTTACAAACGAAAACGGTGAGGCTAAGATTCCCTTTAAAACCGGGAATGTTAAATCAACGTTTGTGCTCGAAATTGCAGGATATACCGATCAGGGGAAATGGATTGGTAACCAAACTGAGATTAAAGTGGAATAACAAAGAAGGAACACTGGTTGCTGAGCGAAGTCGAAGTACCGGTGTCTTCCTCTTATTTGAGGTCTTCCTTTTTAAACCGGAGAGGCAGTAAATTGTCTATTCCGTTCATAACCAGTATTTTATCCGAACTATCGAGTATTATCCGAATCGGATTTCCAGCAATGTCCTCATATTCAGCCATTACCTGACGACATGCCCCACAGGGTTTTGCAATTTCGGATGGGGTGTTTCCGATGTTGATGGTGCTGATTGCAATGGCAAGTACCGGAACTTTGGGAAATTGAGCCGAAGCATAAAACAAGGCAGTCCTTTCGGCACATAAACCTGACGGATAAGCTGCATTTTCCTGGTTATTGCCTGTGATGATTTCACCATTTCCCAGCAAAACAGTTGCTCCGACAAGAAATCCGGAATAGGGTGCATAACCTTTTTTAGCCGCCTCGCGGGCAAGGCTTACCAATTTGCAATCATTTTCAGGTAGTTGATCCAAACCTGTAAATTCGGTGTATTTTATTTGAAGGGTAATCTCTTCCATGATTTGCTTTAAAACAATCCTCAAATATACAATATATTTAACCCGGATAATTTTTAGCGTCAATCAAGTCGATTTTTTTAATTTTGACGCAAAATTGGGAATCGGACAATTTGCAGTTTCCGATGTAATTAAATGATCTTGTATGTTGAAGAACAACTTAAAATATTTCTGGTCAATCGTATTATTCTGGTTTTTGAATGGTCATGCTTATGGAACAGACCAGCAAAAAAACACGCGGCAACAATACATTGACCAATTTGCGAAGTTGGCTATCCAGGAAATGAACGAATTTCATATTCCGGCGAGCATTACAATGGCCCAGGCATGTCTCGAATCGCGCGACGGTAATTCACCATTGGCTGTTGATGCAAATAACCATTTCGGAATCAAATGCAACAGTTCATGGACAGGACCCTCAGTCCGACAGGACGATGACAGCAAAAATGAGTGTTTCAGAAAATACAAAACAGCGATCGAATCGTTCAGGGACCATTCCAAATTCCTTACGGGAAGCACGCGTTATACTTTTCTATTCGACTATGATATAAAGGATTATAAAAAATGGGCTTATGGCTTAAAAAAAGCTGGTTATGCCACAGATCCCCAGTATCCAGAAAGGCTGCTCAAGATTATCAATGACTTTCAGCTTAATCAACTCGATGAATATTACAACAGCAAGAAAAATTATGCAATTCCTGAAAAACGGGAAGTTGCTTACATTGGAGGCAGCAAACGCAAAAGCAACCGTGGGATAGACAACTTTTCAATCAATCCCTATCAGACCCGAAATGTTGAGCGAAGAAATGGTGCCAAAGCTTTTGTGGCCAAAGAAGGGGATACCTACGAACAGATCGCCATGGAATTCTCGTTGAAAGAGTGGGAAATATTCAAGTACAATGATGCCCAAAAGGGGGATAAACTATCCAAAGGGGACATTATATATTTACAGACCAAAAGTGGGAGTGCCCCACGTGGAAACGACATTCATGTGTTGAAAAAAGGGGAAACCCTCTGGGATGTTGCACAATGGTATGGAGTAAGATTGAATGCGCTTTACAGGAAAAACCGGATGACCCGGGGCGAAGAACCGGTTGTGGGTCAGAATATATCTTTGCGGAAGAAAGTGAGGAAATAATAGGTGCTACATTCGATCTGCCACCCCGCCCTAAAGGGCACCCCTCCAGAGGGGAATGGATCGTAGTTTGGTGGTGGTTTGTCTTTTAAAAGCTTATAACCTACTGTAATTCAATTGATGGCATGATTTATAGTAATCATGTTCATATCGCATTCATATTTAGAAAGACAATCAATCTCGAAAATTCCCCTCGTTGAGGGGTGGCGAAGCCGGGGTGGTTGAAGCAATACCTGTATAACAGTCCTTGGGGGAAAAGTCGTTGCACGACAAATCGTTATGCCTTTTTTACAAAAATAAGGTATAACAAATTGATTGATAAGTACAAACAACATATCAGCACTTTTCAACTTTGAAACTGTCATTGTGCGGAGTGCGAAACAGATTGCCATTTGAATTCAGGACAAACTGCACTCCAAAGCAATCCCATTCTAAGAAGCACAGTGCCAAAAACAATGTTCTGGACGGTGCTTCAAACATGGGATTGCCACGCAAAACTCATATAACCTACTAATCATTTAAATTACAGATGTTTAGTTCGCAATGACAGCTTCGGGAGGAAGCACTTTATAATTCAATTTGTGCCAATTATCGTTACAAACGACAAACCTTTAACCCCACGTTACAAACGAGGGGGATTGTGTAAGTTCGGTGGCAAAATAGTAAATGTTGATTTCACAAATTTTTCGACCCACAATAGGATATTGTAAAATTTACACCTTACTCTATTCCGTTTGCCAATCGCTTCACTCTGTTCAGCTTGTTGCTTGATTAACTAGGTAACTTCAAACTTCCTCTTTCTCTCATTTTTTTATTTCGCTTATTAGCTTAAAAGGATGAATGGAAAAACATTGTTTACTTGGAAGAAACAATGCGAAAACCCATAATGATGTTGCGGCGGTTTGGACGTTCGTAGTTGGGCCAAAAAGTCTGGCAAGCTAAAGCAATCGTAGCCCAACCACCACCACAAACCACGCGCTGCGATCCCGAAGTAGCTCCTTGAGGATTGCTTTGCGGCGATTTAGCTAAATCACTAAACCAATCATTGCACCACTCATTTACATTGCCGCTCATATCATATAAACCAAATTGGTTGGGTTTTTTGGTTCCTACAGGATGAGTTTTATTGTTGCTGTTGACCTCATACCAAGCATAATCGCCAAGGTTGCTTTCGTCGTTCGTGCCTGCCCATTTTTGGCCAACACCCCCACTTGCAGCATATTCCCATTCTGCCTCGGTAGGTAAACGGAAGGTTTTACCGGTTTTTGCATTTAACTTGCCGATAAAATCCTGGACATCGTTCCAGCTCACATTCTCCACCGGCAGGTTGTCGCCTTTGAAATAGCTTGGATTGCTGCCCATTATAGCTTTCCATTGAGCTTGCGTTACCTCTGTTTTACCAATGGTAAAATTGCTTAATGTTACACTACAAGTACCAATTTTTAAAGTTTCGCTACCCATTAAGAAAGTACCTCCTTTTACTGCTATCATTTCTATATTTATGCCGTTTAGAGTTTCGGTAAAGGACTTAAGTTCAAAACTTAAAATAAAAGAACTTTCTCCAGAGATTTGCGAAATGAGAATAGTTTTTTCTGCCTTCTTTTCACCTTGCTGTATCCTCAAGGTGTGGTTCCCAAAAGTAAGGCTACCGCTGTAAGGGGTTTGTCCGGCAGGGCTTCCATCAATAAAAAGAGAAATACCTGAAGGTTCGGAATTGATTGTAACAGCCCTTCCGTTTACAAGCGTTTCGTTCACCAGTTCTGTTTTGCCTTCGGTAATTGTAATGGTTTTTGTCGTTGTGGCATAGCCCGGCAAACTAAGGGTGAGGGTATAATCGCCTACCATTAAATTGCGCAAAGTGGCTGGTGTTGTCCCCTTGTCATCCCCATTTAGCTTAATATTGGCCTCAATGGGTGTACTTTGGATTTCGACCGTTCCCATTTGCGGGCGTGGCGAAAGGGTTATGGTCTTTTGCTCGCCGGAGGTAATCTGGATCTTTTGGATATCGGAAGTATGTTTCGGCTTTCGGGCTTCAAAGGTATAGATCCCTTCGGTAAGCCTGCCTGTGTATGTCCCGGTTGTAAGCTTTTCGTCGTCTTTGTAAATATCGGCTTCGGGTTTGGTTGTAATGTTCACATTACCGTACAAGGCGGTCATTGGCACATCCAATGTTGCCTTTTCGCCCTCTGTTACAACCAATTGTTTTTTAATAGGTTGGTACCATTCTTTTCGCAATGAAACTGTATGGTTGCCTGAAATGATTTTATCAAGCATGCAAGGTGTGACCTTACCTGTCAGAGCATCGTCAAGTGTCACGGCAGCACCGCTTTCAGGCGAACTGGTTATGTAAATCGATCCAAATGAAGGGTTTAAAACAATATCCACATTTGTTGTCTGGCCATCCAAAATTGTGACGGTCTCGGTTTTCTCGTGGTACAAGGTCTTGCTCACGGTAAGTGGGTAAGTCCCGGTTTTAATTTTATCGATCGTGCAGGGAGTCGATTGTTCCATCGGTTTTCCATTCAGTACGACTGTTGCACCGCTTTCGGGCGAGGAGGTCAGTTTAAGCTGGCCAAAGGCAGGTTTCAAATTGTAATCAATATTCTTTTTGCCTCCATCGGATGTGAGCTCGAATTTACCTGTACCTGAATGATAAAGATCAAGGCTTAAATTGTAAGTATGGACCCCAAGGGAGTATTGCATAGCGAAAGGTGTTTGCTTTCCGGTTGACTTTTCGTCGATGTAAACGTCTGCCCCCGGTGGTTCGGATTTGATTACGACCCATTCGCTGCCAATTGTTTCCTGTGATACAGTTACTTCTACTTTTCCGGTTGTCAGTTCCAAAATATAAACCGTAGCTGGCTCGATTGGCATAGGGTACAGATAGTCGCGCAGGATACCCAATTGGGGATGCTGTATCGTCATGCGTTTGGCACCATAAGGGACATAGATCCAGTATTCACCAGTTTTAGGTATGGCAGCAACAATTCCCAATCTATCCGAGTCCCAGGTAAAACCTGTTTGGGTCGTCACAACTTTAATGATGGCGCAAACAAAGCCATTCTGGTCTTTCTTGGGGGCATCGATGCGTGCCGTCAAATCATTATCCTGCTTGACGAACGATTTTACGCTGATCTTTGGTTGTGCAAAAAGGGTGCTGCTAATAAAGAGCATCAATATTAAGGGCAAGTGGTTTTTAATTTTCATTTATGGTAAGTTAATGGAATCTCCTTATTTTTGATTACTGAATGATCAACGTTTGGGATTTGCATTTTTCTACCATGAATTGACCTGAAACTGTTGCGGGTGCCGTGTCATCAAAACCACCTACCGTTGACTGGGCATATCCAGTATGGACACGCCTGGATGGATCACTGTAATAAAAACGCCATGCCCCATCTTGAAGTTCATACAAACAACTTGTCTGACCAGGCTGAATGGTGATTTTTCCGTCTGCTACAGTTGGGAAAAGTGGGCCTTTACCGTAAATTAGATCAACAACGAAGTTCTTCCTATTGGTAAAGCAGAAATCGCCAATTTCCTTTTCCTCACAATCCTTAGATGCTGTCTTTTGATTATTAGAATTGTTTGCATCTGAGACTGTAGAATTTCCTGAAGGTCTAATCGGAGTGTTATTGATCAGTATCTCGTTTAATTCCGTTCTCTTACCCTCGTTAATTGTAACCTTTTTATTTATAGGTGAATACCCGACCTTGTTCAGGACCACCATATAATCGCCAATCAACAGTTTACTTATGGAATTTGGGGAAGTACCAACAATCTTTCCATCAATTGCAATTGTTGCCCCGGAGGGTTCCGTCATTACATCAAGCGAACCGGTTATTGGAATGGGTTGAAGATCAATAGTCGGTTTATCTCCCGATACAACTTCAATATTTTGAATTGCTGGCCGGTGATTGTCAAGGGTTGCCTTTACAGAATAAGCACCCACATTCAAGCGGCCCTGCCAGGTTCCTGTTCCTTTCCGTTCATCATTGATATAAATAACGGCTTCGGTAGGAGCAGTTATGTTCACATTTGCGAAGTTTGGTTTCAAGACCAAGTTCAATTCTGTGACCTGACCATCACGAACCGTTACTATTTGAGCGGATGGTTGATACATATCCTTAATCACCTGTAACCGATATTCCCCACTTGCCAAAGGTGCACTCAGGTAAGGTGTTGTTTGAAAAAGTAAATTTCCGTCAATCGTTATCTTTGCATCCTGCTCAGGTGTGGTTGTCACAGACAAATAACCAAATGCAGGTTTCAACTTTACATTAAGTACTATTTCTGAGTCCACTATCTCTATTTTTCCGCTCTCGGTATGGTAAAGGGGTGCTTCAACGCGATAAGGACAACTCCCTGGTTTGACATCGGCCTGATACGTTCCGGTTGCTACAAATTGACCATTCAGATAAACAGAAGCGTCAGCTGGTTCAGTATGAATGACCAAATGTTGCTGAACTGGTTGTTCAGCGACCAATTCCAAAATATAAACTGTAGCCTTTTCGATTGGGATCGGATACATATAATCACGAAGGACACCAAACTTTTCGTGCTTGATAGTGAGACGTTTAGCACCCCATGGGATGTATAACCAGTACTCTCCCACTTTTGTTTCAACCGCAATAATCCCTAAACGGTCAGGCTCCCAGTTAAAACCTGTTTCGGGTGTGACCACTTTGATAATGGCGCAAACATCGCCATTTTGGTCTTTTTTTGGAGCATCAACGCGAGCCGTCAAATCGTTTTCCTGTCGGCTGAACGATGGGATTCTCATTTTTGGTTGTGCCAAGAGGGTGCTGCTGCAAACAAGCAATAACGAAAAAACCAATTGGAATTTTATTTTCATAAAGCTCGGTAAGTTAAAGGAATATGTGATTGTAAAACTAAGAAAAGTTTTCAAGCGAAAGAATTACTAGGTTAAATTTTGTTTTATAGCTCGTTACAAACGATAAACCAACAACCACTCTCCGAAAAAACGGAATCCCGACAGAGCCACCCTACCCTAAAGAGCACCCCTCCGGCGGAAGGGAATGGATCGTAGTTCAGGGAGATTAGTCTTTAAAAAGTTTATATAAAATTGTATATCAAATGAATACATAATTAACCAAGATTCATTCTCACACTCCTTTTACCCTCAAAAAAACAATTACGTTTTGAAATTCCCACCGGAGGGGTGGCGAAGCCGGGGTGGTAAAGTGGGGAATATTGTTTCACATTGGAAGGGTGGCGAAGCCGGGGTGGTCAACACAGTATATTTAAACCCTACTGTTTAATGAAAGTCGTTGCAAACAACAAACCATTATTCTCCAGCACTGTATTCCGCAGCGTTTTGGAAGCCGCGCAGAAATTCGGCAATCCCCATTCGTTTTTTGCCGGAAAGCTGTATATCAAGCAGATGCAAATAACCATCGGAACAGACTACTTTGAGGAATTTCTTGTTGTCGGTGAGGAGTGTGCCCGGTTTTTCGTGATGTTCGGTAAGTTCCGCAGATGTTTTAAAGACCTTCACAGCTGTTTCGATTCCGCCCTTTGTGAAATTTGTCCAGGCGGCCGGGTACGGGCTTAATCCCCTCACAAGGTTATTGAGTACGCAGACAGGTTTTTTCCAATCAATTTTGCAGGTTTCCTTGAAAATCTTGGGTGCGTGTAAACGAACAGGATCAATTTCCCTAGAATCCTGGGGCAACAATTGGTAGTCTCCTTCAGCAATAGCATCCACAGTTTTGAGGACCAATTCTGCACCAATGACCATCAACGAATCGTGAAGTTCACCGATTGTCATTTCGGGACTAATCTGGATTTTCTCCTGAAAAAGGATATTTCCGGTATCGATCTCTTGTTTGAGCAGGAAAGTTGTAACACCGGTTTCGGTATCCCCATTGATAATGGACCAGTTCAGCGGAGCAGCACCCCTGTAACGAGGCAATAACGAACCATGAAGATTGAATGTTCCAAAACGTGGCATCTTCCACACCACTTCCGGCAACATCCTGAAAGCCACAATAATCTGCAAATCAGCATTTAATAATCTTAGATCCTGAAGGAAGGCTTCGTCTTTTAGTTTTTCAGGTTGAAGGACTGGTATTCCGTAACTTTCGGCATAAATTTTTACGTCCGATTGGTGCAATTTCTGGCCACGACCTGAAGGCCGGTCGGGAGCTGTTATCACCCCAACAACCTGATAACCATTTTCCACAAGTGCTTTTAAACTCTCCACTGCAAACTCGGGAGTGCCCATAAAAACAATTCGAAGATCCTTACCTTCCATTGCAAAAAATTGAGGTTTAAATACTTATATATTAAGTCTATACGTATTACCGTAAATTTGTGTTCCCTTTGCGTGCTTTCGGGTAATAGGGACAATTTTTGCAACCGTTCCCACAACAGTAGCCCCGGTTTTTCAAAAATGATTCAGTCATTATCCTATAGCCCTCTTTTGTTAAATGGTAATCTACCCCTTCTTTTAATTCACTGTTATATTCAATATTATCGTACATATCCAAAGTATTTGTTTCCTCTGCCCTGATCGTAAAACAATGCTTTTAATCCCAAGGCACGGTTTTAATAACAAACAATAAAAAGAAAGGTTCCACTATAATGAATGACCCATCCTGTCACGCTTGGTGCGCATATAGGCTTCGTTAAATGGATTTGACTTTATCACAATCGGAATCGATTCAACAACCTGTAAACCATAACCTTCCAATCCGACCCTTTTAACCGGGTTGTTTGTAAGGAGGCGCATTTTTTTAATCCCAAGGCTGCACAGGATCTGGGCCCCAACACCATAATCGCGTTCATCGGGATCGAATCCGAGGTGGATATTGGCATCAACTGTGTCAATTCCTTGTTCCTGTAGTTTATAAGCTTTTATTTTATTCATCAGGCCGATACCCCTACCCTCCTGCTGGATATAAACAATCACGCCTTTTCCCTCTTTTTCGATCAGGTCCATGGCTTTGTGCAACTGGTCGCCACATTCGCAGCGCAATGAACCAAAAATATCACCGGTTGCGCAGGAAGAGTGTACCCTTACAAGGACTGTCTCCTCAGGTTCCCATGTACCTTTGATCAGCGCAATGTGCTCAACTCCGTTCGATTTCTGAAGAAAAGGGATCAAACTAAAACTACCAAAAGCTGTTGGTAATTGAACTTCTTCACCTCTTTCGATAAGGCTCTCTTTATCAAGCTTATAGGCAATCAGGTCTGCGATGGAAACCAATTTTAACCCAAATTTTTGAGCAATAACAAAAAGTTGTGGAAGGCGGGCCATTGTACCGTCCTGGTTCAAAATCTCAACCAGTACACCAGCAGGGCTAAGACCTGCAAGCCTTGTCAGGTCAACAGCAGCTTCCGTATGTCCGGCACGGCGCAAAACGCCCCGACTTCTGGCCCTTAAAGGGAATATATGTCCCGGACGGCCAAGTTCGTGTGGCTGAGTGGCCGGATTTGCCAACTTCGCAATTGTAATTGCACGGTCACTTGCTGAGATACCGGTTGTCACATTATCACCGACAGCATCAACCGAAATGGTAAAAGGGGTATCATGAAGGGAGGTATTCCTTCCAACCATCATATCCAGTTCGAGCTCTTCGCAACGTTCTTCGGTAATGGCAACACAGATAAGTCCGCGACCCTCGGTTGCCATGAAATTGACCATTTCAGGTGTGATTTTCTCTGCAGCGGCAATAAAATCACCTTCATTTTCACGATCCTCGTCGTCAACTACAATGACTAATTTCCCATTTGCAAGGTCTTCAACAGCCTCATCAATGGTATTCAGTTTAAACTCGTTCATCCTAACAAAATTTTAAAGGGAAAGGATCCCTTATTTGCTTCAATTATAAATCCTTAGAAATCAAATTCATGCTGATTCTGATGGTTCTTCCAGTTTTGTCTTATCCTTCTTTTTGAAGAAGTTATAAATCCCTTTAAAGAAATCGGCGTAAGCATTCAAATTAAATACAACAGAATCATTGGCAGCTTTGTAGGTCAGGAATAACCCGGCAGGCAGGAAAACAAAGGTCGCAAACCACACGCCCTGCCAGAGTGCACCAACACTCTCACGCGCGAATTTTTCACCGGTGGTTGTGGTGACCCAATAAAAGATAAACAACACAACCGAGATAACAAGAGGCGCCCCTAGGCCACCCTTCCGGATAATCGCACCCAAAGGTGCGCCGATCAGGAAGAAAACAAGGCAGGCTATGGCAAAAGTATATTTTTTGTGCCATTCGATTTCAAACCGGTTGAGGTTACGTTTGTAATCGGTAATGATGTCGTCCGATAGCTTTATTGCCCTGACATTGTTCCTTGCCGAATTTATCGCACCATTAATGATCTCAAGCCTTACCGCAGAAGACGATTTCTGTATAATCGAGTCCAAATCCATGTAAGCAAGCAGTTTGATTTCCGGATTGGGTGTGGTATCCTTTCTGGCCAGTTTGAACACATTTGTCGTCAGGGTGGATATATAATTGATCATCAGGGCATGATCGATCCTTTGCCGTTCAAGGTCCCTACTCATCGAATCAACAAAATAGGTAATTTGATCGTTTCTCAATGCCCTGTTTTGGTTTCTAAAAATACTTTCATCCTTTCGTTCCAATTCCATCCCCTGCAAACCCATATAGATGGCCTGTTTTTTGAAATGGTCAGTACGGGCAGGGTAAGTCAGCTTCTGGCGATCGCGTGGTTGCATTTCGGAGTGGTTCTGACCCGAAAAAAGGTTAATGATCATGTATTTTTTGTCCTTTGTTATCTTCATGGTTCCCGAATCTGCAACGATTACAGTAATATTTCCCTTGTCTTCGGTGTGGTCATAGATCATAATGTCGTAGAGCATATTCCCATCTGCTGATTTCCGGCCAACTTTTATGGAATAGTTGTCGATATCATTGGAGAAGACCCCCGGTTTTACGATTATTTCGGGTTTTAATTGCCTGATACTCGACATTAAAGCAATCAGTTTTTTATAGGAAACGGGAATTACCTGATTGTAAAAATAGAATGACCCAATGCTGATGAATAAACTTAGTACCAAAAGAGGCTTCATGATACGGTAAAGGGAGATACCGGCAGCTTTCATTGCGAGCAATTCATTGTTTTCGCCGAGGTCGCCAAAGGTCATGATAGATGCCAGGAGCATGGCCAACGGGAGTGCATTGGTCATCAACATCGCCATCGTATAAACGATAAATTCCAATATTATGCTGAAATCTAAGCCTTTACCGACCAACTCATCGAGGTAAACCCAAAGAAACTGCATCAGCAGAACAAAGAGGGAGATGACGAGTGTTACGAAAAACGGACCGATAAAACTTTTAATAATATACCAATGTAGTCGCTTCATGCAATGGGTTTCTGAAACGATCGCAAAGTTAAACCTTTTTGGGGATTTGGAGTAATGTATGTTATGAGCCGATGGCTTGTTTTAGTTTTGCCACCTGTGAAGACCAGAGATTCTTGGCATCGGTTGCATCGTCGTCGTCCACATTGTCAGTAATGATGAGCGAAACATCCCCTGTAAGTTCATCCTTTACGATATCAAAAGAGAATTCATACCCCGGATCCATGTCCAACCATCGGAAACTTATAAATTTGTCTGGAACCGTCATAAGGATTTCGGCCTGCTGACTTGAATTGCTCCAGTAGAAGGAGACAATTTTACCATCAAATTTCACGTTATCGGCGAACCATTCAGCAAGTCCGGATGGATTACTTATCCTGCTGAACAATACAGCGGGGGAAGTTTTAAGGTTGAACTCTAATTTAATCTCTTTCATTCGAAACTCAGCTTTAATCGGTAAAAGTTTGATTGACTTAATCAACAGGTGCAAAATAGACATTTATTTATTAATAACAATACACTACTTTTAGATTGAAACAATTTTATTAAAAATTGTTTTGGGGGTTGCCCAAAACCGGAAAGGTATTATCTTTGCAGCCTCAAACCTCAAAAATGGCGAGGTAGCTTCCCGAAGCGTCGGGATTAGGGCGTCCCGAACAAATCGGGAAGGTCGCAGTGATTGAGTTATAGTAATTGAAATAATAGCGAGGTAGCTCAGTTGGTTAGAGCGTCCCGAACAAATCGGGAAGGTCACAGTAATTGAGTGATAGTAATTTGAAATAATGGCGAGGTAGCTCAGTTGGTTAGAGCGTCCCGAACAAATCGGGAAGGTCACAGTAATTGAGTGATAGTAATTTGAAATAATGGCGAGGTAGCTCAGTTGGTTAGAGCGCATGATTCATAATCATGAGGTCGCCGGATCATACCCGGCTCTCGCTACCATAAATAAATGGAATTTTACTTTTAGTAGGATTCCATTTTTGCGTTGTCCAATTTTAACAACAAACCGATATGCCTTACTATGTTTATATCCTATTTAGCTATAAATCAAATCATTATTATATTGGTAGCAGTTCTGATCCCGAAAAAAGGCTCCTGCGACATAATGCAGGTGCAACTACTTCAACAAAACACGGAAGACCTTGGCAGATCGTTTATACGGAAACGTTGGGAAGTGAAACTGAGGCAATCAGGCGCGAGCTGTATCTGAAAAGCTTGAAAAGCCGGGTGTTCATTGAAAACCTGATCCGGAAAAATCCCAAAAGTTAACCTTACAGCCCAGTTCGTTGGAGCGTCCCGATCAAAATCGGGGAGGTCGCCGGATCATACCCGGCTCTCGCTACCATAAATAAATGGAATTTTACTTTTAGTAGGATTCCATTTTTGCGTTGTCCAATTTTAACAACAAACCGATATGCCTTACTATGTTTATATCCTA
>Ga0209083_1002199_pt1 | contig 19204 bp, 13 predicted proteins | sample AM7aDNAmetaG_FD_184132 | JGI IMG/M metagenome (GOLD analysis project Ga0209083, IMG submission 184132) | Freshwater microbial communities from Finland to study Microbial Dark Matter (Phase II) - AM7a DNA metaG (SPAdes) (version 3) | ecosystem: Environmental > Aquatic > Freshwater > Lake ...
TTTCACTTTTCGCCTTTCGCTTTTCACTTTTCGCTTTTCACTTTTCGCTTTTAAGAGTCCTAAAACTTAAACAACGAAGAGATAGATTCTTTTTTCTTCAAACGGCGGATGACTTCAGCGAAAAGGTCGGAAGTGGTGATCACTTTTATCTTCGGGCTGTCATTTTTAAGCGGGATGGTATCGGTCACGATGAGCTCGGTGAGAGCTGAAGCTTCGATCTGTTCGGAGGCTTTTCCTGAAAGAATGGGATGGGTTACCATAGCCCTTACCGAAGTGGCGCCGTTGTCCATGATGATCCGGGCTGCTTTGCAGAGTGTGCCACCCGTATCAACGATGTCATCAAGCAGTATAACATTCCTGCCTTCAACATCGCCAACCAGGGCCATTTTTGCTATTTCATTGGGTTTTGAACGTTGTTTGTAACAGATCACAAAGTCGGTATGGAAGAACTTCGCGTAGGATCCTGCACGGCGGGTACCGCCTGTGTCAGGAGACGCGAAAGTGAGGTTGTCCAGGTGCAAAGTCTTCAGATACGGGATAAAGACAGATGAAGCGTAAAGGTGATCCACAGGCACATCAAAAAATCCCTGGATCTGATCAGCATGCAGGTCAATCGTAATAATACGGTTCACGCCTGCGGCAGAAAGCAGGTTGGCAACCAGTTTTGACGCGATGGAGACCCGGGGCTTATCCTTACGGTCCTGGCGCGCGTATCCGAAGTAAGGAATAACAGCAACAATGGAACGGGCCGATGCACGGCGTGCCGCATCGATCATCATAAGAAGTTCAAGAAGGTTATCTGAAGGCGGATGGGTGGACTGAACAAGGAAGACATCCGTACCACGTATATTTTCTTCAAATGACGGCTGGAACTCGCCGTCGGCAAAACTAAGGAATGTGACTTTGCCCAGTTCCATACCGTAACTCTGGGCAATTTTATCAGACAGGTATTTCGAGACCTGGCCTGAAAAGATCTTGACCTTGGTTGCCATCTTGTATGCTTTGTTAGTGAATTGCTAAAATAAAGCATTCGGTGAAACGAAGCAAGGAAAGGTTATTAACAGTTTTCAGCCATGAGCCATAAGCCATAAGCCACAAGCCATGAGCAATTGCTTGTCATTGCCTGTTGATCGTTTTTCCTTCAGATGTTTTGTGAAAAAGATTACTTTTATCAGCAGAATGATTAATATCCGGATTTATGAGAACCAGGCTTAAAGAAAATGAGAAAGTGGCCCTGATCATACGGCCCCATGTAATCACACTTGTTCCTTCGGGCCTCATATCGGCTGGGATAATAGCAGCGGGGATTTTGGTTATTTATGCAGGGTGGGTCGCAGGCGGACTGGCTTTCCCGGTCATTGCAGTGTTGTATTTCCTTTACAGGATGGCTGAGCGGAAAAACAACCTCTGGGCTGTAACAAATTTCAGGGTGATCGATGAAGATGGTGTGTTCTCGCGGAATTCAAAGGAAAGCCCTATTGATAAAATCAACAACGTCTCGTATACACAGTCGCTTTGGGGTCGGATGCTGGGTTTCGGGGATGTACAGATCCAGACAGCTGCTGAAATGGGTTCAACTACCTATTACACCGTAGAAAGCCCTAAGCTCCTGAAAGACACGATCACCCTGATGCAGGAAGAATTCAGGAATTACCAGATGACAAGGCAGGCTGCCGAAAATGCCAATGCAATAAATGCAGGTAAGACCACCGATGTGGCTGCTGAATTAGAAAAATTGCATCAGCTGATGGTCAAAGGTATCATCACGGAGCAGGAATTCCGGCAGAGAAAAGAACAATTACTAAGGAGTTGAGAATTGATAATAATTCCCAGGGTTTCAATATCAACCCGATACACATGGTCCGTTATTAAGCGTGCGGACAAACTGAAAAGGAATTATTTTCTATCTTTGCAGCCCTTTTCGACTCCAATAAGCCCGGATGGCGGAATAGGTAGACGCGTTGGTCTCAAAAACCAATGAACGCAAGTTCGTGCCGGTTCGATTCCGGCTCCGGGTACTCATTAACACTTGAAACCCACGTCAATCGTGGGTTTCTGCTTTTTGAGTACCCAAATAAGTACCCAAAAGATTATTTCCGGAGTTTAGTAGCATCTATTTTACAACGAAAAAAGGGTTCAATAAATTCTCCTTGTTGTACATTAACTCTTCACCATTGTCAGCTCTAACTACTTGTTTACCTGCAAACTTAACAATTGCATGCCCTGCAGCTGTATCCCATTCCATTGTGGGTCCAAATCTTGGATATATATCTGCTTTTCCTTCGGCAACCAAACATATTTTAAGAGAACTGCCCCGAGATATATATTCTACTTTAGTTAACTGACTCTTTTCTTTTCTTGTATTTATTATATCAATCAAATAGTCCTGAGTTTTTTCATTCATGTGTGAACGACTTACGACAACAGTAAAAACTCTTTCAGGTTGTCTTAAAGGAAGAAATTCAGCCTTTGTAATCAATTCTTCCGTACTAAATTCATTTTCTACAAGAACCTTTCTACTTGGAAAACCTTTTCCTCCAAAATATAATTCTCCTGTAACCGGAACAAATATAACACCGAAAAAGGGCAGTTCATTTTCTATAAGTGCAATATTAACAGTAAACTCCCCATTTCGATTGATAAATTCTTTTGTTCCATCTAATGGATCAACTATCCATAATTTATCCCATTGTTTTCTTTCTTTATAATCAATACTTTTGCCTTCTTCGCTAAGAATAGGAAGGTTAGATATTGATAACATTCTTTCAATTATACAATGACTTTTTTTATCGGCAATAGTTAATGGTGAATTGTCTGATTTCACTTCGATCTTGAAATCAGAATCTTGATCATTATATATGCTTATAATTTCTCTTCCTGCAGCTATTGCGGCGTTAATTGCTAATACTAAATTAATATTCACAATAAGAAATTTTACTTATTTTTAATATCTTCTTTATCATTCAAATAGTTTTTTAATTCTGTGTATTTAGAAAATTCTTTTAAAAGAGTATCTTCTATACTCTTTTTTAATTGCATGAATTCTTCATTAAATCTTTTCTCATCATCTGACCCCCATTTTGTATTTGTAACAAATATCTCTTTTGTAATTGTCGCAGGTTTACCACCTAAAATATAAATATAATCTGATAAATAGAGTGCCTCCTCTACATTATGAGTTACTAATAGAGTTGCAATTTCCTGTTCCCTAATTACTTTAAGTAAATAACTTTCGCTTTGCAGTCTATTTTGGTAATCTAAGTGACCAAATGGCTCATCAAGTATTAAAATATCAGGTTTATTTGCAATTGCACGCGCAATATCAACACGTTGCTTCATGCCACCTGATAGTTGTTTTGGATATAGTTTATTAGTGTTCGGAATTCTAAAATCTGCTAAAAGCTTGTTTGCCATATCAATTTTATCTGGATTTTGTCTAATCCAATCCCCATATATAATATTTTCTTCTACAGTCAACCAAGGGAATAATGTGCTTTCTTGAAATACGATTGAAATTCGCGGTTCTTTAGAGATACCAGGAAAGAACTCAATACTTCCACTTTCTATTGGAATAAAATGACAGATAGAATGCAAAAGAGTTGATTTGCCGATTCCAGAGATACCTAGTATGGACACTGATTCTCCGATCTTAAGCGTTAAATTCAAATCCTTTATAACGTGATTAAATGATCCATCAGATCTTGCATATCCTATATTAACATTAGAAATATTTATAAAGGTCTGTTTATTCATAATCATTTTATTTTTCGATCCATGGGAATATCCAGGTTATCAATTTATTAAATCCATAATTAGAAAAAGCTCCCAATCCGCCCAGTAAAATTAGCCCGGATACGACTTGATCTGGACGTCCAATTTCATATGCAATTGAAATCCTATGTCCTAAGCCTGTTGTGGCGCCTGCCAATTCGCCAACAAAAACCAAAATGAAAGCGATACCTATTGAAGTCTTTAATCCTGAAAGCCAAACTTTGAATGAAGACATTAAATAGACTTTCCATAATTCTAATTTATCATCTTTCCGCAATGTTTTTGTCACCCAAATAAATCGTTCATCTACTTTATTAATTCCCAAATCAACGCTTACCCAAACCGTAAAAAATACGCCCCATGAAATGAGAAAAATCTGTGCAAACTCACCAATGCCAAACCATAAAACTACAATGGAAACTAAAGCAACAGGAGTAACTGCCCTTAAGAAATTGAATAACCTACCTAAAGAGTATTTAAAAAAAACAGATTTAGCAGTAGATATGCCCATTATGATTCCGAGAAGGGAACCAATATAAAATCCTGCCAATGCTCGAATAAAACTAGTTATAATATCTTTATATACTAATCCCTCTTTTACGAAAAAAAAGAAATATAATGCTGCTCCAATATTAGCTAAGCGAGGGAAAATTTTTGGTTTTCCGATATTAATTGCAATAAGTTCCCAAAAAACTAAAACAATTGGAACAATAACCCATCCGAGATATGAAATATTTCTTGGAGTTGATACGAGTTTTTTCATAAGCGATTCTTACTTTACTAAATCCGTCCAAATAATGTCCTTTTCGTTCCTGTCTAAAACATTATTTTTTTTACCCCACTCTTCTTGGGATTTTAAATTATTTATTAAAAACTTCCTTTTTTCTAAACTAAAGTTATAATCATACCAAATACTTTTAAGATAAGTTATCTCGCATCTTGTCCTTTTACTTATTATCAGCATTGCTGCATCTTTATCATGAATAAGATAATTTATTGCCTTTTGTAAACCTGCATAAAATGCCGTAAGATTCACTTTGTTTTTTAAAACAAAGTCATTTGTGGAAGCTAAAACAAATGCTGAATTATATTCTTGATTGTTAAATATGATCGGATCAGTAATTGCTTCAAAACAATTATAAATATAGGGTTGCCAAGAACAGACTGCATCAATGGATCCATTAGCAAAGGCAGATGAAAGATTTGGAGGTGACAGGTTTATTTTTTGAATGTCAGAATTAGTCAAATTAATAGTTGCGAGAGTTTTATCTAAATAATAATGACCACCGGTACCTATTGTCACACCAATTTTTTTGCCTCTCAAATCAGATATATTATGAATACCCCTATCTCCATTACAAACAATTTGATGGGTCATGGGAGAAGAAGTGATTGTCATAATTAATCTCAAAGAGGAATCTCGATGAGCAGCTATCATAAAAGCTAAGTCAGTCATCGAAGCAAAATCAACACTACCACTCAAAAGTGCACCAACTGCCTCTTTACCCGATGTAAAGTTTATAAGTTTTACATCAATTCCTTCATCTTTCCAAAATCCCATTTCATCTGCAATAAACAAGGGTGCACTAACAATTGCTCCTGCATCTATTCCAAGTTTCAACGAGTTTTTATCTTGTTTGAAATATTTATAACTGAAATAGCCCAAAATGATTAACAAGGGTATTGCACAGACAATCAATAATTTTTTTGTGTTGCTCATGATCATAAATTTAAAGTTTCAGGAAGGTTATCACCATATCCAATTTTACCAAAAGCTATTATTACCTTTTTTAAATTTTCTAAATCATTTATGCTATTTTTGTAAAATGATTTACATTCATAGGTAGCAAATTCTGTTATTGTCGCATCTAAATCTACTCTACCTGCATCAGGTAAGAATTTTTTAATAATATTAAGATCATCAATATTAATATTATTTAAGGTTACCTTTAAATTTGAACCTGCCTTTGAAAAATGCCAGCTCTCCTTTTTGCCGCTATAATTTGTAAATCTATCTTCAAATGATTCATAAATACGCTGAATTGTTTGAGGTAACATCGGAAATTCATTACCGCTTCCATCTTGACCATACGAATTTACCTGTAATGCGAGAGGCATAGTTTTAACAACTTGTTCTGCATCATCCAACGCTAATGAAACATTAAACATCGATTTAACCTTTCCAATAGTTAATTGACCCGGGAATACTTCATGCTGAGGGAAAATAAAAGTAATTTTAAAATTATCAAGCTTATTACATACGTGATTAAAATCAGCCTCGTTAAGTAAAAAATACACAATACGGTACATGAAGGCCCTAAAACACGCTTGTTGTTCGGCTCTACTTGAGCCAATACCCTTAAAATCAGTTAGTTGAGTTGTTGAATTACAGAAGGCAAGTGATAGAAACTTTGTTAACGGTTCATAAAAATTATAAGATTTATTTCCGCCATTTACTGCTCCTCTTCCTGTGCCAGTGAATTGAATTTGTGTAATTTCGTTTATGTGTTTTATGAGCTTATCATCTCGAAAAAAACTTTTTAATATATGATCACCTTCCGTCGGCGAATTTATAATAACAACATTTTCATGAACAAACTGTGTGGCTAGAGCATAGAGAAGCAATTTGTCATGAATTAATGAAAAATCATGCGTCAAATCATCGAGACATTTAATAATGCCCTTCTCCACCAATAACTCCTCTCTTTCTCCATTAAAAAATTTTTTCGTTATATCTTCCATTTTGGAGCTTTCTTTTTCAAGTTTTTCGATATGCAACAAATCTTTTGATCTTCTCATAACAACAAGTGATCCCAGAACAAAAAGTGCATTTATAAAAGTCAATCCAATGAAATAAGCAATGAAATTCCATTCTATATGTCCTTTTCCTATTAAATCTGCTATTTTAATAGAAAAGAAAATAGAGGCCAATACACAAATTAACAGAAGTGCAATACCAAATAAAACCTCTCCCAAATTTCCAAATCTTTGGGATATATACTTAACTATGCCCATTGCTGTTTGTTTTTTAAAGTTACTGATGATACACTGTTAATAACTGAATTCTGTATAAGAAAGTTAAACGATTTTCTTTTATTTTCATAAGGAAAAGCGAATTTTGGTGTTTTAGCCTTAAGAAAATTGCACAAAGGCTTCCATCCTTTAGTTAAATCAAAAAATAGAATATCATTCTCCGGAATATTATCTTTTACATCTTTAATATGTTTTGTATAAATCCGGATGCAAAAATCTTTATCACTTAGTAAATTTCCAAATGTTTGAACATTAATTAATTTTTCGTTGTGAGACCCAACTCTCTTTATAAGGATATTATTTGATTGTTCAGGATTCCAATTGGCCCAATCGATTTGGAAAATAGTACTTGAAATGCTGTCATACCATTCTTCAGGATCTCGATAGGTAAGTAATACTTTTGAACCCGGGAACATTTCATATAATTCTTTGTAATATGAGCAAACAGGAAAATCAACCATGGATTTATATTTTCTCATAAGGTTCTTTAAAGCATTTGGTTTCCTTTCCAATGCCTTCTCCCATTGGAATATATGTTGAGGATTACTAAAAAGCTCATGCATGTGATAACATGGACCAAAACCCATTAATTCTAATGCTTTACGTAAGCTCGTTGTTCCTGTTCTTCCGAAACTGGCTCCAATAATCTTATTGATATCTTTTGATTTGTTAATGGTGCTTATATATTGCAAGGAAGATCTATTATATTTAATTACAGTTTCCATAGATTAAATTTTTCATAGATTATTAGAGAGCACGTTCGTATTGTGCACTCATAAATACTTATCGGATCGCATTCAAAGACACTTTTTTCTTCATTTCAATAATATTTTACTTCTACTGAAATCTCAACTAACCATTGTCATAATAATTGAACTATATCCATGAGAATTATTTTCTTTTAACCACTTGACTTTATAATGTTCCAACCTCTTATTACTAAGGTTACTTGTTTATAATATAAAACTTTTTAATTATTCGTTATGTATCTCTTTTTCAATTATTTTAAATTTTTCTTTTACCTCTTCAGCAGAATAGAAATTCAATAGATCGTTCTTAGACATTTTTCCGTCAGCAAGAAATTTTCTCAGGTAAGTCTGATCAAATTCAATTAAAGCCATGGATTTTTCTAGATGCCTGAGAATCTCTCTATTAGTTTCAATATTAGATTCAATGAGTGTCCTTATCAACAAAACCTCTGATATATCCTTTGCTATTCGATTTATAATTATGGTCAGAAAGGTGAAATCAACCTCTGGAATTTTAGCATTTATTACTATATCCCTAGCCAGCATATAGGCAATGGCCAAGTTCGAATAATCGCCTTTCTGAGAATTTATGACGGCAATCAATCCAACGCCCTGAATAAATCCGACATTATCATATTCCTTTACAATACTACCATCAACTAATGATCTATCAAACACGATTATTCCCACTTGGGCATTTCTGTTCGCTTGGGCTTCTATCAATTGACTCCAGGCCGTATCAAATTTCTTTGTAAATATATCTTTCGTCGAAATATCACCAAGTTTTATACTCTTATCAAACTTACATTCAATGACAATTTTTAATTCAGGAGTCCCATTTACTTCACAAACAATATCACCTGTCTTGTTTTTTGACAGTTTACCGGCTATATTCCCGGTTAACAACGCTTTGTCTTTAAGTCGTCGTTCTGAGAAGTAATTATTAAGAAATTCGGCGATCTCATCTTCGGCAAGGATACCTTTAATAGTGGTCTTATAAAAGAGCTCCTTTTTCATTTCAAAAATCATTTTAAGACTTTCGAGTTCTGTACCAAGTTCATTTTGGGTTTTCGATAGAAAAGCAGAAATGCGATCTTCCATCTGCGCTAATACGCCAAGATAAATGGCTTTCAACAGTTTTTCTTCTCTTTGATTTACTGGGAGTTGATCGAAATAAGTGAATACTATTTCATTAGAAATCTCAAATGAGGTAACTTCTATCCTTTTTAACTGTTGATTAATTTTTAAGATCTCTTTCATACCTTTGAAAAAGGGTAACCACCCTTCTTAATGTTTTGATTAAAAAATTGGCCTTTTGAAGTTGCATTCAATAGGTCAAGAAACACTTCTTTGGGAACATTATAATAATCATATAATGTGCCATTTAAAAATTCCACCCGTAAAGTCAATGAGTCTTCATCATATCCCACAGATGCAAGGTTACTTGATGTAACTGGTATCATTTCCATAATTACTTATTTTAAGGTTGTTTGTTTACGCCAACTATTGATAGCTTTTTTAAAATCAGGATTAGTCACTGATACATTGTTCCATTCTTTGGATGGTATAGGATCCGAACTATCCGGACGTGGTTTCATCAATGGGATAATTACTCTCGAAGGAATTTTAACAGATTCCCCAACAATAATTGCTTCTCCAGTTCTAAGAGAAGGCAGCAGTTCTGATAAACTAAATGAGGAATCGGGAATAGATGATTTAATAATACTTTGATCATCTGTTGTTGACAATCTAAGCGAAATAAACGTTCCGCATTGTGAAAGAATTGATTGATCAAGTTCAGAAGGACGCTGGCTAATAATACATGCCCCAATGCCATATTTCCTTCCTTCTTTACAAATTCTTCTAACTGAATTACATGCATAACCTGTCACGAACTGGTTACTTCCACCGGCGGGAAGATAAGAATGTGCTTCTTCAAAAACCATTAATATAGGTCTTTGCCTTCCAAAGCCTTCAATGTTTCTCCCCCAGAACATGCTTTCAAAAATGATTCGACATATTAACCCAATAACTAGATCCATGATTTCAAAAGGAACACCTCCGAGGTCAAGGACAGTAATAGGTTTGTCATGATTAATCCAAAGATTTAAAATATCATTCAAATCCTTGGTAATACCATCATACTCATCATTATCAAAGAGGAATTTCAATCTTGTATCTTTTAATTTTCCATATAACTTGCTTAAATAAGAAGATAATATTCTAGTTTCTTTGAATTTAAATGGTGCTGCTGAACCTGCTCCTGGGGGATTAAATTCAGGTAAAACTAATTTTTTATAATCTCCTTTTAATTCTACCCCACCAGTGTTTCTTTTATATGAAATTGTCGTTAGGTCGGCTTTAGTATTTACTGTTGCATATTCTTCTGTGTAAAGATCATATAGGATTTTTTTTAGATTAAATGGAATAGGAGAGTTAATTGTGATCTCCTCATGAGGAATTTTTCCTAATTTGAGTTTTGACGAAATATCAATTTTATCCTTAAATATTTTATCTTGAATAAGAAGATCATGTTGGGAATCTGCAGCCTGTTTTTTATCAAAAAGAATTAATGCGAGCTCGTTATATGAAAGTCCCCAAAAAGGAATTTTAAAAGGATTAGTAGTACTATCTAGTGAAAACACCTTTGCATACGTAGATAGAGCAGATTTGTACTCACTATGAGGATCTATCAAAATAATTTTTCCTTTTGGGAATTTTCCACTCGTTATAGAACGAAGAATTGATGTGACTGTATTTGATTTGCCAGAACCAGTGCTTCCGACAATTGCACTATGTCTCGTTATAAATTTATTAATATCTAATAACGCAGGTATTGCCTCAGCACTTGCAATATTTCCAATTTGAATAAATTGAGGCTCATCCGGCAAACCATATAAGACATGTAAATCTTTCTCGGTCACCACATGAGCTTCATCTCCAATGACTGGATATTGCGATATACCCCTTTGGAAATTTCCAGTTCTAGTTGCTTCTCCAATTAGCTGGACTGTAATCCACCTATTTCCATTAGGTTGTATTTGGACAAGTTTTTCAGGTACTGCACTTGCTCCAACTTGCGATATCACACCATATAAATCAATATACCCAATTGGAATTTTAATAAAACTACCAATTTGGCCAATTTTATATCCTTGACCATCGATATAAGAAAGGCCAAATAGTGATTCATTGGACATTATAATTTTTACAGACGAACCATTTACATCCTGAATCGAACCAATATATGTTGATTTATTTTGCATCTGAGCAAGGGATTTGTTTGCACCTATAATAAATTGAAGGAATGCACCTAATTTTTTGAAATCTCCTATTTTACAGAAGATATTTTCAACTTCCACAGGGGGATCTCCTGTGGTTTTCTTTTCTGCTATGATACAATCAACAATATTTTCCTCAGCAACTAACTCTTTTGTTAATTTCCATTTGCCTCTGATTGTGCCAATAATTGCTTCATCTCTAGCTATCAGACTTAAATTTGATGTTCCAAGTGCAGCTTTTATAGCTTCTTGGTGGTTTTTAAGTTCACCATGAAATAATGAAATAAACATGGAATTTGGCTGACTTTTTAAAGCATTTATTATTGTATTATTTATATGTTCATCACGAAATGAGAATCCTGAAGAAATTAATAAAGATGATGGCCGTCTTAAGAATTTATTCAGCCTATCCATAAACACTAGATAAGGCATTTTCCTGCTTTCTTCGTACTTCAGATGTGATGGATATATTAGATTATCACCTTCCTTATTTACGGATGAAAGCCTTATCACACTTCCTGCTTGGTGATACCAATTCAAGGAACCATGAATTTTCCATAAACATGTCCAGTGCTTTGGTAATATTTGTGTGTCATCTTCAAGAATTCGTAGATCAAGAAATGAATCTCTTGAACCAACAAATCCATCAAAATACGGAACATTTAACTCATCGAAGGCTTGCTCTATTAGTAAATCATAGTTAGTTGTGAATATTTCAATAGGATATTCACGATCAATAGAATTTATCCAATTAGCCAATTTATGATACGCTGTAACTGTGCTGGGTAATTTTACATCCATTAAAGAGACAATCACTTTGCATATTTCTTTCTCTAAGGATTCAAGATCTGGATATGAAAAGCCTCGAACTGTTCCTCCAAGAGAAACTTGCTTCAAGCCACGGATAAAACTTAATATGTCTTCAATATTTTCTTTCCTCTTTCCATATTTGACAATTTCCTCAATTAATTTCCCAAAATTATCTTTTAACGGTCCAGAGAGAATTAACTCACTCGTTTTTTTTGTCAAATTTTCAATATCTGGAATAAGTGGCCATTCCCCCGCTGTCATATCTATTCCCAATGGACAACCTGCTGAAAGCAAAAAACCAATTCTTTTGTCTTGAGATAAAGCCTGTCTTAAAAATGTCAAATGGCGAAGTGGATCGTGTGTCATTTCCATAAGTATATCTTTGATAGAAAATAATTTTTATTAAAGCATTTATTAAAATATATCATTAGTCATACTATTGTTTTTATAAATGTTACCTCACATCCCTTACACTGCCTCATTTCCTGCGCGAAATCTGCAATTGAAAACCTGCCTTCTACCCGCTGAAAAATATCCAACCCCCGGCCAAGGATAATTTTCCAACCATTGTTTGCTTCTATGCATCGATCATGGCCTTCTGAAAATTCAAATTTCAGAATAATTCCGATATCAAAAACACTGTCTGCTATCTCATTGAGGGAGGCTTTGGATTCTTCAAGATGGTCGGGATCATTCATGGTGACGAGATTCAGGGTGATTTCTTCTTCTTCCTTCTTTAGTTGTGACAGTAAGAGACAGAATTCGAGTAAAAGTTTCATTTGGTAAGGGAGCCTGATGTATGGATCTTTGATAGTGATCTCAGTTGCTCCTAGTAGATACCGGCTAAATAATTTCTCGAATGAGATTCCTGTTTGGTTTTCCCTGATTATAACCTGCCCGGCCAATAGTTTCGGCTCATTTTGTTTGGACGGAGACTCCTGGTCATCTTTCAAATTATCCGGGCTAGTTTGCTCATCTGTTTTTTTCGGCTTGAAAGAAAAATTATTTTCTAGATTCTCCAATGTTTCTATCTCGAAGATCTTCCCTGAATCATTGTCTTTAAAATTGAAGTCAACAAGTTCAAATGTTTCATCAATCTTAATCAACTGGTTTTTAACACGTTTTCTCCCTTCAATGGCAAATTCAAGTAATTCTTGGATTTCTTCTTTAGTACAATTACCATCTGGGTAAATGATTTTGACCAAGCCGGAAAAAGTCTTCGTTATCCCATCACGATCGCGGGAAGTAAGTGTATCGTTTAACGTAAAATGCTTTTTAATTAAATTAGAAGAATCTTCTCGTCTAAGTTCCCTCAGTACTTCAGCGAGATAGTCAACAATAAAGCCATAACCGTTGGTGAAAAGTTCATAATTGAGCTTCTGAACTTCCCAACCTGGAATATAATTGTGGATCCTATCAAGAAACGCAGTATCGTAATATCCCTTGGGCAGAGCTTCGAAAAGGTCTGCATGCTTTAGCATATAAGGAACAGTATGCTCCGTATTCCCGACAAAGGCCATGGAAGCAGTGGCTCCATATACATCTCTTCCTCTGGAAAAAGATTTATTGGCCATGTAGTTCTTCATGATATCGATAAGCTTCCTGTCAACTCTTTTTTCTTTGCCTGCGAATTCATCAAATGCAACGCAATCCCAATATCCAACTAACCCAATATTTCCGGAGGCATTGTTTACAAAAAGTTTTGCTTGTGTTACATCACCTCCTGAAATAAGGATCCCATGGGGAGATAATTCCGAAAAAATATGAGACTTACCCGTTCCCTTGGGCCCTAATTCAATCAAGTTGTAATTATTCTCACAATAGGGGATGAGGCGTGTCAATTGAATCAATTTACCGCGAAATGAGAAATTCTCAGGATTTAATCCTATGGATTGCATCAATAGGTCAATCCACTCTGTTTTATTGAAATACTGCCTCGACTCTTTGAACTCATCGATTCCAATGTTTGAAATCTGAATCGGTTTCAAATTGATAAGTAACCAGGGAACTGATCCCCGTTCTTCTGTATGAAAATATCCTAATTCAACGATACACCATACGCCACCAGTCAGTAGTTTCGGATGTTTCTTAATAGTATCATCATCAACCTGAACATTTTTAATCCCCAGGTTGGAAAATATTGCTTCGTATGCGTCGCTCTTTTCATTGAGATGTACTGTAACCTTATCAATTACTTTGTGCTGGCCTTTTTCTCTAATTATAGATTTAATAACTTCTGCTTCATCGCGATGAACAAAGTGATTTTTAACGATCTCTTTGACTTTTTCAACACCTTGTGTAATAATCTGATCATCGAAAGAGGCGCAATGCTGACCGAGCAGATATTCCAGCACATACATGGGTACTACAGCATTTCCTTTGATACCTTTAGCAAGGTCTTTTCTAACAACTTTTCCGTCAAAATATTTTGTGATCTTTTCCTGTAGTGTCATTAGAATTCGTCTTTTTCAATGAGTGTTTGAATAATTATTCTTTCTTCAAACAATGAGTTCAAAGGATCTCCTTCATCATAGCCTTTTAAAAGGCAGGTTGTTTCTTTGGTTCCTTGTGATCCCAGGTTTAGCATGATCCTGAATGTTCGCTCTGTCGGATTTCCGGATGTTGCATTTAATACGATTCGTTCGACTTGCGAAAGAATCTCTCCGGCAGATGAGTATAACCCAATATTTAAAGTTCTTTCTTTTAGTAGGGGGCCAAGTGGTTCGATCTGAAGGATATCTGCTTTTAAATATCCTGAAGTGATCCGCTGATCAAAGCGGATCAAACGTACGGTAACTGGTGTCGATTCATCCGTCCGCTTACGTGTATATAGCATAACTGGTATTACAAGTTCCTGAATACTTGCTCCCGAGTGCACATATTGGTCACCAGAACCCTGCCTTTTAAACCGGTTTACCGAACGGGGAACCATGACTTTTAAATTTGATTTTACAGCCGAACTTTTTGCCAATTCAAAACGGTATCCGCCATGGGTATCTGTAATCTCCTCAGCAACCACACAGCGGTTGTGAATCTTGAACTCGCCTTTTACCTCCGGCAGATCTTCTTTCATAGTCTCGCCAATTTTCCGCATACTCATCAGGAAGCCATGATCTGCTGTAACCAGTGTTTTATAAACATTCCAGTTATTCAGTTTTTTCAACATTACCTGGATATCTTCAAGCGTCTTTGCAACGGCTGAAAAAACAGCCATTTCAGATTTCAGGGAATCTCCTATTGCATCAATCTTATTATGATAGATATAGACCACTTCAAATTGTTTGAAAAAATCCCTTCCTTCCTGTTGGGTCATGGAAATAAGCTTCTGAAAGGAAATGGCAGTAGATGTGGGATTATTTGACGACAAAATCTTACTGCGGTTTTCTAGCCCTTCTGTACTAAGACCCTTGATGGAATAACCCTTTCCATCAGAATCAATGCCCTGATTGGGAAGAAGGTTTGCCATCCCCAATGATGTATCACTTGGCACCGATGCCAGCATCCAGCTTAACTTTCCTGTGTTTTTTGAATCATTGCTTAACAGATCGATAAGTTCAACGGCAATTTCATAACGGAATGCATCGGAAATAATGACTGCAATACGCTGGTCAGCTCCATATATCTGATCACGATAGAAAGTATATTGTTTTGAGACGGGGATGGCATTGAAATCAAAGCCATTCTCTTTCAAACATTGCATCCATTCATAGTTGAACTTTGAGACAAATTGAGTTTCATAGGCATCATTCAATTGATTGATACTAGTTTCAAGAGGGAAATCATCAGGGAAAGAGAATTTCATCACCTCCTCATAAGTAGTGCTTGCTTTACGGTAATACAAATCGATCAAACAGTACTCATTTACATATTGTTTAAGATAATCTTCAGGATGATTGTACCTGAATGTTGGTTCTCCTTTCAACATCTCAAACATTGAGCATGCGTTCCAAATATAACAAAGCAGCGATTTGTATGCTGGTTTTTCATTTTCCAACTGATCATACCAATTTTTAATGCGCTCCTTTATTTTAAATGGTTGAAACCGAATCCCCTCAATGCATTGAGCCAGGATTTTATCTTTTAAGATTGGCGTCCAATATCCATAAGAAGCATCTAAACCATACCACTCGATGATTTTTTCTTCATTGATTTGGTGTGCCAATTTATACATTACCTTATCAATGGATGATTTCAGGCTGTTTTCGCTGTCCCAATCAAGGTAAAAGCCCCATTGCCTGCTCATTTGAAGGGTATCCAATCGCAATTTGAGGTATTGATCCTCTTCATTTGTATTTTCGATTGTACGGGTGATGAGATTGTACTTAAAAATATTGGCAAGGTGCTTCATCAAACCTGCCGTGAGTTCTTTCTCGTGAATCCCGAAAATCTCATCAATCCAATGCAAAACATCATCAATCAGATCAAGATCCTTTAGTTTTTTAATAGTTTCGTTGAATGCAACCTCGTCTAGTGAAAGTACCATAAGTTTTGCCACGCAAAGATTTGGATCCATTACCCTTGATAACCCTAGATGAAAACAGATCAATCCTCTTTTCAACCTGGAATAAGAGAAAGTGGAATGACTCAAAATTGAGCTAAGAAATTCCTTCCTGTTTTTAAACCTTAAATCAGAAGCATAGTATCGTTCGATAATGTTTTTGTGGATTTCAACAAGACCATGCTCTTCTATGAAACTCCGAATGGGATCAATATAAAGTTGCTTATTAGCGATCAAAAGATCTAATAATGGAAACTCCTCTTTTTCTTTGTCGGAAGGTTCAGGGAAAGGAAAATAAAGAAATACTTTTCGTTCCTGGAATTCTTTTTCAAGTTTATATTTTAAGTTAACGTTTCTCCCATCTGAGATGTAACATAATATCTCTGCGTCACTCCACTTTGCAATTTCCTCTTTATGTTCCTGTCCATTGTCAAAATAGAAAAGAATTCTTAAAGAAGGATTATTCCTGAACTGTTCCTGTATTTTATCTTTAAGCTCCATCAGATTGGTTTTACGGCGCCTTCAAAAAGCTTGTAATTTTTCTTAACTCCATCATCAAGGTCAAATGTAATCTGTCGATCAGCGAGAGGTTTAAGAATATCACTATAATCACGGCAATCAATGAGAGCATTCTCCAACTTTTCAATACGTCTTAGATTGTCGCCAATACCTTTCAACCGGTCAATTTCTCCCGAAAGATGGTCCATGTACCGATGAAGATAATTTAGCCGAATTTTCTGAACAGTAAACTTATCCATCCGATGCATGTAGGTTAGAACTCTGAATGATCCTTTTGGAGATTCAAATAACCAGTAAATTGGAGTTTTCTTGTACATTGTTTTGTGATAATCCCAAAATTTCATCGACAAATATTTTTCAAGAGTCATTCCTAAAACCTCTTCAATAAAATTAATATTCATCGTAAGTGTTTTTTCTCCCCATAATGTCTCAACCAAATGTCGTATCCTGATTGTCAAATCATCAGAAAAAGAGCTTTCATCACCCAAGATTGGGATTATTGCATCTTGATCTATTTCAATGACATGATTATAATAATTATACGATTCAAGCTCGACTGATATTAGATCTTTATGGGCAATGTTAAGTTCTGGTTTATCTAACCTATATCGCCCCATTAAAATTCCAACAAAGTATGATAACAATTCAACAATAATTGTCAATTTATTTATGCTTATATCTTCATATGCCAAATCTTGTTGAGTTGAAGTACTCCTTATTTCACCTAAGGAGATATAATCATTAAATATGGTTAGATATTGATAATCGAGAGTAGAATCCAATACTCCTCCTAAATGATACAATTCTATTAATAAGTTATTGATTTTTTTCTCTAATGAGATAAATTCAATTAATTTTTGTTTCAAATCAAGATTAAAAGAATCAGTCACTTCTCTAAGTGAACATGATTCAGAATTTAATAAAGCAATGCTCTTAAACTCTGAAGATAATTCATTTAAATCGAAACTAAACTTTGAGATTTCAATCAGTCTAATTGTGGTTTCAATAATTTGTTTCCTCATGTCATCGGAAGGGGGTATAAATAGTAGTCTTTTAATATCCCCCACCTGAACGTTTAATGTAAAATTAAGAGCACTTAACAAATAAGTAGAAACTTTTGAATTCAAAAACGCTAGCGAATAATGAAGATTCTCATACTCTGGAAATCCTGAAGATCCTCCAACATCAAATAGGTGTCCGCATTCGGAATATCTTGCACTAAATGTTAAAGAGATTAAACTCCAAGAAATACCTTGTTTGAAGTACTTGTTCTTGTTACGAATTGTTGAAGATGGATGCTCTTTGATCGCTTGACCATTGTTTTTCCAATTTACTAGATAAAATTCATTTCCATACCATTTTTGGTAACCCCCTCCCTTATTATAAGGGAACCATTTTTTTTGGGATTTCATTGCCTCCTCGGCGGAATTGCAGAACTTAAGTACTTTTTTTATGTCAACTTCATACCAATACCTTACAAATGTTGAATTATCCCCCGTTTGCATACCAGCACAAGGACGTACAATATCATTAAATGTTTTTTCTGTTAAGTACTTTTCAATTAATTCGTCCGGTATCCAAAAACAAATAGGGTTTTCTGGAATAATCTTAAATTTATCAATTGATTTATGGTATCTATTTAGACCTTGAAGAAATAACTTCTCTTTCTCGAAAGCTTTAAATGTTTCGTCTAGTTTCACATATATTCCAACTTTTTGAATTTTCCCATTAGTAAATGATAAAGAAACACTTTGGACTTTTTTTGTATTTAGCTCTGGAAAGACGCCAATACCAAGGTGAAGTAATGAATCAATCGTGAACTTAGTCAGAAATTCTTTTCTAAAACCTGAGTAGGTGTCGATACACATCCATGACCATTGATTTATTATGGCCATCTTTCCTGAAGGAATAGATTTTGAAGAAATCACCTCCATAAATACTGCGAAGAGATCGCTACTTGTCTTTGGGTAGTTTTGTTCAACATAATCTTTCAATTCTTTATTCATATTTCTTGTCGGAAGATACGGAGGATTTGTTACGACTGACTCATACTTATCGGTAATTATTATCAATATTTCAATGAAAGGTCGAATACGAAGAAAAATGGATAAAAGCTGAATATCCAGTATTCCGTTATCTTTTTTGAATTCATTTAATCGACTAATTAGAAAGATCCTGGTTGGCTTAGAAATAGTAAATTTTAATGCAGATCCAATGTTTTTACCTTGTTGCAATAGAAAAAGTGATTCAGAAAGATCAGAATAATAATGCTCACCATCTGATCCCAAAAACTCAAGAATTTCCTGTCGACTGAACAGATCAGTCTCCGGCATTGCAAATATTTTTGGCAGTACCTCCTCTTTGAGAATATCAGAGTCATACTGCAATGCCTTCAGAAGTATAGCAAAACAAGCCAATTGAGACGCCCGGGAATCGATATCTAAGCCAAATAGATTATTTTTAAGTATTTCTCTTACTGCTGATTTTGTTGTATAACCCTCTTCCTTATAAATTAACATAAGAAGATCAAATCCCATTACAAG
>Ga0209083_1002200_pt1 | contig 19204 bp, 19 predicted proteins | sample AM7aDNAmetaG_FD_184132 | JGI IMG/M metagenome (GOLD analysis project Ga0209083, IMG submission 184132) | Freshwater microbial communities from Finland to study Microbial Dark Matter (Phase II) - AM7a DNA metaG (SPAdes) (version 3) | ecosystem: Environmental > Aquatic > Freshwater > Lake ...
CTCATCGACCAGGCCATGTACTACATCAAGTGCTACAACGAGAGCGCGACGCCCTTCGCCTGGAACTACACGGGCAAGCCGCTGACGGTGTGAATATGCATAATGGACTTCAGGAACGCAACACTAGATGCGCAGGTCGAGCCCGTCGAAGTAGTCGACGAGCCTCGGCTTGGTGGTGGCCTGCTGCTCGAGGTGCAGCGCGCCGGTGGCGCAGATGTCGATGCACAAGCCGCATCCCGAGCAGTCGCTGTCGACGACGGCCCGGTCGGGACCCACGGTGATCAGGTGGCGCGGGCACGTCTTGACGCAATCACCGCAGGCCTTGCAGTCCTCGCCGACGATGCACGTCCAGCCGATCGACTTGTGCAGGATGTGCCGCGTCTCGCCCCACGCCTGCTCCTCGTAGCGGAAGGCGGCACAGCAGCACGGGCAGCAGAAGCAGATCTCGAGGAACTGCTGCATGCGCTGATCCTGGAACCCCCAGACGAACTCCTCGACCTCCACCCAGAAAGCGTGTCCGGCGAGTCCCAGAGAGGCGGCCTTGTCGATGTGCGCGAAGCACTCCTCGATGCCTGCCTCGCGCGCCACCCCGTTCGCTACGCAGGCGCGGGCGGCGTCGCCGAGGAACAGGCAGCCGACGTCGTGCGGATAGTCATGGCAGTCGAACGTGCGCCGGCAGAGGCACTGGCTCATGATCGCCCGGTACGAGGCGTCCCGGACCGTCTGCCGCATCAGCTCGATCGGCAGCGTGACCGGAGCGACGCCGTCCGCCAGGTCGACGTTGAGCGGCACGGAGAAGCCGGCCGTGTGGTGGCTCCCGCCCATCAGCGCCACACGCTTGATGATCGCGTCCAGCGGGCGGTAGCGGGTGAACGGCGCAGACGCGACGATGGTCCGGAAGAAGACCTCTCCGAACTTCCAGGAGCCGGCCTTGACCGCCGTCCTTCGCTTGATGGCATCGCGGATGCCCAGCAGGGGGCGGCGAGGCTTGTACGGCTGTCCCTCCAAACCCCGCCTCCTAGCTCAGGAGCCTGCGGACGAGTTGCCCGGGCTCTTTCTTGCGCCCCTCGGCGCATTGCTTGATCACGTCGAGCATGCGCCGGTTCATGACCAGGGACGCAGTCCCGAAGATCAGGATCATGAGCCACTTGCGCATGGGGGTGAAGGGCTCGAAGGCGCAGTCGCAACGGTTCATGAAGCGCGTCTTGCCGTTGCCCTCGTCGAAGAGGAACCAGTTCCAGGTGAACGCCAGGTCCTTCAGGCCGAAGGGGGCCTTGAAGGCGATCGCGTCCGTCGCCTGGGGCGGTCGCTGCGTGTCCGACAAGCTGGTGAAGTACTCTCCCGGCTTGACTTCCTGGACCTCGGACCCGATCCCCGCCTGGTGGTAGAAGATGAACTCACCCTCGCGCATGTCCTGCCACTCCTCGACAGGCGTGTAGGTGTTGTAGATGTGGAAGGTGAACAGGCGCTCGAGCCAGCCGAAGCTGTAGAAGCCCGCGCGCCTCTGCCCGATCTGGGCGATGAACGGCCAGACCTGCTCCTTGGGCGCGTCGATCGTGATCGCCGCCTCCAGCCGGAGCTTGGGAACGCCGGCATCGATGAGGTCGTCGCCGGGCAGCTCCTTCGCCTTCTCGTCCGGGCGCACCGCGTGCCCGAGACCGTAGGCCCACATCCCGGCGAACGTCGCGCCGCCGACCGCGGCGCCACCCGCCGCCGTGAGCAGCGGGTGCTTCAACGCCGTCCTCAACAGGAAGCCCATCACCCACATCCTTTCCTCAGCCCAATGGCTGTTCGTGCGGCGGACCACCCCGCGGCGGTCCGCTCTGTCAACAGTCCAACGCTCCATCGCGCGCATCCGCGACCCCCCGGATGCCGTCGGCGACCCAGTCGCACCAGCCCTGCATGCCATCGCCCGTGCGGGCGGAGACCTCGAACACGGTCAGCGTGGGATTGAGCCGGCGAGCCTCCGCCCGGAGCGCCGCCAGGTCGAAATCCGACCCCGGCAGGTAGTCGGTCTTGGAGACCACCAGGCAGTCCACCACGGTGAACATGAGCGGGTACTTGAGCGCCTTGTCATGACCCTCCGGCACGGAGAGGAGCATCGTGCGGCGGTGCGCGCCTGTGTCGAACTCGGCAGGGCACACGAGGTTGCCCACGTTCTCGATCGCGATCATGTCGTAGTCGCCCGGAGCGAGCTCGTGGAGCGCCGCCTCGATCATGGCGGCGTCCAGATGGCAGGCGCCGCCGGTCCGAAGCTGCACCGCCTTGACGCCGGCCGCGGCCATCTTCTCCGCGTCCACCGTCGACTCGATGTCGCCCTCGATGACGGCAGTCCTGATCCCCCGTTCACGAAGGCGGTGGATGGTCTCGAGCAGGAGCGTCGTCTTGCCCGCGCCCGGAGAGCTCATGACGTCGAGCAGGAAGGTGCCCGACTCCATCAGCCGTCGGCGCAGTCGGTCGGCAAGACCCGCGTTCTCGGAGAGCACTGCCTCCTTGATGTCGATCGTGCGTATCTCGGCCATGCCGCGGCTCCTACACCACGTCGATGCTCTCGATGAGCAGTTCGTTGCCCGAGGCGAGCTCGACATGCTTCGATGAACAATGCGGGCAAGCGACATCGCCGCCGGCGTGCGGACCCGGTGGGAACGTGGCGCCGCACGATCGGCAGCGAAAGAGCGCCTTGCTCTCCTTAAGGCGCAGCGACGCACCGGCTGCCGGCGTCCCTTCCGTGACGAAGTCGAAGTAGGACTGGATCCACGCCGCGTCGAGACCGCGCAGCTCGCCGACCTTCACGTCGACGGCGAGCACGCGCGACGCCCCGGCCTCATCCGCGTGCCTGAGGGCGACGCCGACGATGCTCCGCAGTATCGGCAACTCGTGCATCAGCAGCCCCGAATCTGGGTGGTCCTCACCATGGTGAGCGCCTCGCCCGCAACTGGTCGGCCGCGACACGCCCGCTCGCGCACGCGCCGCCGGTGTGCGAGTGCGCGAGGTAGTCGCCCGCAAAGACGAGATCGGGTCTGGCCAGCTCGTCCTGGCGGCGGAGGAAGGCCGCCAGCCTGGTGGGGTAGCCGTAGGGGAACTTGGGCAGCATCTCGTCCCACCACTGCTCGGCGACCTCCACGGCCTGCTCCCCGAGACGGGGATAGAGGGCTCGGGCGCGGGGTCGAACGAAGGCGTCGAGGCTGTCGGCATCGGAGGCGAGGTACTCCTCCACCGCCGCAGGGCTCAGTTCGCAGTAGACCTCCGGCACCTCTCCCGCATCCTTGCGCCCGGCGGGGTACTGCCCGTAGAGCGCGAACGGAGAGGGGTGCGAGCGTGCGTAGAACGTATCCACGAGCTCCGGGGTCTGCCTGAGCACGTAGTGGACGATGCCCACCCGGCTGTACTCGACGGCATCGAGGAAGTCCCGCTCCCAAGGCTCGAGGTCGACGACGAGCCTGCGTGCGGTCGACGCGGTCGTCGCGACCACCACGGCGTCGGCCTCCAGAGTCTGGTCGCCGTCCGGCCCGTGCACGTCGAGCAGCCGGCCGCCGCCCTCTCTCGAGCGCACCGCGTGCACCTCGACCGCCGTGCGCACATCCAGTCGGCGGGCAAGCTCGGTCGTCAGCACGCGCACGCCGTCGTCGAAGGAGAAGATGCGGAGCCGGCCGCCGACGCGCGCGAGCAGCGAGAGCAGGTAGGCGCGACTGACCTCCTCGGGCTCCCAGGACCAGTTGGCGCGGAAGAACGGTTCGAGGTAGCTCTCGAGGAAGTCATCGCCGACGAGGCGGCGGATGTAGCTCGACACCGTTTCGGTGTCGAGCCCGCCGCCGCCGCCGAGCAGGTTGGGATCGGTCGTCCGGCGCGCTCGAAGCACGTCGGGGAGCAGGCGCACAAGACGAGCCTTGCTCAACGGCCTCAACGCCGGCGAGCGCAGCAGCTGCAAAGGTCCCTCTGCCATGTCCGCGGAGAACACGGCATCCCGCGTGTGGATGGTCGGCGCCTCCCCATCCGGAAACCACGCGATCCGCCGTTCCAGCCCGAGGTGGCGGATCAACGCCATCATGTCTGCGTAGAAGTCGAAGAGCACGGTGGCGCCGGTCGCCACCTTGAGCGAGCCGATCATCGTGTTGCTCATCCGGCCGCCCGCGTGCGGCGCGCGCTCGAGCACCGTCACACGCCAGCCCTCGTGCTGCAGGCGGTAGGCGGCGGTGAGCCCGGCGATGCCGGCGCCGATCACGATCGCGCTCCCATGGGTAGATGCGCCCGATCCGTGCTCAGACGCTGAGTGAGCATCCATGTGCGTCGTCCTTCCGAGTGTTCGCGACCGCTTCGTTCAACTGATCGTCCCGCTGCCCGGCCGCGTCACGGGGGCTGGTCGCCGACCATCCGCTGTGACCGTGTCACTCTGCATGCGCGGACGTCTTCGTGCCCGAAGGCTGCTGCTGGGTGATGCAGTGGACGCTGCCGCCACCGAGCGCGATCTCGTGGCCGGGAACGGTCACGACCTCGCGGTCGGGGAACAGCGCCCGAATGGCGGCGACGGCGGCCTCGTCGTTGGGGTCGTCGTAGATCGGCACGATCACGCCGCCGTTGCAGATCAGTACGTTGGCGTACGTGCCGGGGCCCATCGAGCCGGCCAGCAGCCGCCAGCCCCCCTCGAACACGTCGATGCCGGCGGCCTCCTCCTCGGTGACGACGATGTCCTCGGCCATCACGGGCAGCAGCCGGACGTCGAAGCGGCGGCCTCGAGCGTCGGTCTCGCTCTCGAGCACGTCGCGGGCTTCCTTGCAGATCTCGTGGAGTGGGTGGGTGGTGTCGTCGGTCCAGGAGAGGGCGACGACGCCGGGCTCCACGTAGAAGCAGACACCGTCGACGTGGCCGTTTGTACCTTCGGGATCGATGCCGCGCGGGAGCCATATCACCTTTTCGACACCGAGGTAGTCGCCAAGATGCTGCTCGGTCTGCTCGCGGTCGAGCTGCGGGTTACGCCCGGGCGAGAGCAGGCACTCCTCGGTGGTGATCAGCGTGCCCTGCCCGTCCACGGTGATCGCTCCGCCCTCGAGCACCATCGGCGCCCGGTAGCGGTCGACGCGCTCGATCTCGGCGACCTTGCGCGGCACCCGGTCGTCCTTGTCCCAGGGGAAGTAGCAGCCGTCGTACAGGCCGCCCCAAGCGTTGAAGTCGAAGTCGACGAGGCGCACCTCACCGTCCTCGTTCCTGACGAAGATCGGCCCGCAGTCGCGCATCCAGGCGTCGTTGCTGGAGAGCTCCACGACACGGATCTCGCTCGGCAGCATGGCGCGGGCGTTCTCGAACTGCTCGTGATCGGCGCCGACCGCCACCGGGACGAAGCGGGAGATGGCCGTAGCGGTCTCGACCCAGGCGCGCTGGGCCGGCTTGGCGCCGTCGCGCCAGGTGGAGGAGCGCTGCGGCCAGAGCATCCAGACCTGGGACTGGGGCTCGAACTCGCCCGGCATGTGGAAGCCGTCGCCGCGAGGGGTTGTGGTGAGCAGGCGGGACATCAGTGACTCCTTGTTCGTAGCAGCGAGTGGGACACAGGCTCGGCTCAGCCGAAGGCTTCGGGCAGCACGATCAGCTCGGCGCCGGCTTTCATTGGCCTACAGAAGATCGGCGAACCCGCTCTCGTCGATGTCGGTCTCACCGGCCTTTCTGCGGGCCAGCGCGTCGGTCAGCGCGGCGTGCTTCGCCCTGGTCATCGGTTGCAGGAACGCCGTCAAGGCGACGAACAGACACAGGGCGGCCGGTCCGACGGCCATCATGAGGCGGATCGCCCACATCGCGCTGTTCGACAGCGTCTCTGCATCGGGGTCGTAGCCGGCCCACCCGAGGATCAAGCCGACGAGCGACACGGCAATCGCGGTGGCGAGCGTCTGGAGGACCGTAGTGACGCTGTAGAACAGGCCTTCGCGTCGCTGACCGCTCTTGTACTCGTCCACTTCGGTGACGTCGGGGATCACCGCCCAGCTGAAGATGATGGCGCCGGCGAGCGACACTCCCCAGAAGCCCTGCAAGATCCAGAACAGCCACATCCGGCTGGGGTCGCAGGCCAGATACCCGAGAAAGCCGGCCACACCGACGAGCTGCGTGATCAGCAGTCCGGCGCGCTTGCCCACCAGCATGGCCAGCCGCTCGACGAACGGGACCGCCACCAGGCCGAGGACGTTGACGACGAGGAAGGCGAGCGCCATCTGGTTGTCGTCGAAGCCCATCTGGTACGACATGAAGTAGACGACGACCGCGTAGGCGATGCCGCCGCCCGTGTAGACGCCGAGGAAGGTGGCTGTCGCCCAGTGGAACGAACGATTGTGAGCCGTGGCGCGCCACATCTCGCGCAGGCCGCCGGCGGTGTTCTCGCGGTAGAGCTCGCGGCCCCGGGTCGCGACCCACGCCCAGAGCACGGCGGGGATACAGGTCACGGCGAGCACGCCGGCCATCGCCGACCAGCCCCAGGCGTCGCTGCCCAGGCGCTCTCCGAGCCAGCCCGCGAGCGGCAGCGCCGCCACGCTGGCGACGATGTAGGCGGCCTGACTCCACGCCGAACGGAAGGCGACGAGGCGGCTGCGCTCGTCGTAGTCCTGCGTCATCTCGGCGGCGAGCGCCGTGAGCGGCACCTGCTGCATCGCGAAGAACAGCCCCCACATGCATCCCATGAAGGTCAGGTAGACGAAGGTGGCGGTGCTCCCCAGTCCCCAGTCGGTAAAGGCCAGCCAGAGGGCCACCGCCAGGGGGACTGCCGTGACGAGCAGGAACGGACGCCGGCGGCCCGACTTCCATTTGACCCCGTCGGTCCAGACGCCGACGGGCAGTGTGACGACGCCGGAAAACAACGTCACGATCAGCACGATCATGCCGGCCGTCCCGGCGCCGATGCCGACGACGTCGGTCATGAAGAACAGGAAGAACGTGCTGGTCATGGCGTAGACGGTGCTCCCCGCCCACTCGCCGGCACCCCACCCCACGGCGACGCGTCTCGGCAAGTGCACGCCCGCACCGCGCGGAGCCGTTGCATCCAGATCCTCGAGGCCGACGGCAGCCGCCGCCTGCTCCCTCACTTCCATGACTCCCCCTTGCCCCTCAGTGGTTGCGGACGCACCCAGGACTATTCCTCGAACGGACCGATGGTGCCGGTCTTGAGCAACAGCGCGTCGAGAACGTTCGGCGCGACCGCTCCAGCGGACGCTCCGCCGTCGAAGTCGAGAGCGGCGCCGGTGATGAAGGCGCTCTCGTCGGACACGAGGTAGTGGAACAGCCCGGCGATCTCCTCGGGGCGCGCCATGCGGCCGAGTGGATTGAGGCTGGCGGCGATTGCGGCTTCGCCCTCCTCCTGGCTCAGGTACGGCGTATCGAAGGGACCAGTGACGACGGTGTTGACCCTCACGCCGCTCCCCGCCAGCTCCAGCGCCGCGCTCTTCGACAGAGCGAGGATCGCCGCTTCCGCCGCCGCGTGAGCGCCGAGGGTTGGCGCACCGGTGCGCGCGGTGCTCGCGACCACGGTGACGATGCTGCCTCCCCCTGTCATCAGCCGGGGCGCGTGCTTGAGGACCCAGAGAACGCTCAGGGCGTTCGCGGAGATCTCGTGCTGGAACGCGGCCAGGTCAATCGCGTCGATCGGGGTCTCGCTCGCCGATGCCTCGCTCCCGGCGGCGCAGATCACGGCGTCCAGTCTCCCGTGCTCGGCGGCGACCTCGGCCAGCAGCGCGCTCGCCTCCAGCTCGTTGGCGACATCGGCGCGCCGGTAGTGCACTCCGTCCGCCTCCGCCAGCGTGCCGATGTTCTTGCGGTCCACGGCCGCGACCTGGGCACCATGCTCTGCGAAGCGCGCGACCGTGGCGCGGCCGTAAGGATGCCAGGCGCCGGTGACGACGACGACTCTTCCGCTCAGGTCGAAACTCATGACGCGCTCCCTTCACCGGCGGGGCCGGTCAGATCGGTCACTGCGCCGAGCTCGGCCATCAGAAGCGCGACGACGTCCGCGCCGGCCGGGATCTCGAAGCTGATCGCCTCTTCCGGACAGACGTCGGCGCAACGGCCGCAACGGATGCACACGGAGGCATCGATCTCCGCGCTCTCCGGTCCCTGCGAGATGGCGCTGACGCAGCAGACCTCGTCGCGCGAACAGGTGCCGCACAGCTTGCACGCAGCGCCGACAAATGGGGTCAACGTGGGTACCGACTCGAACTTGCGACGGAAGCGCTCGGTCCCCTCGCGCGCGCTCAGACGAAGGTCGCAGTGGCAGTAGTCGCAGAAGCAGACGGCCAGGCCCTCGTTCTGCTTGCCGCCGTACAGCATCATGTCCCACTCCCAGGCGAGCGTGGGGACGAGGCCCGCATCCAGGGCGCGGCGCACGTGCTCGAGGGCTCCTTCAACGTCGACCATGAGACCGTCTTCTCGAGGGACGCCCCGGGCGGCCTCACCCAGGAACATGCAGCCGACGTCCTGGGGGTAGTTCTGGCAGTCGAATGACGCCCGGCAGACGCAGCCGTGGATGACCGCCTTGACGCAAGCCTTGCGCGTGACCGCCTCGATCACGGTCATGGCGAGATCGAACGGCTCGCGGATGCCGTCGTCGTTCATCCGATAGACATGGCGCGGCGGCAGCAGCCAGTAGTGGGCGTCCTCGTGCACCAGAAACCCGGTCGTGGCGATCCTGTGTCCGAGGAGAGGGATGTGCGTGACCCGGGCTTGTGCCGGGAGGGACTGCATCTCGTCGCCGTATGCCGCAGCGACGTCGCTGCCAGCTTGTTTGGCTACGTCCGTTGCCTCAAGAAGCTCTCGTTTGTCCTCATCGCTCAAGGCAGGTACCCCCTATCGATCGCGTGGCAGAAGTGAAGACAACGGGACGGTACATCAAACGTTCGTTGTATGCAACGAACGTTGGAGGCAATCGGAGGAACTGCTGGTATCATGCCTCGAGATGGAACAGCCCACTTCAGTCCGAGACCCGCTTCGCGAAACCCCCGCGGGGGCACGAAGGCTCCTCGACGAGGCGCACCGGATCCTGCGCAGCAAGGGCGCCTCCGCGTGCACGGTCGGCGCCATCACCAAGGCCGCGGGTCTCGACAAGTCGGCGGTCCGCTACTACTTCGGCAACAAGGACCGCCTGGTGGTCTCGCTGGCCGACGCGATCCTGGCCGCGGACGGGGCGGACGAGCAGCGGAGCATCGCCGAGCTGGCCCTGGAGGAGGATCCACTGCACTCCCGGATCGAGCAGCAGCGGGCCAGGATCACAGGACCGGACGCGATCACGTTCCTCGAGCTCGTGCCGGTCATGCTGCGGCACGATGAGCTGCGACGCCGACTCGCGGACTGGCTGCGACACCAGTGTGAAATGGAGTACACGGTGCTTGCGCGCTGCGGCGACGGCGCCGACCGGCGTCTGCGCACGCTCGCCTCCGTGGTGCAGGCGATCGTCACGGGACTCCTGATCGAGTCGGTACCCGACCCCTCGTTGGACCTCGGACCCGTCCTGCGCCTGTTGCTGTCGATGCTTCGCCGCGATCCGGGCATGCGGGGGGATGCTCCGGCAGAGGCGGCCGCAGAAGCACCTGCTCGGCCAGCGACCAGCGACCGGCGGAGCCCTGACGCCTCGATTCCTCGCCGGCTCGAGCAACCCAGGGTGCCGGACCCCTTGAACGATGTCCCGGAATCGGGTCGCAGACTCGTGAGAGCGGCGCAGCGGATCCTTCAGGATCAAGGGTGGGCAGCGCTGAGCGTGTCTGCCGTGACGTCCGCTGCCGGCCTGGACAAGGCCGCGGTGAGCTACTACTTCGGCGACAAGGCCGGTCTTGTCTCGGCGATGGTGGAGTCGGTCATCCATGACGAGAACGTCGACGATATCGCGCGCTTCGCCCGTCTGAGCGAGGCAGAGGACACACTCGAGGTCCTCTTCGCGCAGCATCGCCGAGCGGCAAGCGCTCCTACGGTACTGGCCTACTTCGAACTCATACCGCAGCTGACGCGAGACAGTCGGCTCCGTGAGCGATTGGTCGGCTGGAGCGCCTGGTATCGGGAGGTGGACGCCTATGCGCTGGCGCTGCACAGCGGGCGCCCGATGAGCAGCGTCACGGATCTCGCGACGCTGACGGGGGCGCTGGGCGACGGGGTCGCCCTGCGGCTGGCCGCGGACCCAGACGCCGACGTCGACGGCACCTTCTCACTGTGGGAGGACATGGTGCGCCGGGAGCTCTCCTCGTCCTCCTAGTCGTTGAGCCTGGTGCCGGACGCGACGCCAGCCGCGGCCCGCGTCCTCCTTCATCGCGAATCCTTGCTCAAGCATCATCGACTCCGCCTTGGCCTGGTCGTAGAACGGCCCGACCGGCTTGGACGGCCTGTCGAAGGACGGGTCCTCGGCGTTGACCGCTACCTGGGTGAGCAGCGTCACGACGGGCGAGTCCAGCCTTCGCCTGCGCAGGTGGTTCTGCAGCGTCTGCCCGAGCACGTACCCGATCTGCCCCTGGCTCATGGCGCCGCAGACGTCCATCGGCATCGGCGCGACGTGGCTGGCCGCCACCTTCTGCTGGATCAGCAGGTTGCCGACCTGGGGGCCGTTGCCGTGCGTCATCACGACGCGGTAGCCGTCAGCGACCATCTGCGCGACGCGTCGCGTCGCCGCATCGACGTTGACGAGCTGCTCCTCGAACGCGCCGACCTGGCCGGGCTGCAGGATCGCGTTGCCGCCGAGAGCGACGACGACGGTCTTCCCGCTGCCTGACGTTTGCGTCACTGCGCGCATCCCGATTGGGCGGCGCCCCGTCCCTCAGGTGAGCAGGGCACGACCGATGTCCTGCAGCTCGGGGTCGGCCGGCAGCTCGTCGATGCCGATCAGCGCGAGCATGAGCGCCTTCTGGAAGTGCATCCGGTTCTGGGCCTGCGGGAAGATGATGCTCATCGGGCCGTCGGCGATCTCGTCCACGACCTCTTCGCCGCGCCACGCCGGCAGGCAGTGCATGAACCGGGCGCCAGGTTTGGCGTGGCTCCACAACTCGGCGTTGACCTGGAAAGGCTTGAAGATGGCCACGCGGTCCTGGTGCTCCCCCTCCTGCCCGGTCCACCACCAGCAGTCGGTGTAGATGAAGTCGGCGCCGGCGATCGCCTCGAGCGGGTCGTTGGTCATCAGGAACGACCCGCCGCTCTCGGCGGCGAACCCGGCGGCGAGCTTCTGGAGCTCGGGCGCCACCTCGTAGCCGGCGGCGGTGCCGACGCGGACGTTCAGCCCGAGCTTGGTCATCGTCGTGGTCAGCGAATTGCACGGCTCGCCAGAGTCGCCCACGTAGGCGAACGTGACGCCGGCCAGCGTCCCGGCGTGCTCCAGGATCGTGAGCGCGTCGCTCATGCTCTGGCAGGGATGCCGGTCGTGGTCCATGCCGTTGATGACCGGCACGGTCGACCAGGCTGCCAGCTCATTCACGGTCTCGTTCTTCTTGCCGCGGATCTCGATCGCCGAGTTGTACTGGCTGAGCGTGAGAGCCGTGTCGGCGATGCTCTCGCGGCCGGGCAGGTGGATCTCGCCGGGGCGCAGGTAGAGGGCGTTGCCGCCGAGCTCGGCGAAGCCGTTCTCGAAGCTGACGCGCGTGCGCGTGGAAGCGGCTTCGAAGATCATCGCCAGGTGCTGCCCGGGCAGGAACGGCGTGAGCGGCCGCTTCTTCCAAAGCGCCTTGAGGTTCACGGCGAGCTTGAGGAGGTCCTCGAGCTCCTCGCGCGTGTAGTCGAGGTCGGTGAGGAAGTGGCGGCCGCGGAACTTCTTGAGCGGGGGCAGCGGCTGGCTGACATCGTGACTCATCGATCCTCCTTGAGGCGCATCGCGCCCACGTGATGGAAATGTGGTCAGTCGGGCGAAGAACTGCGCTCTTTACGCTGTCGACTGTTCCCGGCGAGGGGTGGCGGGCATCTGCTGAGTAGCGCAATGGATGCCCCCGCCTGCGTAGTAGATGACGGGGCACGGAACGCCGACGACTTCGCGACCCGGCAAGACGTCACGCAGCTTGTCGAGCACCGCCTCGTCATCGGCGGTGCCCAGAGTGGGTACCACCGCGCCGCCGTTGGCGAAGTAGAAGTTGATGTACGGCGAGACGAACGACGCGTCGTTGAACTGGAGGGGGCCGGCATCGACTTCGAAGGGGATCGTCGCGATCGGACCTCCCAGGGCATCGGTGGTCGTCTCGAGGATCCGCTTGTTCTCGAGCATCCGCTCGTGGTCGGGGTGGTCTTCAGCGACCATGTGCGCCAGCACACGGCCGGGACCGACGAACGCGGCGACCCCGTCGACGTGGCCGTCGGTGTCGGGGTCCTCTTCCGGTCCCCGGCCGCCCGGAAGCCAGATCACCTTCCGGACGCCCAGGTAGTCCTCCAGGATCCGGGTCATCTCGTCCCTGGTGAGCTCCGGGTTGCGCGTGGGGTTCAGCAGATTGCTCTCGGTCGTGATAAGCGTCCCCTCGCCGTCGACGGTGATCGCGCCGCCCTCGAGCACCATCGGCGCTGCGAAGCGCTGGACTCCGAGGTACTCCGCAAGGCGTTCCCCGATCGCCGCGTCGTCGTCGTAGGGCTCGTACTTGCCTCCCCACGAGTTGAACTTGAAGTCGGCGACTGCCCGGCGGCCATCGGGATGCGTGATGAAGAGCGGCCCGCTGTCGCGCAGCCAGTAGTCGTCGATAGGCAGTTCGACGACCTCGACGTCGCCGCCGAGGTAGCTCCTTGCCGCCGCGCCTTCGCCGGGCGCCGCGATCACCAGGACCGACTCGAATTTCGCGATGGCGTGAGCCAGCAGAGTGTGGGTCGCCAACGCCAGCATGTGCTGGTCGCTCCAGGGCACCGGGATCCGCTGCCGTGTGGGCCAGCCCATGATGCAGCGCTCATGCGGTTCCCACTCGGCGGGCATGCGGAAGCCGAGCGAGGACGGCGTGGCCTCTTCGGGTCTCCGGGCAGCGTCTTCGGATTGAGCTCTCATGGTCACGCTCCTTCGAGTACGGAGAGGCTGAGATACGATGGTGCGCCCCCGCCCGTCGTCAGCGTCTGCTCGTTCCGCTCCCCCCGGGTCGCGAACCAGGGGTTCTCGTCCGTGCCGGGGTGCGGCAGGTAGAGCGGGAAATCGCTGGAGGCGATCGCAAGGCGCAGCCGGTGCCCGGGGAGCAGCCGGTGTCCTGTGTGGCTCAGGGAGATCTCGACCGGGCGTTCGGGATCAGGATCGCGGACCAGGCGCTCGCCGCGCAGCAACATGTGCGCGGAGCCGTCGGGGTAGACGTCGCAGAGCTTGACGTGCACGTACATCGACGGCGCCGACGACCCCACGGCGAGGCGTACCGTTACCGGCCCGGCGAGGTCGAGCGGCTCGGTGACGGGCGCGCCTGTGAAGGTCAGCACATCGTCGCGGCCCTGCACGTCGCCCTCGTCGGACCAGCACAGCAGGTAGGCGAAGGGATCCCACTGGGTGGAGGGCACGAGATCGTCGGGGTCGTGCACCCAGCGTGCGGCGCTCGTGGCCGCCTCAGGCGCAGGCGTGAGCACGCCGCCATCGGGGCCGGCAGAGGCGCGTCCAGCGGCCGCCAGGTACAAGCGCTGCTCGCGCATCCCCGGCGGCGGCCACCTCGCTGAGGTGCGCCAGTCGTCGTTGCCGAGGAACCAGGTGGCCCTCGCAACGCTGCTCGCATCCCCCTGGCCGTTGAGGAAGACGTCGAAGAAGTCCAGGCCGGGGCCGAGGTAGACGGGCAGCATACGCTGGAGGGCGTCGTCGCCCATCGATTCGTGGTCGCAGCCCGGAGCGACCGGCGCCTCGCGCAAGTGGTAGTTCTCGTGGTCCGTGGAGTCCGCGACGAGGTACTGCAGATCCTTGAGATCGGGGCGAGCGAGCAATGCTTCGTGGTCGTCCATCGAGTACGGGAGGATGTTGTCGAACCATCCGACCGAGTGCAGTACCGGGATCTTGAGCTTCTGGAAGGGATGGATGGATGGGTAACGGTTGAAGTCCGCCGGGCCGTCCATGCGGAGCATGCGGTCGAAGGCGGGTGACCGCGCGCCGATGGCGGCGAAGCCTTCGTCATAGGCCTCAGCGAGCGGCCGATGACTGTAGTCCGCCTCGTAGAAGTACATCAGCGGGTCGACCCAGTAATGGGCGAGGTAGTCGGCTCCGTAGAGCGGAACCACGCTGTCGCCCCACCACTCGGTCGGGATCCGCAAGTCGGCGCTCGTCACGCGCGGCACTATCGCCTTGAGGGCGGGGTGGCCGCTTGCCACCGCGGCCCACTGCGTGAAGCCGAAGTAGGAGTCGCCGAACATGCCGACCACGCCGTCGGACCAACTCCGGCGCGAGATCCACTCCAGGGTGTCGTAGCCGTCCTCGATCTCATGCGCGAACGGCATGGTCTCGCCCTCCGAGCGGAACTTGCCGCGCACGTCCTGCACGACCAGCGCGTAGCCGCGCTCGGTGAAGAAGGGCGCGCAGTGAGTGAGGTACGCGTAGCGGCTGCACTTGTCGTAGGGCAGGCGCACGAGAACGGCCAGGACACGACCGTGCCCGTCCGGCAGGTACACGTCCGTGGCGAGGCGCGCACCGTCTCGCATCGGCACCATGATCTGCTCGGCAGCCGGGTCGATCGGCGCGGGTCTTACGATCTCGATCGGGATTGCCATCATGCCTCCGTTCCTGCAGTGACCACCTCGAGGCGACCGTCCGGGAGTGCGGCTGACTGCAGCTCCACTGCCGCCTGCCTTCTGACCTGAATCGACGACGCCGGCAGCCTACACCTAACGTTATTTGTATGCAACAAGCGTTAGCCCTACCAAAAGCGGTTATCATGAAGTCGTGCCAGAACACGTAACAACGCCAGAGGGCCAGCCGCGGACTGGGTCTCCCGGCGCCCGCAGGCTGCTCGCGGCAGCGCGAGAGATCACGGCGCAGAAGGGCTGGTCCGCTTGCACGCTCGATGCCGTGACTAAGGCGGCCGGCCTGGACAAGACGGCGATCCGCTACTACTTCGGCGACAGGGACGGGCTGGTCCATGCTTTCGTGGCGTCGGTACTCGCGCAGGTTGCCGCCGATGCAGCACGCAGCCTGGCCGAGCTGGAGACCGCCGAAGACCGCATCGCCGCGCGGATGGATCAGCACAGGGAGTGGCTCTCAAGCCGACAAGCGACGCTCCTCATCGAGCTCATCCCGGTCACAATGCGCGACGAGCGGCTGCGACCGCTGCTCGCGGAGTCGCTGTTGCGGCAGCGCGAGGCGGAGTCTCTGGCCCTCGCGCCTCACGCCAGCGGCGATGCTCGCCGCCTGGCGGACATCCTGGCGACCTTGGTCAGCGCAGGAATGCTCGGGCTCAGTTTCCGAACGCGCATTGTCGTCGAACCCGACATCGAGGCCGTTCTTGGACTCTGGCAGAGGGTGATCCGCTGTTGGCTGACGTCATGCGACACTGAAGACGTCTCGGGGAACCCCGCACGATCGAAGCCATCGGCCGCTGTCACGACGGCACCCCGTCCTGAGGGCATCGAGCTCCAACTACCTCCCGTACCCGACCCGCTCCAGGGTCTCCCCGCCTCGGCCGTGAGACTGGTGAGAGGGACGCAGGAGCTTGCCAGACAGATTGGCTGGAGCGCCCTCACCGTGTCCGCCGTCACCTCGAGGGCCGGCCTGCAGAAGCCGGCCGTCAGCTACTACTTCGGAGACAAGGCAGGCCTCATCACGGCGACCGTCGAGTCCGTCTTTCATGACGAGAACGCCGACGAGGTGAGACACCTGGCTCGCCTCAGTGGCACTGAGAACGTCCTGGACGTCCATCTCGCTCATCTTCGCTCGGACGCTGCGTCCGACTGGAGCGTGCCCTACATGGAGCTCATCACCTTCCTGATGAGGGAGCGGAGCGGCCGCGAGAAGCTCGCCGAGTGGATCACCCTCTACGGACGGATCAATGCATACGCGCTCTCGCTCGAATGCGGTCGTCTGATTGATCCCTCGGACCCGCTCGTCCTGCTCACCGGCGACGTCGACGACGGGCTCGCGGTACGGTGCGCCAGCGGCCCCGATGACGAGGTGACCGAGGCCTATTCGCTGCTGGCTCGCGTGCTCAGACGCGAGTTGCTCGATGCCTAGCGGCTGACCGCATGGATCCAGGCTCAAGCTCAATCGGGATTCGCTGGCGCTCACGAGGCGCGGAGCCAATGGACTCAGCCCGCCTGGGACTGAGGTGGGTCCGCTTTGGTCGACCTCCGTCGAATGAACAGATCAACGGCATGTTACAATAATCGTAGACAGCAGACGCTCTAGTTCAAGACCCAAGTTCGAGAGCTGTCTTGGTTAGGTCCACCAACGATGTCATGATGACAGCGTTCTCCCTGCGCACAGCCGCCTTCTGCCTGCCCGGTCGCTCGCAGCCGAGGCACCAGCGGCCAGGCGGTCAGACAGCCTGCGTCACATCTGAGGCTGCAGGTAAGGCTGCAGCAGGTCCCGGGTGAGCTTCCAGAGGGCCTCTTGGTCACCGGGCAAGTCGCCGAGGTCGCGTCGCGGCTTGAGCTTCCTTACCGAGTAGTAGGCGTCGCGCCGGTGGTGCTCCTCGACGTCGCGCAGCACATCGACGACGTAGCCCGCGGACTGCTCCACCGAGACCGCCTTGACGGCGTAGACGACTTTGATAACGGTGCGCATCACGAGGCTCGGCTCGGAGTCGAGGATCTTGGTCTTGACGATGCCCGGCATGTAGATGTTCATGGGCACCTTGCTGCGCGCGTTCCACTCGCGCGCGTAGACCTGCATCGCCCATTGCCAGCGCCCCAGGGCCGCCATGCCCTTGAAGCCCTCGGCCATCGTGAGGTCGTCGAAGTCGAGCCGCGCCTTGTTCAGGCCGACGACGGCGAGGACCTGCGAGCCCGGCGTGGCGGTGAGTGCGTCTGCCAACTGCTGCGCCATCAGCGCCCTCGAGAGGTAGCCCAGGGCGAGGTTCGCCTCGAACCCCTCGCTCGTCAGCACCCGCGTCTGCGTGATGGCGTTGGCGTTGAGGAAGAGGAAGTCGAGCCGTCCGTGCCCGGCGAGGAACTCCGCGCAGGCCCTGCGCGTCTCGGCGAGCAGGCTGAGGTCGGCGACGAGCGCCGAGACACGGCGGTCGGCCTCGTCGCCGCCCAGCTCCGCCGCGGTGGCCCTGCATCGGGCGGGGCTGCGGCCGACGATCGTGATCTCCCAGCCCTCGTCGAGAAGCCGCTTTGCCGTGGCCTTGCCGATGCCGTCCGTGCCGCCGGTGATGAGCGCCACCCGTGGATCCGTCATCTCGGTCGTCCTTCCGTGTGCTGCGCCGACCGCTCGAGCACGCACATCACCGTGACTCTGACGGCTCGTCTGCGAAGCCGGCCTCGGCGGCGTGCTCCTGGGCCCAGCGGATGAGCCCGGTGAGCGGCTCGATCAGACTCTCGCCCAGGGGCGTGAGCGCGTACAAGGCCGTGACCGGCACGGTCGGATACAGCGTGCGCTGGACGCAGCGCGCAGCCTCGAGTTTGCGCAGCGTCTGAGTGAGCATCTTCTGGGAGATGCCGCCGAGCCGGCGTTTCAGCTGGCTGTAGCGTTGCGGGCCGTCGGCGAGCAGGTAGACCACGAGCGGCGTCCACTTGTCGGCGACGAGGTCCAATGCCTGCCGGGCAGCACAGGGCTCGATGACGGCATCGGGGTCTGCAGCACGGCTCGGGCTCGTCACGAGTGCCTCACTCTCCTTTTGATACCTACACCACCAATTGGTTACTGACCACTAGTTGATGTTTGACTTCTTTCGGCTCCGTTCAAACCCTTCCTGTTGCCGCCGGCCGGCGGCTCCCGGTGGAGATCATCACAAGGAGAGATCATGGCAGTCATCGAGATCGTGCGCTTCCGCATCAAGGACGAGACGGACGAGCAGGCCTTCGCCGAGCTGAATGAGCGCTTCCAGAGCGAGGTCGTCCCGCTGATCCCCGGCCTCGAGCGGCGTGAGGCGACGCAGGCCGCGGACGGCGAATGGATGCTCGTCCTGCGCTACGCGGACATGGAGAGCGCCACGCGCGGCCCACAGCAGGACGCGGGCAACGCGGTGGCGGGCGCGTTCATGAGCCACATCGACATGGGGACCATGTCGGCGGCTCACTACACCATCGTCTCCGAGTAGCAGAGGCGGGGTCATGAAGCACCACATCCTCAGGCCCGGAGAAGGCCGTGACTACGACTGGTCCAACGACCACATCTACGTGAAGGCTGCGTCTGGACTCAGCGACGGGCGCGTCACGCTCGTCGAGGACGTACTCAAGCCGGGGTTCCTGCTCGCCCGGCACAGCCACGAGCGCACGACGGAGGTCTTCTACGTCTTGGACGGTGAGGTCGAGTTCCGCTTCGGCAACGAGGCAGTGGCCGCTGAGCCCGGCGCCACGGTGACCATCCCGCCTGGCGTTCCTCACGAAGTAGCGTGCGACGCCGGCGGCAGGCTGCTCACTATCTTCACTCCCGGCGGGTTCGAGGACTACCTCGCCGAGATGGCGGCGATGACGCCTGAGCAGCTTGCAGACGAATCACTCATGAGGGATCTCAGCCGGAAGTATGACGCGGGGTAGGAGCATGCTGCCGCACACGACGGCGCTGGCGTGATGGGACGGCTTCAGGTCTCTTCTCGTGGCGCGGCGCTGATCTTCACAGCTGTCGCGGCGAGCGTTTGCGCCGTCCTCGGTGCACGACGACTGGCCCGTCGCTCCGGCGTTTCCGCCGCCGATCTCGTCGCCCCATTGCCGGGCGACGAGCTGGTGGAGCGGCCCGACTTCGTCGTCGACCGTGCCGTGGGGCTGCCCGCTCCACCGGCCGCCGTCTGGCCCTGGCTGGTGCAGCTCGGCAAAGAGCGCGCGTGGTGGTATCTGCCGGCCTGGGCGGAGCGCCTCGTCTGGGCTCGAGACAAGCGTGGAGCCCGGCGCGTCGTCCCCGAACTGCCAGCCCTCGCCGTCGGCGACGCGGTGCCGGACTGGGGTCCCGGTGACCCGGTGTTCCGGGTCGCGGCGCTCGACCCAGCGCGTGCGCTCGTCTACCACTCGCTGCGCCAGCGCTCGAACCAGTGGCGCTGGCCGGAGCTGGATACGCCCCGCCCGCCCGACTGCCTCGAGCTCAGCTGGGCCCTCGTGCTCGCGCCGCTACCGGGCGGGCGCGCACGCCTGCATGTCCGCCTGCGCGCCGCCGGCATCGGTCGCGGCAAACCGCTGATCGAGCTCGGGGGGGGGG
>Ga0209083_1002201_pt1 | contig 19198 bp, 4 predicted proteins | sample AM7aDNAmetaG_FD_184132 | JGI IMG/M metagenome (GOLD analysis project Ga0209083, IMG submission 184132) | Freshwater microbial communities from Finland to study Microbial Dark Matter (Phase II) - AM7a DNA metaG (SPAdes) (version 3) | ecosystem: Environmental > Aquatic > Freshwater > Lake ...
ATAATCCTTTGGATTATGATGTAGTTTTAGATGTATTGCATGCTACTACTGATAGTGAATTTGGAAGTGTAACAACAGAAGGATTTGGTGTTTCTAATTTGAGCGATGTTACCCTTTCTAATTTGACGTCTGGTGATACACTTGTATATGATGGTGGTTCTTGGATTAATACACCATATTATTCAGGTGGTACAGGTGGATTTGGAACGTCGGGTAGTTCAGGAACGTCTGGTTTAAATGGAACATCAGGTAGTTCAGGAACGTCTGGTTTAAATGGAACATCAGGTAGCTCAGGTAGTTCAGGAACAGATGGTACTTCTGGTACTTCTGGAACTGATGGTACTTCTGGTACTTCTGGAACTTCTGGAACTGATGGTACTTCTGGTACTGATGGCACGTCTGGTAGTTCAGGTATATCGAGCATCTTACCAATTATAGGTAACAATTTTGAATTAGTGTATCGTGATAATAGTGCTACATATGGGTATAGTACTAATACTGGATTGACATATATACCAAGTAACTCATATTTAGGTGTAAATATAAATGAGCCTAAAAACCTTGTTCATACATTTGGAGTTGATAATATTCCTGATGAAAATGATGATATGCATAATAATATTATGGCTGATGGCGTTTTTGATGGTGATAAAGGTTTTGTTATTGCAGAAGATGGTAATAGAAAATGGCAAGATTATATTTACAGAAATGAGGATGGTCATTTTAAATATCTATATAATTACGAATTAGGTAAAGATATTTATGTTGTTTCACGTGGTGGTAGATTTGGTCTTAATAAGCAGACTAATGAAATGAATTATCATTCTAATTTTACTGGTAGTAATGATTTAACTGTTAGTGGTTTATACACATTATCATATCAAACAATTTATGAAATTAATATAGTAAATAATACTTTTATAGATATTTTTAGTTATAGATATAAACGAGTTGATGGTACTGTATGGACACCTTGGTCATCTGATATTCAATGTTCAATAAATCCTGTTTATATTGAAAATGGAATTTATATTAATTTTGAAAGTATATTTGGACATAGTTTAACTGACGCTTGGGATTTTGTAGCTTATCCACAATTACAAGAAGGTACATTTACTATTTCAACTACGATGTTTGATGAGGTTAATATAGTTGAAGATTATACAATATTATCAGGATATTTTGATGCTACATATATCGCAGCTAATACAGATGCTCGTAATTTTTCATTAATAACAGGTAATACCGCAGCAATTTATGTTGGTTATTCAACAACTATAACAAATATGTTTATTGGTTTAGTTAATTCTGCTGTTGGATTTACTACTGTTATAGATTATTATGATTCTATCTCTGGATGGACGGCATTAACTGATTATAATCATTTTTACGATAATACTGATAATTTAACACATGAAGGTTATATAATTTGGGAACCTAGTACTATGAATTGGGTTAAAACAAATCCTATTTATTCAATTGAATCAAAATATTATTTATATTGGTTGAGAATAAGAAGTTTAACAAGTTTTTCTGTGTCACCAGTTATTAGTGTTATTTCTCCACATACAAATTATAGATTAGCGACTTTTTCATCACATTTAGATCCTAAACCACAATTTTATATTGATGGATTTGGTAGATTATTTGATACTAATCAAGTTGTTATTGGATCAAGAAATTGGAATGATGATTCTAAATTTGAAGTTTATAATGATAATAATAAATTATTAGATATTAAATCTGGTGGAACAATATATTTTAACCAATATACAACAGAAGGATTTTTGAAAGCTGATGTTGATGGTAAAATTTATTCGTCAGACAGTGATGCTGTATTATCTATTGGTCAAGAGGTAGGATTAGTAAATGGTTTTAGATGGACTAATCAAGATTCTATTTTATCTTTTGATTCTGCTAATAGAATTTTATATATTGCACCAACTGGTTCAACCTATGTTTTTTATTCAAATGGTGTTATAAATAGTTTAACTGGTGATACTTTATCTATACCTAATGTAACAGCAAGATATTATATTTATTATGATGGATCTATATTAAAATATGCTCTTACTTTAGATAAGTCTTTCTTTTTTGATAAAGTTTTTGTGACTGCTATAGATTGGAATGCAGAAAAAAATCAAATAGTTTACTTCGGTGATGAACGACATGGTTGTATTATGGATCCTGCAACTCATTATAGTTTACATGTTTCAACTCATACATCTTATTATAATGGTTTTGACATAAAAGATATTATAATAGGTGATGGTAGTTTAAATTCACATTTAGAATATTCCGTTTATGCTGGTTCATTTATTGATGAGGATATTATACATAATTCATCTCTACATAAAACTGGATTTACTGCTAAAATTCTTTATTTGTCTGGTAGTGGTAGTACTCGTATTTGGAATGTTCAGAATAATAATATTCCAGTATTAACTGGTAGTAGTTTTTCTCTTAATGATATTGGAATGTTATCATATAATAGTTTTTCAGGTGATACTTGGACACTAAAAGAACCAGATGTTAAAAATATATCATCATATATTAATTATCATATTTTTGGCACTAATGATATTTTAGATAAAATTTGGATTATAGTTGGACAGAATATTTATTCTGGTGCTACGGATGCTGCAAATGGCGCATCTTCTGAACTTCATAATATTGGTATTCTTCAGACTGTATCTGCTGAATTTATTCCAATTGGAACTATTGTTTACGAAACAAATTCTGGATTTACAAATTATGCTAAAAGTAGAATAATTCCTTCTTATAATTATAATTGGTTAGATTGGAGAGGATATAAATTTGGAGTTGGTCCAGGCTCAGTTGGATTTACTGGTGGGGTTTCTGGTGGTGGTGTAATAGGTATAGATGGCACAAATGGTACATCAGGTACGAATGGAACCTCTGGTAGTTCAGGTAGTTCAGGCTCATCAGGTAGTTCAGGCTCATCAGGTACAAATGGTACATCAGGTAGTTCTGGTACGAATGGAACGTCTGGTACTGATGGTAGTTCTGGTAGTTCAGGCTCATCAGGTACAAATGGTACATCAGGTACAAATGGTACATCAGGTACAAATGGTACATCAGGTAGTTCAGGCTCATCAGGTAGTTCAGGCTCATCAGGTACAAATGGTACTTCGGGTTCTTCTGGTTCTTCGGGTTCTTCTGGTAGTTCAGGCACGAATGGAACATCTGGTAGTTCAGGCACAAACGGAACATCAGGTAGTTCTGGTAGTTCAGGCTCATCAGGTAGTTCAGGCTCATCAGGTAGTTCAGGTACGAATGGTACATCAGGTAGTTCTGGTACTAATGGAACTTCTGGTAGTTCAGGTAGTTCAGGTATAGGTACTAATGGAACTTCTGGTAGTTCAGGTATAAATGGAACATCTGGGACATCTGGAACTGTAACAGGTAATTTGATAAATTTTAGTATAACAACTCAAAGGATATCATACTCAGCCACAACATCAGATCAAATCATTTTATGTAGTGGAACTACTACAATTTGGCTACCAGTAGCTTCTGGTAATACTGGAAAAATGTATTGGTTTAAAAATATTGGTGGAGGAAATGTGACGATTACACCTAGATCTAATGATAGAATAGATACTCTAACAACTAAAGTTATGTCTGCTTTTTCTAATGCTGGCGCATCTGGCTCTGATTATACTATAGTTTGTGATGGTACTAGTTGGTGGACATTAACAATGCATTAAAAATAATTAAATAAATGACAAGAATTGTAACTAATAAACTTTTAAATCCAACTAAAAGAGTAATAGAAAATTATAAAAGTGATTTTAGAACTTCTGATGGTCCTAATACGTCTATTTTCATAGAATTAGGTGATTTAGGTATTCCATATGATTCACATTACGTGTCTAGAATAGTTTTACCATCTGGTGCAGAAGATTATTATTTAAATTATGGATTATTAGATAATGTTACTTTTTTATTAATAAAAGTTACATATAATGGTAATTATGATTATCCAATGGAAGATGATTTTGATCCTTTATATCAATATGAACCTAATAATTATAACATAACATATTATTATGAAGATGAGCCTAGTGTTTTATATCCAATTGGTAGATTATTAATCTTGAATGGCTCATTTAATAATAAATTAACAAAAATATATTTAAATAATCCTTTAGATTATGATGTAGTTTTAGATGTTTTACACGCAGATATTAATGCACCTAAACCTATAATACCAAGTAGTGCTGTTACTATATCTAATTTATATTATAGTGATATTATTACTGATCAAGTTACATGTAGTGGAACAACAGGTTCAACAGCTTTTATTATAAATCAATTAATACCTATTCCTACTGGATATACTATGTTATCATATATTATTCCGTATGATACTATTATTTCATTTCAAAAAGATATTTCTATTGATAGTATTTATCTATATACAACAACTTTAACTTATACATTAAAATTTCTAACAGATTTTGATTGTAATCAAGCATATTCTAGAATGATGTTTGTATATACATATTCAGATAGTTGTAGATATTTAACAGAAAACTATGTTTATGATAATGGATTGCCTGTGATTTGTTAAAAAATACAATAAATATGGCTATAATATACAAACCTTATGTACTAATTAATTTAACAGGTAATACCACTGATTATTCAATATCTAGCTCTGCAATAACTTCTGATATTTATATATCTAGTGGCTTTACTTTAAATATTACTGAATTTGATAAAAATATAATTAGTAGAGTAGATATAATTAATAACATTATAAATTATGTGAGTGATGGTATTAATAAATATATGCTGAATTTATTAATTGTTAGTAATTCAGGTGAAACATCGGGTGTTACACAAACAGGTCAATATTGTATTCAAATTTCATATAATAATGAAGTAATAGATTATCTTATAATGAGTGTTGGAACTACTCTAATATTAGCTAATTCAGGCACAACAAGTAGTTCAGGTACATCTTCAGGTATTACAAATATTTTTGACTTTCCGATAATATATTATAATGATCCTATAAGTGGTACATCTTGGATTGGTAGTGGAACAACTATTCCACATAATGTTTTTTTACATTTAGGTATAGGTTGGTCATTAGACGAATTGAAGATGTTATTTATTAAAGAGGTAATAGATTGTTTTGATGGTAATATACCATTGTCTGCAATAACATTTTTATTATTTAAAAAAGATTCTAATGTATCTTTGTTTGGAATATTAGAATTTGGAATATATGATATATATATTTCATTTACAGATAATTCTGGTAATAATATAACAAACTATATATTAAATATAATTGTTGATGATGAACCTCCTATTATAGTTTATAAGCCATATGTAATTTCATCTGGTACAACAAGTGGCTTCACCTTTAATCTTTTTTATAAAAATATGATTGATAGAATAGATATAATTAATAATGTTATAAATTATGTTTATGATAATATTGATAATAGTATAAATAAATATATGCTAAATATTTTAATTTCTAATTCAGGTGGAACTTATACAGGTGTGACTCAAATAGGTGATTATGATGTTAAAATATCAATATCAGATAATAGTGGTAATGAAATAATAAATTATTTTATAATGAGTTGTATTTATGATCCTTCTGGTACATCATTTATAACTTATATTCCAATAATTGATCTAGTATATTCAGGTGGTACAGACACATCAATTGTATTAACAGGTATTGATGTTAAAAAACCTATTATTTTTTATAATAATCCTATAAGTGGTACATCTTGGTTAGGTAGTGGAACAACTATACCTTATGATATTTTTCTAAATCTTATGCATGATAACTTTTGTTATTCTAATCCAATTCAATGTGTTTCTTCTGGTTGGACATTAGAAAGTTTAAAATATTTATTTATAAGTGGTATAATAGATTGTTTTGATGGTAATATATCATTATCAGATATAACATTTTTATTATTTAGAAATGGTTCAAGTATTCCTTTAACTGGAATAACTGAATTTGGAATTTATAATGTATATATATCATATACAGATAATTCTGGTAATAATACAACAAATTATATATCAAATATTGTTGTTAATGATTCACCGCCTATTATAGCATATAGACCTTATGTTATTTCTCCAAATTTAACAGGTAATACAACTTTTTATTCTGGTGCAACTTCAGCAATAACTTCAGGAATTTATATTTCTAGTGGATTTACACTTAATATTGGTGGATTTGATCATAATATTATTGATAGAATAGATATTATTGATAATATTGTAAATTATGTTTATGATTATACTGATATTGATATAAATAAATATATGATAGATATTTTAATTGTTGGCTCACATAATGATAATGGACCTATTATTTATACTGGTGTTACTCAACCTGGTGAATATTTAGTTAAATTATCCTTAAAAGACACAAGTGGTAATGAAATAATAAATTATTTAATGATGAAAACTATTTATGATGTGAGTGTCTATTCAGAAGGTTATTGGCAAGATAATAAGGTCTGGGTTGATTTTGTTCTTTGGTTAGATCACCCTATAATTCCAGAAAGGTAATTTTTTTTTGTTTCATAAAATTATATATAGTATAATATTATGATTATAAAAATATATAATAAATAGATGAGCGAATGGATACTACAATACGAAGATGGTGAATCAGTAAGAAGAAAATTAAATAGTTTACACGATACAGTTGATTTTTTAGTTGAATCAGGTCTAACATCAACTTCAGGTACAGATGGTTCATCAGGAACATCAGGAATTTCAGGTGTAGAAACATTAAGTGGTTTGACTGATGTAAACATCTCCAATTTACAAAACAATGATATATTAGTATATTCTGCATCAACTAACACTTGGTATAATACAGGTGTGACATTTGGCGGTGGCGGTGGAGGTACAAATGGTACATCAGGTAGTTCAGGTAGTTCAGGTGTATCAGGTTCATCAGGTAGTTCAGGTTTAAATGGTACATTTTTTGGTAGTTCAGGCTCATCAGGTACGCATGGCACCAATGGTACTTCTGGTAGTTCTGGTAGTTCAGGTAGTTCAGGTACACACGGCACGAATGGTACTTCAGGTAGTTCTGGCTCATCAGGTACACACGGCACGAATGGTACTTCAGGTAGTTCAGGCTCATCTGGTAGCTCGGGTATAAATGGTACTTCTGGTTCATCGGGTATAAATGGTACTTCTGGTTCATCGGGTATAAATGGTACTTCTGGTAGTTCAGGTACAAATGGCACTTCAGGTAGTTCAGGTACAAATGGCACTTCAGGTAGTTCAGGTACAAATGGCACCTCAGGTAGTTCAGGCACAAATGGCACTTCAGGTAGTTCAGGTATTAATGGTACTTCAGGTAGTTCAGGCATTAATGGTACTTCAGGTAGTTCAGGCATTAATGGTACTTCTGGTAGTTCAGGCATTAATGGTACTTCTGGTAGTTCAGGCATTAATGGTACCTCTGGTAGTTCAGGTATTAACGGTACTTCTGGTAGTTCAGGTACAAATGGTACCTCTGGTAGTTCAGGAAAAGATGGTCTAACATCTGGTGCTACTTATTTAAGTGAATTATTAGATGTTAATATTTATAGTGGATTAACAGATGGTCAAATTTTAATTTATAGTGGAGGAACTTGGTATAATAAAAATAATATATCAGGCTTTCCTTATTCTGGTGATACTGATTATCAAATTTTAATGTGGTCTGGAAATACATGGCAAGTTTCTAATAAATTAATTGAGCCAGGTAGTTTTGTTTTTGATCCTTCAAGTGGTAAGATGACATATGAAACACCAGAATCTGGTACTTATGAAATTGCAATTTTTGGTTCTTCATCTGGTTTAACAGGTGTTACAAATGGTGATATTTTAGCTTTTTATGATGGTTTTTGGGTCAATACTCCTTCAACATTAGGTACAAATGGTACATCTGGTAGTTCAGGCTCATCAGGTAGTTCAGGTACAGATGGTAGTTCAGGTACGAATGGTAGTTCAGGTACAGATGGTAGTTCAGGTACGAATGGTAGTTCTGGTAGTTCAGGATTACATGGATTGTTTGGTGGCGATAGTCAACCATTTAGATTTTTAACTGGAATTACATCTTCAAATCCGACTGCTGAATATTTAAAATTTAATAATACATCTTTTGGTTTAGTAACTAAAATTTATATAAGTGAAACAAATAGTGACGGAAAAAATCTTGCTGCTTGGCTTGGTAGTTTAACTGCAAATGGTATGTCAAGAGTTAGATTATTTGATATAAATAATTCTAATAATTTTGTAGTATTTACATTAGATGCTAAAACTGATAATGGTGCTTGGTGGACTCTTAGTGTTACTGCTATTGATAATAATAATTCATTTAATTTAGATGATAATATAGTATTTACTTATACTGATTCTGGTGATGGTAGTTCAGGCTCATCAGGTAGTTCAGGCTCATCAGGTAGTTCAGGCTCATCAGGTAGTTCAGGCTCATCAGGTAGTTCAGGCTCATCAGGTAGTTCAGGCACAGATGGTACATCAGGTACGAATGGTACTTCTGGCTCATCTGGTACGAATGGTACTTCTGGCTCATCAGGTAGTTCAGGTACATCTGGTTCATCTGGTTCATCTGGCTCATCAGGTAGTTCAGGTACAAATGGTACATCTGGTAGTTCAGGTAGTTCAGGTAGTTCAGGCAGTTCAGGTACGAATGGTACTTCTGGCTCATCAGGTACAAATGGTACTTCTGGTAGTTCGGGCTCATCAGGTAGTTCAGGTACGAATGGTACTTCTGGCTCATCAGGTAGTTCAGGTAGTTCAGGTAGTTCAGGCTCATCTGGTACTAATGGTACCTCAGGTAGTTCGGGTTCATCTGGCTCATCAGGTAGTTCAGGTACAAATGGTACTTCTGGTAGTTCAGGCTCATCAGGTAGTTCAGGCTCATCAGGTAGTTCAGGCTCATCAGGTAGTTCGGGTACAAATGGTACATCTGGCTCATCAGGTACATCTGGTAGTTCAGGCACATCTGGTAGTTCAGGTAGTTCTGGCTCATCAGGTACATCAGGTACGAATGGTACTTCTGGTAGTTCAGGTTCATCAGGTAGTTCAGGTACGAATGGTACTTCTGGTAGTTCAGGTTCATCAGGTAGTTCAGGTTCATCAGGTAGTTCGGGTACAAATGGAACTTCAGGTAGTTCAGGTAGTTCAGGTAGTTCAGGTACGAATGGTACATCTGGCTCATCAGGTACAAATGGTACATCAGGTAGTTCAGGTACAAATGGTACATCTGGTAGTTCAGGTTCTTCAGGTTCTTCTGGTTCATCTGGTAGTTCAGGTAGTTCAGGCTCATCAGGTAGTTCAGGCACAAATGGTACTTCTGGTAGTTCAGGCTCATCTGGAAGTTCAGGTACAAATGGTACCTCTGGTAGTTCAGGTAGTTCAGGTACGAACGGTACTTCTGGTTCATCAGGTACGAACGGTACTTCTGGTAGTTCTGGCTCATCAGGTAGTTCGGGTACAAACGGTACTTCTGGTAGTTCTGGCTCATCAGGTAGTTCAGGTACAAATGGTACATCTGGTAGTTCAGGCTCATCAGGTACGAATGGTACCTCTGGTAGTTCAGGTAGTTCAGGCACAAATGGTACATCTGGTAGTTCAGGCTCATCAGGTACGAATGGTACCTCTGGTAGTTCAGGTAGTTCAGGTTCATCTGGTAGTTCAGGTACAAATGGTAGTTCAGGGTCATCAGGTAGTTCTGGTAGTTCAGGGTCATCAGGTACTTCTGGTAGTTCAGGTACGAATGGAACATCTGGCTCATCAGGAACTTCTGGTAGTTCAGGTACGAATGGAACATCTGGCTCATCAGGATCATCAGGTAGTTCAGGTACGAATGGAACATCTGGCTCATCAGGTAGTTCTGGCTCATCAGGTACGAATGGAACATCTGGCTCATCAGGTACAAATGGAACTTCTGGTAGTTCAGGTTCATCAGGTAGTTCGGGTACCTCTGGTAGTTCAGGTAGTTCAGGTACAAATGGTACTTCTGGTAGTTCAGGCACTAATGGTACCTCTGGCTCATCAGGTAGTTCAGGTACTAATGGTACCTCTGGTAGTTCTGGTAGTTCAGGCTCATCAGGTAGTTCAGGCTCATCAGGTAGTTCAGGCACAAATGGAACCTCTGGTTCTTCTGGTTCTTCAGGTAGTTCAGGTACTTCTGGTTCTTCAGGTACTAATGGAACATCAGGTAGTTCAGGTACTTCTGGTAGTTCAGGCACAAATGGCACTTCTGGTAGTTCAGGCAGTTCTGGTTCTTCAGGTAGTTCGGGTACTAATGGAACATCAGGTAGTTCGGGTACATCAGGTAGTTCGGGTACAAATGGCACTTCTGGTAGTTCAGGCTCATCAGGTAGTTCAGGCACAAATGGTACTTCTGGTAGTTCAGGCTCATCAGGTAGTTCAGGTACGAATGGTACTTCTGGTAGTTCAGGCACAAATGGAACCTCTGGTAGTTCAGGCAGTTCTGGTAGTTCAGGTAGTTCAGGCAGTTCTGGTACTAATGGAACATCAGGTAGTTCAGGTAGTTCGGGTACTAATGGAACATCAGGTAGTTCGGGTACATCAGGTAGTTCAGGTACAAATGGTACCTCTGGTAGTTCAGGCACAAATGGTACATCAGGTAGTTCAGGCACAAATGGTACTTCTGGTAGTTCAGGCTCATCAGGTAGTTCAGGTACAAATGGTACTTCTGGTACTAATGGAACATCAGGTAGTTCGGGTACATCAGGTAGTTCGGGTACAAATGGCACTTCTGGTAGTTCAGGCACTTCTGGTAGTTCAGGCACAAATGGTACTTCTGGTAGTTCAGGTAGTTCAGGTTCTTCAGGTACTAATGGTACCTCTGGTAGTTCAGGCTCATCAGGTACGAATGGTACTTCTGGTAGTTCAGGCTCATCAGGTAGTTCAGGCTCATCAGGTAGTTCAGGTACTAATGGAACATCAGGTAGTTCAGGCACAAATGGTACTTCAGGCTCATCAGGTAGTTCAGGTACGAATGGTACTTCTGGTAGTTCAGGTAGTTCAGGCACAAATGGTACTTCTGGTAGTTCAGGTAGTTCTGGCTCATCAGGCACAAATGGTACTTCTGGTAGTTCTGGCTCATCAGGTACAAATGGTACTTCTGGTAGTTCAGGTAGTTCTGGTAGTTCAGGTAGTTCTGGTACGAACGGTACTTCTGGTAGTTCAGGTAGTTCAGGCTCATCAGGTACGAATGGAACATCTGGCTCATCAGGTAGTTCTGGCTCATCAGGTACGAATGGAACATCTGGCTCATCAGGTAGTTCTGGCTCATCAGGTACGAATGGAACATCTGGCTCATCAGGTAGTTCTGGCTCATCAGGTAGTTCTGGCTCATCAGGTAGTTCAGGTACAAATGGAACCTCTGGTAGTTCAGGTTCTTCAGGTACAAATGGAACCTCTGGTAGTTCAGGTAGTTCTGGCTCATCAGGTACGAATGGTACATCAGGTAGTTCAGGCTCATCAGGTACGAATGGTACATCAGGTAGTTCAGGCTCATCAGGTACGAATGGTACTTCTGGTAGTTCAGGCTCATCAGGTAGTTCAGGCTCATCAGGTAGTTCAGGCACAAATGGAACGTCTGGCTCATCTGGTAGTTCAGGTACAAATGGAACGTCTGGCTCATCAGGCTCATCAGGCACAAATGGTACTTCTGGTAGTTCAGGCACTTCTGGTAGTTCTGGTAGTTCAGGTACAAATGGTACTTCTGGTTCATCAGGTAGTTCAGGTAGTTCAGGTACAAATGGTACCTCTGGTAGTTCAGGCTTATTACCAGCAATTGGTAGTAATGCAACGATAGTTTATCGTGATGATAATGCTACATATAATTATAATACTAGTACTGGATTAACTTATAGTGGAGATACATTAAGTATAAATGGTAATTTAATAATTAATGGTGTAATGTATAACACTAGTGATTATAGTACTGGTTTAACATCTGGTACAACAATAATATCATCTGTATTAAAAACTTCTGGTAGAGCGGCATTTATTGATTATTATGTAATGAGTGGTACCACTTTGAGAGCAGGTACAATTATCGCTACTTGGGATGGAACAAATGTAACTTATAATGATTATTCTACTCCTGACTTGAATGGATCAACATTATCTATTATTTTATCTGTTGATATATCTGGTACAAATGTTAGATTATTAGCTAATATTTATTCAGGTATTTGGCTTATTAAATCTTCTATAAAAATACTTTAATTAAATTATTCTTTTTTCAGAAAAACCACATTAATGTGGTTTTTCTGCTTTTTCTAATTTTTTATTTTAATATATAAAGTTATTAAATATAAACTATTTCTTTTGGATAGTGAAAAAAGAATAAGTAATTGAATGAACGAATTCGTAGCTCGTAAGGGCATAATATCGCTTGGTGGTATTACTTTACCAGAAATTTATGTAACAAGCACATATACAGTCACAGCAGATGACTATTTAATAAATGCCTCAGGTACATTTAATGTAACTTTGCCTAGTGCTGTTGGTATTCAAGGAAAATTATATACAATAAAAAATTCTGGTGTTGGTATAATAACTGTTATTACAACTTCTGGTCAAACAATAGATGGTTCAATATCATCGAGTATTGTTGCTGGTAATGGTTTACAAATAGCAAGTAATGGTTCTAATTGGATTGTTATTACATCTAGTGGCGTTGTTTCTCATAGTGATTTATCAAACCTTAATTGGATAATATCTGGACATATTGGTAGTGGAAATACTTTTGCTGGATTTAATGCTAGTGGAAATACAACTTATTATCCAAGTAATTCAACATTAACACAAAATGATTTTTTAATTTGGAGCGGTGGTACTTGGGTGAGTGCTGCTGGTATTATAGGTATGCCTTCAGATGGTACATATACTGATGGATTTTTTGATACTTGGACAGGTTCAACAACAATTGCGAATGCTGTTGATGATATAAACGAAGTTCTTAAAAAATTAGCACCTTCTAAACCACCAGAATTATCGACAAAAACTATTTTATTAAATTCATCATATGCTTCTGCCACATTAAATAAAGCTTCTGATGGAACAGCAGTTTCTTATTTATTAGTGAGTGATTTAAATACTACTGATGTACAATTGAGTGATATGACTATTACATCAACTGGTGGTGGTTTTAATAAGGTTGTTGGTTATAATTTAACTGGATTTATAGATAATACATCAGTTGGCTCAATATTATATTCTAATGGTAATATGACCACTGGTACTACAAATGCTAGTAAATTAACTGCGATAGAATATGATTATTGGGGTGGAGTTGCTGGAAAATCAGACTTTTGGCCAGCTATTGTTGCTAGAATTAATGATGTATTTAGTGGATTAAGTTATGGTGTACATACTGTTAAAATATCATGGTCAGGCTCAACAGAATTAGAAACTACAAACTTATTAACAATATATTATGATAATCCAGTTACACCTTCTGGTAACACATTAAATTTAAGTGCACAAACATATGTAACAAGATGGATTTCAGGTGTTCCAACTTTTAGTACAAACGATTTATTAGCAGTAAATTATGGTTTTACTGGATTAGTTTCACAATTATATAGACCTAATCCAATTAGTGCATCTTCTTCTTATGCATCGACAGTAACAAACACATTATCTGGTGTACAAACTAGTGGAACAACAATTACAGGTGTTCTTAATCCTGTTGTACAAACAGCAAAATATATTGAAGATATTACAGTTACTGTAATAGCAACAAATGGTAAAGGTACTGCAACTACATATTCAAATATGACAATTGCTACATCACAAGCAGGAAAAACAATGAGAGTTGATACAGTTTCAAATGAATCTACTAGAAAATTATCTGGTGGAATTGCTGGCAATTTTCCAAGTGGTGGTACATATGGTGGTACATATGATTCAGGTGCAACATTATTGACAGGAAGTTATTTATATGAATTACAAATGTTAAATGGTGTATATAGAAGAATAACAGGTAATTATACAACTAATTTCCCTATTGCAGGACCAAATTATAGTAGTGATTCAAATACAGATTATAGATGGGTTATGTTTTCTTATTCTATAACAGCAAAATCATCAATACTTGTAACTGTTAATGGTGCAAACATGTCAACTGTTGCTGGTTCACAAATAACAGATAACATGAAAATATTTGTAAAGGTAGAGGGTAGTACAGGTTGGTTAGATGCTAATAATCCATATCCAGGTGTAGGTACTCCAATTAATGATAGTGATTTTGCAATGGCAACTGCTAGTAGCACAGCAACAACAACAACTTTAGTTAAATATGTGACATTTGGTTCAGGAAATTACACTGGAACATTATATGTTAGATTGGGTATGATATCTGGTTCAAATGATACATTGACTAGTATAACGGTAACATAAAAAAATATATAAGACATGGCATTATCAGATATAACATTATCTTACATTAGAAGTAGTAAATTATTCAAAAAATCAGTTGGAAAAACTGAAACAACAACAGGAAGAACTTTTTATGAGGAAAACATAAATACTTATAATTATGTTCCAACAACTAGTGTGTGGTTGGATTATAATTCTATTCCTAATAATTCACCAGTTCTTTCTTCATATGGTATATCAGGTGTTGTTCAATATATTAGTGGTTTTACTCTTACTCCAGTTCCTGGATTAAGCAACTCATTTTATGATTCAGGTAATACGTTTAAAGATATTATACCTTTTAATTTTACTATTGGTACAGGTACTACTTATAATTATACTATAACAGATTCTATTGGTACTGCAATAGCATTTGGACAAGGAGATTGGTTATTAGATACAGAAGCAGGTGTTTTGACATTTTATAATACTGTACCTGCTAATATGCCACCTAAAATATCATTTTATAAATATGTAGGTGCTAAAACAGTTTCTGATATTTTTTTAAGTGCAGCTTATAATACTTCAGATACTTATGTAGCATCTTATAATTTAAATGCTTTATCTTCAAACCTTCTTTATGTTGTTAATTTTTTATCTGGTAATACAACAACAGGTGCAACATTAAATATTAATGGTTTAGGTGCAAAAAATATAAAAAAATTTGATCCTTTAACAAATACTTACGTAAATCTTGCGATAGGTGATATACATATAAATTCTAGTGCATTAATATCATATAGTGGTACAGAATTTAGATTATTATCAACAATAGGATATAATGGTACAAACGGTACATCAGGCACTTCTGGAACGTCAGGTACGAACGGTACTTCTGGTAGTTCAGGTAGTTCAGGTACAAATGGAACTTCTGGTAGTTCAGGTTCATCAGGTAGTTCAGGAACTAATGGCACTTCTGGTAGTTCAGGAACTAATGGCACTTCTGGTAGTTCAGGCTCATCAGGCACGAATGGTACCTCAGGTAGTTCAGGTAGTTCAGGTTCATCAGGTAGTTCAGGTTCATCAGGTAGTTCAGGTACAAATGGTACTTCTGGTAGTTCGGGCTCATCAGGTAGTTCAGGTACGAATGGAACCTCAGGTAGTTCAGGCTCATCAGGTACAAATGGAACATCAGGTAGTTCAGGCTCATCAGGTACGAATGGTACATCTGGTAGTTCAGGTACGAATGGTACATCTGGTAGTTCAGGTACAAATGGAACCTCTGGTAGTTCAGGTACGAATGGTACATCTGGTAGTTCAGGTACAAACGGAACTTCAGGTAGTTCAGGTAGTTCAGGCACGAATGGTACATCTGGTAGTTCAGGCACGAATGGTACATCTGGTAGTTCAGGTACAAACGGAACTTCAGGTAGTTCAGGCTCATCAGGTACGAATGGTACATCTGGTAGTTCAGGCACGAATGGTACATCTGGTAGTTCAGGTACAAACGGAACTTCTGGTAGTTCAGGCACGAATGGAACATCTGGTAGTTCAGGTACAAACGGAACTTCTGGTAGTTCAGGTACAAACGGAACCTCTGGTAGTTCAGGCACGAATGGTACATCTGGTAGTTCAGGTAGTTCAGGCACATCTGGTAGTTCAGGCACGAATGGTACATCTGGTAGTTCAGGCACGAATGGTACATCTGGTAGTTCAGGTACTTCTGGTAGTTCAGGTACGAATGGAACCTCAGGTAGTTCAGGCTCATCTGGTAGTTCAGGCACGAATGGAACATCTGGTAGTTCAGGCACGAATGGTACTTCTGGTAGTTCAGGCTCATCAGGTACATCTGGTAGTTCAGGTACGAATGGTACATCTGGCTCATCTGGTAGTTCAGGTACGAATGGAACTTCTGGTAGTTCAGGTACGAATGGTACCTCAGGAAGTTCAGGTACTAATGGTACATCTGGTAGTTCAGGTACAAATGGAACTTCTGGTAGTTCAGGTACAAATGGAACTTCTGGTAGTTCAGGTAGTTCAGGTACAAATGGAACTTCTGGTAGTTCAGGTACAAACGGTACGTCAGGCTCATCAGGTAGTTCAGGTACGAATGGTACATCTGGTAGTTCAGGTACAAACGGTACATCAGGTAGTTCTGGTACAAATGGAACTTCTGGTAGTTCAGGTACAAATGGTACATCTGGTAGTTCAGGTACAAACGGTACATCAGGTAGTTCAGGTACAAACGGAACCTCAGGTAGTTCAGGCTCATCAGGTAGTTCAGGTACCAATGGAACTTCTGGTAGTTCAGGTACAAACGGTACATCTGGTAGTTCAGGTAGTTCAGGCTCATCAGGTAGTTCAGGCTCATCAGGTAGTTCAGGCACAAATGGAACTTCTGGTAGTTCAGGTACAAATGGAACCTCTGGTAGTTCAGGCTCATCAGGTACAAACGGTACATCAGGTAGTTCTGGTACAAATGGAACTTCTGGTAGTTCAGGTACAAATGGAACCTCTGGTAGTTCAGGCTCATCAGGTACAAACGGTACATCTGGTAGTTCAGGTACAAACGGTACATCTGGTAGTTCAGGCTCATCAGGTACTTCAGGTAGTTCAGGTAGTTCAGGTAGTTCAGGCACGAATGGTACATCTGGTAGTTCTGGTAGTTCAGGCACGAATGGTACATCTGGTAGTTCAGGTACAAACGGAACTTCTGGTAGTTCAGGTACAAACGGAACTTCTGGTAGTTCAGGTACAAACGGAACCTCTGGTAGTTCAGGTACAAATGGAACCTCTGGTAGTTCAGGTACAAACGGAACTTCTGGTAGTTCAGGTACCTCTGGTAGTTCAGGTACGAATGGTACATCTGGTAGTTCAGGTAGTTCAGGTACAAATGGTACTTCTGGTAGTTCGGGCTCATCAGGTAGTTCAGGTACGAATGGAACCTCAGGTAGTTCAGGCTCATCAGGTACAAATGGAACATCAGGTAGTTCAGGTACGAATGGTACATCTGGTAGTTCAGGTACGAATGGTACATCGGGTAGTTCAGGCACGAATGGTACATCTGGTAGTTCAGGTACTTCAGGCTCATCAGGCACGAATGGTACATCTGGTAGTTCAGGTACAAACGGAACTTCTGGTAGTTCAGGTAGTTCAGGTACAAATGGAACTTCTGGTAGTTCAGGTAGTTCAGGTACAAATGGAACTTCTGGTAGTTCAGGTACGAATGGAACATCTGGTAGTTCAGGCTCATCTGGTAGTTCAGGCACGAATGGTACATCTGGTAGTTCAGGCACGAATGGTACTTCTGGTAGTTCAGGCTCATCAGGTACATCTGGTAGTTCAGGCACGAATGGTACTTCTGGTAGTTCAGGCTCATCAGGTACATCTGGTAGTTCAGGTACCAATGGAACTTCTGGTAGTTCAGGTACGAATGGAACCTCTGGTAGTTCAGGTAGTTCAGGTACAAACGGAACTTCTGGTAGTTCAGGTACGAATGGTACTTCAGGTAGTTCAGGTACAAATGGAACCTCTGGTAGTTCAGGCACGAATGGTACATCTGGTAGTTCAGGCACGAATGGTACCTCTGGTAGTTCAGGTACAAACGGAACTTCAGGTAGTTCAGGCTCATCAGGTAGTTCAGGTACAAACGGTACATCTGGTAGTTCAGGTACCAATGGAACTTCTGGTAGTTCAGGTACAAACGGTACATCTGGTAGTTCAGGCTCATCAGGTAGTTCGGGTACTAATGGAACTTCTGGTAGTTCAGGTACAAACGGTACATCTGGTAGTTCAGGTACCAATGGAACTTCTGGTAGTTCAGGCACGAATGGTACATCTGGTAGTTCAGGTACCAATGGAACTTCTGGTAGTTCAGGCACAAACGGTACATCTGGTAGTTCAGGTACCAATGGAACTTCTGGTAGTTCAGGTACAAATGGTACTTCTGGTAGTTCAGGTACCAATGGAACTTCTGGTAGTTCAGGTACAAATGGTACTTCTGGTAGTTCAGGTACACACGGTACGAATGGAACATCTGGTTCATCTGGCACTTCAGGTAGTTCTGGCTCATCTGGTACATCAGGTAGTTCAGGTACAAATGGAACCTCTGGTAGTTCTGGTACAAATGGTACCTCTGGTAGTTCAGGCACTAATGGTACTTCAGGTAGTTCAGGCACGAATGGTACTTCTGGTAGTTCAGGCACGAATGGAACATCTGGTAGTTCAGGTACTAATGGCACATCAGGCAGTTCAGGCACGAATGGAACATCTGGTAGTTCAGGTAGTTCAGGTACAAACGGAACTTCTGGTAGTTCAGGCACTAATGGTACCTCTGGTAGTTCAGGCACTAATGGTACCTCTGGTAGTTCAGGCACGAATGGAACTTCTGGTAGTTCAGGTAGTTCAGGCACTAATGGAACTTCTGGTAGTTCAGGTAGTTCAGGCACTAATGGAACTTCTGGTAGTTCAGGTAGTTCAGGCACCAACGGAACCTCTGGTAGTTCAGGTAGTTCAGGTACCAACGGAACCTCTGGTAGTTCAGGTAGTTCAGGTACGAATGGTACATCTGGTAGTTCAGGTACGAATGGTACATCTGGTAGTTCAGGTACAAACGGAACCTCTGGTAGTTCAGGCACGAATGGAACATCAGGTAGTTCAGGTACGAATGGTACATCTGGTAGTTCAGGTACCAATGGAACATCTGGTAGTTCAGGTAGTTCAGGTACGAATGGAACATCAGGTAGTTCAGGTACAAACGGAA
>Ga0209083_1002202_pt1 | contig 19197 bp, 20 predicted proteins | sample AM7aDNAmetaG_FD_184132 | JGI IMG/M metagenome (GOLD analysis project Ga0209083, IMG submission 184132) | Freshwater microbial communities from Finland to study Microbial Dark Matter (Phase II) - AM7a DNA metaG (SPAdes) (version 3) | ecosystem: Environmental > Aquatic > Freshwater > Lake ...
TGTTCATCACCAGGATGCCCTTGAGGGTGGCGACTTCGCAGTCGATGTTGTCGACACCGACGCCGGCACGGGCGATGGCCTTGAGATTGCCGGGGTTTGCCAGGACTTTCTTGGTGACTTTGGCGCCGGAGCGCACGATCAGGGCATCGTAGGCGCCGACCTCGACCGCCAATTCATCCTCTTTGAGGCCGACTTTAACGGTAAAGTCCACACCGCTGCTCTTAAGCAGTTCCAGTCCTTCATCGGCTAGTTTGTCGGCGACGAGTACGCGCATGGGGAATCTCCTGGTTTCTGTAGATCAGAGGCACTGTATGGGGCGTCTGTGGCCGCGGCAAGAAGCCGGCCAAATCGAACAGTAAGGCGGCGGATTGGCTCTCACTTGAGAGCCGCCGCAAGATCCTCGCGCATTTGATACCAAACGTTGACGTCGCGGCTCCAGAACGGCGTGCCGTCGGATCCGCCTTTTGAGGCCGTGCTGCGGCCGGCCGCTTCGGCCTGGGCGGCCGCCTGGGCCTCCTGGGCAGTGAGCTTGCGGCCGGCTTCGACGAGCGCTTTGGGGATGACAGCACGAACAAGGTCATCGGCCACTTTCTGATTGCCAGCCTGCTTGAGCAGCCAGCCGTACTCATAATCCTGCAGACCTCGACGGTAGGCCTTCATGCGCAGACAGGAGACCGGGCCGTCGATGTTGGGCAGACCCACATCGCTCAGCCGGGCACCCGGGTAGAAGAGCACACCGTTGCCCCAACGGTTTTCGCCGCGCTTGTAGGTCGGCTTGGTCATGGGGTTATCTGCATCGCCGCTGTCCATGGCCCACCAGAACGAGCCATTGATCTGATAGCGCCAGCAGATGTCGCCCCAGGTGCGCAGCTCGATGCCATTGGCGTTGACGCAGTGCACACCGCAGGATGCGCCGCCGTGGTGGTAGAACCAGACGACATCGCCCTTTTCAAGCTGTGGGCGGAGGAATTCAGGGTTGCAGCCGCCGCCATTGGCGCTCCACCAGTGGATGATGCCGCGTTTGTCGGTGGCGGGATCGGCCGCAAGAGTGGCCGGGTCGGTGTGCGATGTCCACACCAGGCGGATGTGGCCGGGGCCGGCGCCGGCGTCGAGGGCATCCTGGAGCTTACGCTCATTGGCGAGGCTGCGGGCATCGCTGCCGGCCTCGTCGATGATGTAGGCGAAGAATCGCTTGCTGTCCCACTTCTTGGCGATGCAATGCTCCCAGAATTTCTTTGCATCATCGGTGTACTTCGTAAGCTGGTCGGGTGTGAAGTCGGGAATCTTGCCATCGTAGGCCTGGGCAAAAGGCGCACGCCAGAATGCGATGCCGGTATTGGCGCCGGGGCCAACGTAGCCGCGCTGGGCGCTGAAGAGCGTGCCGTCCAGGAGCGTGCCGTAGGTCTTGTCATAGTCGGCCAGATTAGCCAGTCCCGGACCGCGGCCTTCGCGCTCGGAGATCACGAAGCGGTGCTGATGGGCCATCTGGTGGTAACGGGAGGCGACCTGCCACCAGCGATCTACGCCGGCCTCTTTGTATACCGCTTTATGGAAGTTGTACGCGACGCCATAGAACTCCCCGTAACCGTCAACGTGATACTCATCCGAGAGGGCAAAGCTGTGGACGGTCAAAGCAAGCGTGGCGGAGGCGACCGGTTTGCCGGCAACCGTCACGGTGATGGGCGCTTCGTAGGTGCCGGGATTGGCATCTTTGGGGATGTAGACGTCGATCCAAACGCCCTGGTTAGGTCCGTTGGCTACGGCGATGGTAAAAGGAGCGCCGACGGGTTTGTGGTCGGGGGAGTACGGGTCGCGAAAAGGTGCGAGGACCTCGGGATACCAGAGTTTGCTGGGCAGCACCTTGCTGGCTGGCCCCCAACTGTAGCTGCCATCGGAGACGTACTGGTAGAGTTCCTGATAGAGGGCAATGTTCGCCTCGGCCGGGATAGTGCCGGCAGCGCCTTTGAGGTCGCCAATGGTGACGTTCACGTCGGCGATGTCCGCCTTCGCGCTGAGGATCAACTGGGCAGCGACGGTCTCGTTTCTTCCGCCGTGAAGTGCGAGGCGCTTGGCAGCGGCATCCCAGAAGTGCGGTGAGGGCGGCACGGCCGCATCCTTGGTGATCTTCTCCATGTCACCCAGGCCGGCGACGGTCAGTTGCGCGGAGGGCGCCTGGCCGCGCAGGACGCCTGCGGCAAGCGCCGTGGCGAAGAACGCGACTCCAATGTGACTCAGCTTCATATCGCTATCCTTTCCTGCAAATCCGAAGAGCGAGCGACAGCCCGCAAGGTGCTACTTCTGCATTTTGGGGTAGGTCTCAAAAGCGCGGTCGACCGCCCGGAGCATCTCGGCGATGCGGTTGTGGGAGCCATCGCCGGGATTGCTGACTCCCGCGATCGCGCCATGCCAGATGTTCATGCCGGTATTGGCGCCGACCATATTAATGCGCATGTCGACGCGGTCGCGATCGAGGAAGTTGTCGCTGCTCTGCATCGACTTGGCTTCGGCCAGAAGCCGATCGGCATAGCCGATGCTCTGAGTATCTTCCGGGCCGGCATCAGGATTGGCCGCCGTAGAGGGTGTGCGCACCACGAAGGAGACAGTCGTGTCGGCGATATCCGACGGCGCCTGGGTCAGGCCCTTGGCGGTAAGGATCTCCGCAATCTTGGCGGCGAAGAGCTGCTGCAGCGGCACGCCAGCGCTGAAGCTGTTGCGCATGGCAAGCTGGTCGTTGGGCATGACATAGAAAGTGCGAGCGGCAGCCACGGCGGAGGGGTTGTCCACCCTGGAGGTGACACCGAGGTTCGACGAGAGCGCCGGATTCGGCGCTGTCTGTGTGCCCGAGCATCCCACGATCGTCAGCACGGTCACCAGGATAACGCCAACAAGAAGTCTGAAGTCGCACATGAGCGGCGAGTATACTCCATGGCAGCGATACGAACCAACGGAATGTGATCAGTGTCGGATTCAGCGCCGGCGCCCCGTGATACAGAAGCTGGCGGCCATGCGTGCGGCTAAGCCACGCGTGGTCTTCGCGACTGCCGCTCGGGAGGCGCGCCCATCAGCATTCCCGGCACATTCGGCAATGGTTATCATGATGCAGGCCCGGTAGGCTTCTATCAGCGTGACTTGCTTTCCTTGGCTGGAATGGACTTGTCACCAAGACAGTCAATCATGCGGGCGCCAACCGGCCATACCGCGGATGTGCCTATATCAGGGAGAAGACGATGACTACTCAGAGGATAGCGCCTGCCAAGCCACGGCCGGAAGTAGTGGCGATCTACTGTCCGCTCTGGCATAACTACGACCACGCTTCGTCCTGGAAAGGCGAAGGCTGGTGTGAATGGGAACTGCTCAAGGCGGCCACGCCTCGTTTCCCAGGACACTACCAGCCGTACCGGCCGACGTGGGGATGCTTCGACGAGAGCGATCCGCGCTGGTCGGCAAAGGAGATCTCGCTCGCGGCGAACCATGGGATCGACGTTTTTCTTGTCGATTGGTATTGGTACAGCGGCGTGAAGATCATGGAAGAGGCACTTGAGCGGGGGCTGCTCAAGGCCCGGAACAGGAACCGGGTGCGTTTTGCCCTGATGTGGGCGAATCACAGCTGGGCCGATTACTTCCCGCCGCCATTTGGCCAGAAGTGGAACTCCTGGTTGCCCTCCCGGCACTCGCCGCGCGATTGGGCCAGGGTGATGGACTACTGCGTCGATCACTATTTCCGCCAGCCAAACTACTGGAGGGTCGAGGATCACCTTTTCTTCAGTCTGTTTGAGCCTTTGCGGTTAGTTCGTGAGATGGGCGGCGCAAAGGCATTCCGAAAGACGCTCTTGGCCACCCAGCGATTGCTGGCCAGAAACCGACTGCCGCCGTTACACCTGAACGCCATGGTCTGGGGTGACCATGACATCGACGAACTCAGGGAGGCAGGCTATTCCAGCACGACCACCTACAACGTCACCAGCAGCGGCAAGCAGTCTGACAACCTGACGGAATCCTACGAGGACCTGATCGGGGCCCATGGTAAACATTGGGAGAGAATGGCGAAATCTTCTCTGCCTCATTCTCCGATGATCACGATGGGCTGGGATGTAACCCCTCGTTGTGAAACCACGGTTCCATGGCCGTTCCCACCATCGCCGCTGACCGGGAGGCGCGATTATCCATTCGGGCATGTCGTGGTGGGCAACACGCCGGACCTTTTCGAAGAACTATGCCGGCGCGGACTGCGGCACTGCATTACAGCGGAATCGACACCGCACGCCGTGTTCATCAACGCCTGGAACGAATGGACAGAAGGAAGTTTCCTGCTCCCGGAAAAGCGCTACGGTTCGCGCTATCTGGAGGCCATCCGAATGACATTTGGCGCAGGCCATCGGAAGAAGGACCGCACAGCCAAGAGGCCCGGGCGACGCGCGAACTCACGCACCTGAGCCCAGATGTTGGCCGCGATCTCTTGGGCAAACCTGCACAACGTCGATGAAGGTCCGATAAGTTCGAACTCCCGGGCGTGCCTACGTATTGGCAAAGGGGTTGTACGTTCCCAATCCCGCGGCGACGAGCCGGCCGACGGTCGAGACGGCCGCCCCGACCACCCGGTCAGCGCCACCATAGTAAATCGCCACCTTCGTATCCATCTTCTTGATCCCATCGCCGCGGCCGTCGCCAAACAGAATCCCGGAGGGGAAGATCACATTGTCCACGATCCCGTCAAGTTCATACTGCTCGGCCGGATCGAGGATCGGCGCTGGCGGGGCGGCCAGTCTCATCGTCTTTTTGTCCAGCACACACACTGCCCCGCGATAATGCACGCGATGCCCGCCGTGGATCTCCACGCCATGGGCGCCAAGCACCCAGTAATCCTCTGTCTCAAATGGCGGGAAACCCGGCCCGCCATGGCACAGCCAAGCGTGCCCGGCCGTGAACAGCGTCGAGACTTCCTCCCATTCCACCAGGTCCTTGGACCGGAACAGCATCGTCGCCTGCCCCTTGAGCGCCTCGCCCGAAAGCGAGAAACTGTTCGGCCGGGCTGCACACCAGTAATACCCATCAATCTTCCGCGGGAACATCACGCCGTTGCGCGTATTGCCCAGGAAGGTCGAGATGAACTCGAACTTCCGGAAATCGCGCGTGCGATAGAGCACGTTGTCGCAGATGTTGAAGTACTCCTGGCCTTCGGGCGCAACCGTGTCGTAGTCGACCGCGAGCGTCATCAGGTATTCATCGCCCATCTGCGTTATCCGGGCATCGTACATCACGCCGGGATGCCACTTCTGGTCCTTGGGCAGATTGGGATTTGCCTGCCGCAGGCTCGACTCCTTGGGCTTGAGCGGGAGGTCGGTGATCTCCAGCGGCCGGGGGTTGCAGGTCCAATGAATCCCATCCTCGCTCTCGGCGAGAAAGTGATTGTTGTAGCGGCGGATATTCTGGAACCGGGCGGCCAGCACGTACTTCCCTCCAAAGTGTGCCGCTCCAGGATTGAACACATCGCACAGCGTCGCCAGGCGCGGGTCAATTCTGGCCTCGCCGCCGCCCTGGAGCATCTTCGCCTGGACATCATCGAAGAAATCCGTCGCCTTGAGCACCGGTCCGCCGGGAAAGCGCACGGCGGCCGGGATACAGGTGTTCACTTTCCCGGTAAACGGATCCACAACTACGCCAATATCGCCAAGCCCGTTGCGCGAACTCCAAACCCGATCGAAAATCGTCTGCACGAGAGACCTCCAGGTAATCCAGATATCTGAGGAACGCCCCCAGCATGGTCGGGCGCAATATACCACCGGTCATGGCATGGGCAATTGCCGGCCGTGGCGTCATTGGTCATTTGTCCGTGGTCATTCGTCGGGGCGCCGTAGGACATCCAGGGGTGGTGACATGTCTGAAGCCATTGTCACTGCGACAGTTAGCACACGGGCAAGATGCGCTGAGGGTTGATGCGGATCATGGCATTCTCCTGGTCGGCGCTCAGGCCCATGGCGCGGAAGTTCGGCAGTGTGTGGGTGAACATGTGACACCAGGGCGGCGGAGCGTTGAAGCCGAGGAACTTGAACGTCTTCTCTTCGCTGCCGAAGCCGCTGTCGAGGCCCAGCACCAGCTTGTCACCATGGCCGGCGTCGAACACCCGGTGGATGCCATCGACCAGCGGCTGCCAGTATCGGCGGTCGTGGTTCGCACGCTCGGCGGGGTCGAAGAAAAATAGGTTCGTGGGCATGAAGTTCGCGCCGCGCTTCATCCAGTCGAGGCAGATCGCGCACCACACCCGGTCTATCAGGTGCCAGGCCGAGTGGCCGATCACGACCCGCCGCAGATCCACACCCTCAATCTCCAACAGCTTGAGCTGGCTCGATTCAGCGCCCCTGCTCGTGCAGTGCGTGGTGATGTGAACGCCGGTGGCAAGCTGGGCCCGGGCGCCGGCGCGGAAGGCCTTGTCTTCCGCCTCGGTCATCGTCGGTGCGCTGGCGGCCAGCTTGATCACACCAGCGCGCACGTCCGTGCCGTGGATGCCCTCAAGGATCTCTCGGGTACAGAAGTCAGCCAGTTCTTCAACCGATGCCCGACGCACGTATGGCCAGATCTGATACTCGGGCTTGGTTGCCCAGTAGTGGCCCAGCTCGACCTCGCGATAGAAGCCGGTGGACTGGATCAGGTGCGTGCCGGAGCGCTGCGAGAGCTCCTGGAGCATGGTCGGCCAGGCACGTGTTGGGGGCGGGCTGGCCTCGACCAGTGCGTGGCAGCCGAAGTCGTTGAGCTTCGTCAGCCACGGCAGTGCCTCGCGCAGGAGAAACTCGCGCCGCTGGGGGCGTGTCGGCTCCTCGGTCTCGATCGGCATGTTGGTGGCCGGGTCGAACACATCCGCATGAACGTGCTCGTGCATGAGCACTTTGCCCAAGGCCGTGGGCTCGATAAGCCCACGGACGGTGATCACCTTGCCTGCGTCGCGATTCACGTTGTAGCCCTCGTGTGAGTGAAAGGGGATGGGCCGGGCAACGCCAGCACGCGCGTTTCCAATCTACCACTGTGGGCTGGTCCGCTCCAGCGGCGGGTTATGCCTCGCTGTCGGGTGGGCGGCGGAACATAAACGGGAAAACGTGACAGCGCTGGCGCCAGACAAAGGCGGTATCAAGCAACAACCAACCCGCAGCGCCTAGCATAGCGAGCGACAGACCGGTGTAGCCGAGGCGGCCCGCGAAGAGCAGCCAACGATAGGACCAGCCCTGCGGCAGCCCGAACGTGCCGATCAGCACGACCGGGGTCACGAGCAACAGACCAACGACGCCGACCAAGATGGCACCGTGATGCGGACGTCTTACCGGCCGGCCGTGCTCGGTTGCGGGCACAAGAACCACAGTTGCCCACATGACGAGGATGATGAAGCCGATCGTGATCAGCATAGATCGCCTCCACGATGCGAAGGTAAGGTCAATCGGCGGCCGGCCGCACGGCCGGATCGCGAGTACATCATACCATACTGCGGTCGGTCGGGTGCATTGGCGGGTTATCCCGTCGGCGGCCTGGCTTGATCGCTGCATGGAACATGTGACACATGGCGACGAACGGCAACATCGGCCGACGGGCAATCGTCGTCCCTAAGGTGCGGTATCCCCTTCCCCTTCTCTTAGAGTCTGGGAATCCTCAAGACATCGAAAGGATTGAGAGCTACGACCTCGGTATATCTTTGGAAGTCGCCGTCGTTGAAAGTAAGTACCCGTGGAACTCGATGCTCGATCATCAGCGCAACAAGCCGCGCGTCGTGCGCCTGCTTTCCCTGAACCGAGTATTTGGCAAGCAGTCCCTCCCACGTCGGGTACACCTGCGGGGTCTCGGGCAGAAGCTGGAATAGCGACCGGGTGGCGGCGATTTCCGCATATCCTTGCTGAGACGTCATGCCCAATCCGTTCACGCTGACAGGTCGAGTGCAGACCACGTACATCTCATACAGGCTTTGCGGAGCAATGGCGAAATGCTCGCCCTCGCCAAGAGTCAGAAGCCGCAACGAATCGAGCGCCGCTTGCCGGTGCGGATGTTCCGGCTGCGCGATACGCAGGGGTATGTTGGTGTCAACGAGGATCATTCACGGTGGCACTGTAGATGCTCTCGCGACTGTCATCGGCAAGCTGCGCGATTTGCTTGTGGCCGTCAGCCCAGGCGCGAAGTGACTTTAGCCATGGGTTTTCAGGCTGTGCCTGATCTTCACCCATGACAATGACCTGAACTCTGCGACCGCGAAGATCCTCGCGGCGCATCAGGTCGTTCCAGTTCCCTTGAATGATGTCGGCCATTGTACCCGTCCTAGTGCAATTCTAGCACTTCCCCTGGCAACCGTAAACGCATTGCGGGAAAACCTGTTTCGCGGTCAATGTACTTCGTCTTTGGCTGCATCTGGCGTGGGGAGGAGAAGAAGGGCCCGCCACGGATGGCCGCGGCGACTCTTCGGGCGGGCAAGAGTGCGAGCGGAAAGCGGAGAGCGGAAAGCAACAGCCGATTGGCGATGCCGATTCTTTGCGGCTGCGGATTGGGGTGGTAGAGTGGTGGATGATGCGGCCGGCAGAGATTGTCCTGGGTTGAGTTACCGGTTCCTGGCCCCCTTTCCGGATCCCAAACTACCACTGCGAGCCGGTCCGCTCCAGCGGCGGGTTATGCTGTGCCGGGGCGGCCATTTGAGCCACGTGGCGCGATGGGCTCAAGGAACCCACGCCGCCAACTCCAACCGACCAACGTCGTGACAGTGACGACGGCCAAGAGTGATACGAGGCTATGGGCTGACCAGAGTGGGCTGTTGAACGGAGGTAGTTCCAGCGCAGCCCACGAGTGAATCGAGCAACGCATCGCCCACTCTGAGACTAACGCCAGAACATATGAGGCCACGACGATGGGAGCCAGTCTGCTGGCAGTTCGCGCGTGCCGGAACGCGAGCAGCAGCGGAACGACCGTTGCGGGAAGCATGAGCGCCACACCAATCGCTGGATTGTGCGGATTCCAAAGCAACAATCGCTGCCACCCTTCACCCACCGGCCCGGGCAGAAAGCCGGAAAGCGCGTAAGCCCACGCCAAGGCAAAGACCACTACAACGTACGCAACGGTGCGAACCGGACGTGGGTCCAACACAATTGGCATTCTCTTGGGCGGCCCATCTTCGTATAGCTTAAAGCCCCCTGCTCGCAGTATCTCCTGGACGCGCCAGAAGTGGCTGTCCGGATACCTCGTCGGTCCGTCCGTTGGCATGAAGACCACTATCTGCGGCGTCGTGTAGAAAACGAAGTGTGAATCGGGATACGAGGACTTCGAGAAGTGCAACTCTCCGACAGGCACGCCTCCGGAGGCGATCTCTCGCCCGCGAGCGAACGCGAGGAACGGGAATACGAGGCATTCACCTGTGGTCTGGATCTCCAGCCGGTCCGCATAGACGCGGACCTCGTGAGCGTTCGCGACGCCCTCCACGCGCGATGGCCGGAACTGGACGACGCGATCCATGGACCTCATTCCCAATGGTGCATAACGCAAGGCCAATCAGCAGCCGGCTGCACAACCGGCTCGCGAACTACAATATAACTCGCCGGGCTGGTCCAGTGAAGTGTTTAGTCATCCCCATGTTTAGTCATCCCCAGTGCTGACGCGGCCAGCCTAGCTTCGGCAGCCACCGGTCATTCATAGTGCGTCCACATGCGGATGACCTTGATCGTTCGTATTTCGGGGATGATCTGGTAGACCAGCCGATGCTGGATGTTGATGCGGCGGGAATACGCACCAGCCAGATCGCCAAGGAGTTTCTCGCAGGGCGGAGGGGTCTGATACGGATTGGACTGCAGAAGGGACAGAAGCACCTCTGCTTTGGATCGCAGGCCGGCCGCCTGCAGCTTCTTGGCATCCTTCCGCGCCTGCGTGGTGTAGACGATCTTCCAGGCTACCACGGCGATCTCCCGGAACATTTGCTCACGGGAGTCTTAAGCCCCTTGATGATCGACTGACGCATGCCGGGGATCGACAGCAGGTAGAGGGTCTCCTGAATGGCCGCCCAGTCCTCCTCGGAAACCAGGACGGCGCTATTTCGTTTGCCGGAAATCTGAATCGGTTTGTGCGATGCGGCGACCTGGTCCAGAAGGCCGTATAGGCTGGCTCGAGCATCAGTAGCTTTAATGGTGGTCATATCCGTACGTTATAGCGTACTGGATGGTCGAATCAACCGAGCGATCACCATGCGCTGGCCAGATCAAGCTTTGTGATGGCGGCATGGTCCAGTTCCAGTTCCGTCGCGGCGACCAGTTCCCAGAGCTGCTCGATGCTGGTGGCGCTGGCGATCGGGGCGGTGATGCTCGGGCGGGCCATCATCCAGGCCAGCGATATCGTGGCCGGGCTCTCACCGGTCTGCTCGGCTACCTCGTCCAGCGCTTTGAGGATGCCCAGGCCCCGCGCGTTGAGATACTTTTTCACTCCGCCGCCGCGCGGGCTCTTGGTCAGGTCGGCCTCGCAGCGGTATTTGCCTGTCAGGAATCCGCTGGCTAGCGAGTAGTAGCCGATGACGCCGAGTCCCTCCTTCATGCACAGCGGCTCAAGCTCCTTCTCGAAGCCCTCGCGTTCACAGAGGTTGTACTGCGGCTGCAGGCATTCATAGCGCGGGTAGCCGTTCTTGCGACTGACCTCCAAAGCACTGGCCAGGCGGCCGGCCGTGAAGTTCGATGCCCCCAGCGCCCTGGCCTTCCCCTGCTTCACCAGCGTCGCGAAGGCCTCCATCGTCTGTTCCTGCGGTGTATCGGCATCGTCCAGGTGCGACTGGTACAGGTCAATGCAGTCCGTCTGCAGGCGCTGCAGCGACTTTTCCACGGCCCGCAGGATGTAAGCCTTGGACAGGCCCTTCTCGGTGGGGCCCATGGGGTTGCCGACCTTGGTAGCCAGGACGATCTTGTCGCGCTTGCCGCTGGCCTTGAGCCACTTGCCGATAATCGTCTCGGATTCTCCGCCCTGATGGCCTGGCACCCAGCTCGAATACATGTCGGCGGTATCGATGAAATTCAACCCCGCCGCGAGAAACGCATCGAGCAGTTTGAACGAAGTGGCCTCATTGGCCGTCCATCCAAAGACATTCCCGCCAAGCATCAACGGACCCACCATTAATCCCGACTTACCTACCTGGCGCTGCTTAATGGCCATATCGTCTCCTTCGAAGTTCACCATGCTTACACGATCTTCACTTTTGCCGCTAGGCCGATTTTTCCTGACGATCTGCGAGGTACTCCCACATCTCGTTCTGCACGAGCCAGATGGGGTCGGCGTTGTGGAGGATGAACTCGTCCACGCTCATGCCATCAATGGTGGGCGGGCGCTTGACCCGCTTCTGCTTTCCATTGATGAAGATGATCATGGTTTCGCGCTTTCGGCGACGCTTGGCAGCCGTCTCCTGTAGCGTGAGTTTGCGCTTTCGTCTGCCCATGAACGTACCCGAACAGATGGGAGCTTAGCCGAGTGCCCATTCGTTGTGGCCCCGCCACGGGCATCGCCGCAAAGCCGGAGTCCCGACAGTTACTGCACCTTTTTCCAGCTCGAATCCGGATTGAAGGCATTCATGTCGGAGGCAAGCTTAGTCGTCTGGTCGCCGAGATCCTTCTGGTAGACAACACCCTCATCATCCATGATGAATGTCATGACGCCGGAGTTTCCGTACTCGGCAGGGTAGGCGACGATGGCGAATCCGAGCGTCATCTTGCCGTCCACGATAAAGTTCAGGGCGCCGCCGGGGGCATCGGGGCCCTGGGCCTTGAGAATCCGGTAGCAGTAGCCGTGATACGGCGTGGGCCCGCCCTGCTTTCGCGTGTAGCCTTGGGCGGAGGCCTCAGCGGCAAGCTCGCCGAGCGGGCTTGGCTCTTCGCCATCGGCGGTTTTCCAGAACAGGCCATTACGCAGACCCTCATCACTGGCGAACTTCTGCGCGTATTCATGCACGCCATGGCCTAATGGGTCTTTCAGTGCGTACTCTTTCTGCGCATCGCCAATCGCCTTGCAGACCTGGATGGCGTCCAACTCGTCGCGGCCGACCCGGCGGTTCAGGATCTCCTCTTCGCCGGCCGCGCAGTCGAAACTCCAGAGCTTGTCCTGGCACACGAGAGGCACGGGGAACGGCCAGTCGGTTTCGCCGATCACCAGGATCATCTTGTCGGGCCCATCGCTGTTGAGGGTGTGTTTCTGGTCATAGAGCTTGAGGAATTCCTGGCGGCGCTGCTGGTCGGCGACCTGATCTCCCGAAGAGATGATGCGATCGCCATCGCTGCCCATGATGGCCATGAGTTGCTGCGTGTCGTTAGCGCGGAGGGCATTGGTGAACGCCCGGAGGGCCTCTTCGGGCGATGGATATTGCGTGGGATCCTTCTTAGCCGTGGTCTGAGACTGGCTGCACCCCTGGATCAGGATGCCTGCCAGAAAGGCGGCCGCCAGAAGCACCATGCATATCCATCTGCCGCGGCCCAGCACCACTGGGCGTTTGTGTTGTGATGTACCCATGACATTTGCCTCGATGATCTATTCGTCGATCTGCTGGTCTTGCGGACATCGCACTGCGAGGGTTATCGCCGGCCGCCGCCGCCACCGCGCCCGCCACCACCGCCCATCCGCGCGCCGCCACCGCCCGAGCGAGCGCCGCCGCCCATTGAGCCACGGCTGGCCTGGCCGCGCATGCTGCTGCTGCGTGCCGACGCTCCGCCGCGGCTGGCGCCGTCAAAAGCGCTGCTGCGGCTGGGCGTGAGGGAAGGCGAACGACCGGCCGAGCCGCGGTTAGCGCTCGCCCCAACGTTGCCACGGGGGGTAGAGGGCGTCAGTGAAGGACTGTTCACCCGGGCGGGCGCCCCTGCGGCACCGGTGTTCCTGAACTGGCCCGCGCCGCTCACGCCGCCGGCGGCGATATTCTGCCTTCCGGTCTCAGCGCGGCCGCGGTAAGCCTCGCGCGCCCTGGTCGCATCTGCAGCGCCGATGCCGCCGAAGCGCTGTGCCGTTGCGGTGTCGCGGTACGATACACCTCTGCGATGGGAAGGATCATGCTGGAATGTGCCTCGCCGGTCGGCCACCCGGCCGCCGTCATTCAGGGGATTGACTCGAGCATTCCGGTCGATGTTGCGGTTGAAGTTGTAGTTTCGGTCAACATCGATATCGACGTGTCCGTTATTCCATCCGCAGCCGCCCCACGCATATCCCCATGCCGCTCCCAGGGCTACGCCGGTGCCGAACCAGAACGCGTTGTTGTAATGGTTCACATACCCGGGCGGGTAGTAGTAGTACGGGGGATAGGACGGGTACGGCCAGTATCCGTAGACGTAGGTGGGGTTGTAGACGGGCACGTAGACAACTTCGGGATTGGCCGGCTGGATCTGGATGACCTGCGTGGGGGCATCAGGGGCTTGCGCCTGCTGTGTCGCGGGAATCTTCTCCACGACGACCTTCTGCTGCTCGCTGTCCTTGAGGCCGCCGTCGGCCTGAGCCTTGAAACGCAGGGCTTGGACGGCATCCATGACACCGGGCTGACTGGCAATGAAGGCATCGCCAAGCTTCGTGGTCCATTCGAGCTGTTGGCTCATCATGGTCAGCACTTGCGGAAAGTTCACCAGCGATTTGACGCTGGGATCCCAGCTCTGCTGCTTAAGCGCTGCGGTGAGTGCATCGCCCGTAAGGGCCTTGTTGGCTGCAACCCAGCGCTCGGCCTGCACGATCTCGATCGGATAGGTTGATGCCATCAGGACCTGCGCCAGCAGTGGATCGGGGTATAGCGCGATGGGGGCGACAATCTGCTGGAGTTCCTCTTTAGAGAATGTTTTGTCGGCCGAGGCGGCCGTGGGCTTGGCCACCGCCGGCGCGGGGACGGGAGGCGCGGGAGGAGGAGTCTGCGCCAGCACCATGCCGACCACAAGCACACATCCCAGAGACGTGACAACCGTCCATCCGGCCATGTTCCAGGTCATGTTACGGGCTCCTTCCTGCGATAATCGCAGCACGTCCGCTCCCACCACTGCGCCGACTGCTGCTGACGCGAAGCAGTGTCGCGAACCCGTGCAACGATCTCCAGAAGATGCCATTATTCCAGCTTATGGCGCAACTTACAACGCGAAATAACGCCGGCGGTCAACAACACTCTGCTAAAACACGGATACCTCTGCCAGTGGCAGCAGTGCCATGGAGCAAGATGATCGGGAGTTGCGATGCGCCTCCGCGAAGACAAGCTGAAGCTTGTACAACACACACAGGCTAGAGCGGTTTGCACTCAGATGTAGCGAGCCGCAGCGCCGTGGCTCTGGCCAGATTGCGATGAGCGAGGAGGAACAGGGTTGGTGGACCCGTGACGACGAGCGAAGCAGACACAGAAACAGCGGGCCAGAGACGCAAGCTCCGGCCGCTACAGATGGGTGCAAGCCGCTCTAAAGGTGGACGTGAGTCTGCATCGGAACAGCGCTGCTATCGTGTCCGGTCGACGATCCGATCCGCCTTGAGCAGCAGAGCGCAGCTTGCTCCGTGCGTAATAGCGCCGTCAACGGCCATTTGCACGGCCAGATCAAGCGGCAGTTTCACCGGTGTGACCATCTCATCTTCTTCGGCGGGCAGGATCCCCACTTTTCGGGCATCGAGCGCCAGGAACATGAAGTTGGGGGAATTGACCAGAGAGGTAAAGGGATCAAGCCTGCCGGCGTCAATCCAGTGATCTGAAACGTACCCAACTTCTTCGCGCAGTTCTCGCCTGGCCGCCGCCAGAGGTGCCTCGCCGGGTTCCAATGCCCCGCTGACTACTTCCAGGGTTTCCTGGTTTATGGCGTATCGATACTGGCGCACCAGAAGCGCTTCGCCCGATTCGGTGACGGCCAGAACAGAGGATCCGGCACGCATGGTGACGATGCCGTAAAGTCCGGTGCTGCCGTTTTCGCGAATGACGCGATCTTCACGGACTTGTATCCAGGGATTCTTGTAGACATCGCGCGATTCCAGGACCTTGAATGGATCGGGCATGCCATGCTCTCCGTCAGACTTCCATCGTCGTGGAGACGCGCTTGCTGGATTTCTTGCGGGCGTTCTCGCTGAGAATTTCCTTGCGGAGGCGGATGCTGGTCGGGGTAGCTTCGACCAACTCATCCTCCTCGATGTACTCTAACGCCTGCTCGAGGGTCATCTTGCGGGCGGGCTTCAGGATGATCATCTCATCGCTGCTGCTGGTGCGCATGTTGCTTAGCTTCTTGGGAACGCACGGGTTGACCACCATGTCGTTGTCGCGGGCATTCTCGGCGACGATCTGGCCCGCATAGACCGGATCGCCGTGCTCAACGAACATCGTGCCGCGATCCTGCAGGTTGTTCAGGGAATAGTTGTTCACGTTGCCATCGCACTTGGCGATCATCACGCCATTGCCGCGGGCCGGCACTTCGCCACGCATCGCGGCGTACTCGTGGAAGTTGTGGTGCATGATCGCCAGGCCCTGGGTGGCGGTGAGCATGCGGGTACGCAACCCGATCAGGCCGCGGGCGGGGATGGTGAACTCCAGATGCACCTGGCCGGCGCGGTTGTCCATACGGGCCAGCTCGCCCTTGCGGTTGCCGACCAGTTCCATCACGCTGCCCATGTTCTTCTCGGGCACGTCGATGACCAGGTATTCGATCGGTTCAAGCGTGTTGCCTTGCTCATCTTTGCGCAAAATGACCTGGGGCTTGCCGATCGCCAGTTCATACCCCTCCCGGCGCATGTTCTCGATCAATACGCCCAGGTGCAGCAGGCCGCGCCCGGACACCATGAAGGAGTCCTTGTTGCCGCTCTCCTCGACCTTGAGGGCGACGTTGCTCTGCAGTTCCTTCATGAGCCGTTCGCGGAGGTTGCGGCTGGTGACGTATTTGCCCTCGCGGCCGGCGAAGGGTGAATCGTTGACGGTAAAGAGCATGGTCAGCGTCGGCGGCTCAATCTCCTGGGCCTCTAGCGGCTCGGGCTTGAGGGGATCGCAGATGCTGTCGTTGATATCGACACCTTCCAGACCGATGAGGGCGACGATATCGCCGGCCTCGGCCTGTTCGACATCCTTGGTGCCAAAGCCGTCAAAGACACGAACCTGGACCACTTTCGACTTCACGGTCTCGCCACCGCGTTTGACGATGGTGACCTGCTGGGCAGTCTTGATGATGCCGTTGTTGATTCGGCCAATGCCGATCCGGCCGACGTAGTCGTTATATTGGATGCTGCTGATGCGGATCTGCAGTGAGCGATCCGGGTCGCCGTGGGGCGCGGGAACATGCCGCATCAGGGCGTCGAAGACGGGCTGCATGCTCACGCCGGGCTCTTCGAGTTTCCACGAGGCGGTGCCGGCACGGCCGGAGGCGTAGAGCACAGGGAAGTCGAGCGCCTCATCGTTGGCGCCCAATTCGACGAAAAGGTCGAAGACCTCATTGAGCACGGCATCAGCGCGGGCATCATGGCGGTCGATCTTGTTGATGACGACGATGGGACACAGTTCGTGTTCAAAGGCCTTTTTTAATACAAAGCGGGTCTGAGGCATGGGGCCTTCAGCGGCGTCAACCAGGAGGAAGCAGCCATCGGCCATGGAGAGGACGCGCTCGACTTCGCCGCCGAAATCCGCGTGGCCGGGCGTGTCGATGATGTTGAATTTGATGTCTTCGCCGTCGGGTGTGCGATAGGCGATGGCGACGTTCTTGGCAAGGATGGTGATGCCGCGTTCACGTTCCAGGGGATTGGAGTCGAGGATGCATTCCTGTGTGAGTTGGGAATCGCGGAAATTGCCGCTCTGCTTGAGAAGGGCGTCGACCATGGTGGTCTTGCCGTGGTCAACGTGAGCAATGATCGCCACGTTGCGAATGTCGTTTCGAATCTTATTCATTTTATCTCGCCAATGATCAATCAAACCAGTGCGGGCAAGCAGAAATAGTCGCCGGCCGAAGCTGGGGGTGTACCACCCAAAAGCGGAAGCCCCGTAGGATAACCGCGAAGGGCTGCCAATACAACGATTGGCGTACGCTCGGGTCCACGGCTGAGGCAGGGCAATCGCGTTTGGCCCATTTGTGGCGCGTGCCGACCTCGGCCGTAGCATTGCCGTCGCGGTAGAGGGCGAAGCCGCGCCCTTTGGCCAAATGCAATTGCCCTGCGGCTAGGGGGCTGGGGCCGTAATGGTTTCACCTCCTTGCAATGTCGGGCCTGGGAAGTAGACTACGCGGCTCTTAACTTTGGACCAAGTGAGGACAGCAATGCCACGTGTTTGCCATTTTACCGGGAAGAAAACGACGTTCGGGAACCAGAAGACCCACCGCGGCAAGGCCAAGTACCTCGGCGGCGTCGGCACCAAGACGACCGGAATCACCCGCCGGAAGTTCAAGGCCAACATCCAGAAGGTCCGCGCGGTGGTCAACGGCCGGATTGTCCGCCTGAAGGTCTCCCCTAAGGCCCTGCGCATGGGGCTGGTCACCAAACCGGTGAAGCGGAACTACGTCAAGCCTGAGGCCGCCAAAGCATAAGTCTATTCCCGAAAAGTATTTACATAAAAGTCGCCCGCCGCTTTTGCAGCAGCGGGCAACTTTTTTGGGTCATTGAACGTATCCCATGCAGTGGATAGGGTGCCACCCGGACAGATCCTCGCGAGAATCTGGCGGTTCCGCGAGAGAAGCGGGCGCGAAAACGCGACTCCGGTCCACCCCAATCCAGCGGGAAAAAACGGGGAATACTCGGCCCGTTTGCGTGGTACGCTCCATGTAGGATGGATGACAAACATGTCGGAAACTGTTGAATACCGAAAAACTGCGGTGACACCTCGCACCGGTGTCAACCTCCGCCTGATCGGCTTTATTGCCGTGGTTTGCCTGCCCGTGGCATGGATGACCTATACCTTTATCAAGCTCAGCGTCTCTTCGGGGATTGAGCAGGTCGGCGAGTACAAGCAGGTGGACCTCAAATCGATGGGCAATTTCCCATTCGATGACGCGTTTGACACCGAGCAGACCGTACCGGAAGTCTATCGCAAGCTCGATGGCCAGAAGGTGCTTCTGATCGGCCGGATGTATGTGGACTTCACCGCCGAGCCGACCGTCGACCATTTCCAACTGGTCTACAACATCGCGGTGTGCTGCTTCAACGGCCCGCCGAAAGTGCAGGAGCGCGTGTTCGTCCACGTTCCGGCCGGCAGCGGCAAGAAGATGCCTGTCTATGCTGACATGACGGAGGTCTACGGGACGCTCCATGTCAGGGCGCAGCGCGAGCAAGGCCGTGTCATCAGCCTCTACGACTTGGACGTCGAGAAGATGCGCCCGCAGCGGTAGATCCAGCCCCTGCCTCTTGATCCAAAGTAAAACCCACCGACAGCCGTCGGTGGGTTTCTTGTTGTCTGTTGACCAGAGTCAGAACCTACTTCTTGACCCCGCCGGATTTCTGGAAGCTGTACGTGCCGCCAAACTTCTTGCTGAAGCGTTCGACGCGGCCGGCCGTGTCGACGAACTTCTGCTTGCCGGTGAAGAACGGGTGGCAGGCGCTGCAGATATCGACATTGATCTTCGCCAGCACGCTGCGCGTCTCAAACGTGTTGCCACAGGCGCAGTGGACAGTGCAGGTCTGATACCTGGGATGGACTTTCGCTTTCATGACTCTTCTCCAAAAGGGCCTGGTCGTGCGTGGCGGCCGTGTGCCTGCCACGTCAGCCGGGCGTCTGCTCCCCACCTGGGGAGAACAGTAGAGAATACGCGCCGGGCGGACCTTTGCAAGCAACCGTTGCCCGCCTGCTTCTCCCTCTGTGGGAGAAGGGCCGGGGATGAGGATGACGTACCCGGCACACCGCCCTCGACCTCCACACCAGGCCCTCACCCGCGTTCTCTTCCATCGCGAATTCAGCGCAGCATAGAGCGCTGCCACATCCTGAGATCATGTAAATATCGATGCTTCCGCTATTTATGGCGTAGTTGAGTGTTTGTCAGCATCGAATTCACGGAACAGAATCCAGAAAACGTCGCTCTGTCTGTCCAGCCCCAAACGCACAGCACCTTACTCGGGAGCACGGACGTCCCCGTCCGCCTGTTCGCTTTACCCCGACCCCGGCCCTGCCACCAAGAGCAACCACATCCTTGGGACTAGTGCTTCGTCACCCTTGAGATTTCGGATAGGATGATGGCGTCAACCAAGGAGGGTTGTGCCATTATGCAAAAGAAGTACATCGTTCGCCTCACGGATGAGGAACGGGAGACACTGCAGCGGATT
>Ga0209083_1002206_pt1 | contig 19179 bp, 11 predicted proteins | sample AM7aDNAmetaG_FD_184132 | JGI IMG/M metagenome (GOLD analysis project Ga0209083, IMG submission 184132) | Freshwater microbial communities from Finland to study Microbial Dark Matter (Phase II) - AM7a DNA metaG (SPAdes) (version 3) | ecosystem: Environmental > Aquatic > Freshwater > Lake ...
GAAACTTCAAATCGGTATGGAGCGGTCAGCCGCCCGCAGCTTACCTTTCCTGTTTGCTGTACGAGAAGCAGTATGACTTACGATAGACCCGCCGGCAGGCTGGCATAAATGGCCTGCCGGGCGGATTTCCTCCGGTACTCCGGGTATGATTACAAAGCAAGCGAAGCACGCAGAAAGTCTTGTATGCACTTTCCCCGCTAAGGCTTGCGTTGACGTTTCTTTTTATCAGTAAAAGGAGGGCTTGTGTACCGGCACAGAGAAGGGCAACTTCCCTCCAACGCTGTATCTCTCTCTTTGCGCCATTTCCCGCAGGCTGGAAGTTACCCGGTGGAGATTTGCCGGTACGTAACCAGCCGACCGCCCCCGGGGAATTGGTTGGAGGCAAGCAATTCTATAGATTGCGCACTTACTGAGGTATTCCTCTCTTGAATCCTTGAAAGCGCCCGGAGTATCTGCTGCATGATCAGGTGCTGAATGAACGTCCAGAAATCATTTTTTTAAGAGCATTTTTTATCGCCGAACATCTTCATTCCCAGCACGGTGCAAAAGCTCTTCCGCTTTGAGCAGTCCGGGGAATGGTCAAGGGTTTATGACGAGCATTAAGCGCCTCTTTTTGGCCATCAGGCTGGCGTCAATGGCATGATCCGGCCAAAGGGCTTTCTGTTTTGTTTTTTTACTGCGGCAGGACGGGTACTCGCCGTCGTGCCGCTTTTCAGCAAGAAGCAGGAACGGTACCCCGTTCTTGCTCTCTTTGCACTCTTCATGCGCCTTGTCGGTACTCGGATCATGGCGCTTTGTCATTGAGCCAGAGCAAGGATTTTTTGATGGCGGCGTCTACGTGCGTTTTTTGCGTAGAGGTAGCGGTCAAAAAACCGTTGCGGCGGCCATCATTCTTTCCCCATTTTGCGTGATACCGGGCCGGAAGCGAACCGTGCCTTAGCGGCAGTGCAGAGTGGCGCATCCCCCCTGGCAGATATACTGGCGCCAGTTGCGCAGAGCGGAGGTGACGGGGCGTCTGGAGGTACAGGACGCAAGCTTGATCTCCCTTTTGGCGCTCACACATGGAATTCTATGTGCCCGGCAGACTGGCACTTTGCCCATCAACTCGCCAGGATCGGAGGCTGGATTCCGTTTTCGCGATTGCCATGAATAGGAGAGGTTGAAGAGGATCTCTGTTTGGAGGGTATTTTTTCTCTCCGAATATTTTCATTCCCAGCACGGCGCAAAAGCTCTTCCGCTTTTAGGCGTGCAGGGAATGATAAAGGGCATATGACCAGCACTTCTGGCACCTGTTTTCTGCTGTTTGTTCTCATAAAACCCTCTTCAGAAAAAAGGGTAAGGATCCCGTGGAGTGCTGGCTTGCATTGTCATGGTGACCTGAGCCCGTAATCAACGCTACCTGTCAGTCGGGATTAAGCGGGTTGCAAGAAGTTTGTCCGGTGTAACAAGCTTCAGTTTTGATCTGCCGCCAGTATATGACGAACAAGACGATATACTGTCGTTCCTGTCGTAACGGGCCATCCTGAGTCGTTATTGTTATCCCGTTGGGATGCTCTTCGGATTGCGGCCTCAACCATTTCGCGGGTGATTTTATTTGCGGCGACACCCTTGTCATAATCAGGGAGATGACGACGTAAGCGGTCAGAACACGTTCTTGAGGATGTGATGGCATCGCCATCATCGAAGTGCAACAGCAGCCAGTATTCAAATTTCGGGTTACTCAAGGCGAAACCGTAATTTTCCTTTTGTTGGGCCCAGTCATACATCTGCTGGATTTGCTTCTCATCCCAGCAGTCCCTGTCGGCAACGAGCCAGGCTTCATCAGAATCTTTCAGGCCTTCTTCTTTGATATGATCTTGCATCCGCTTCAGAACCTGTAAAGGAGCGCTTTTGGTTTTACTTTTCAGGCAGCGAATTTGGATAACCGATTGTTCAATTTGTATTGCGGCAAAGTACTCAGGTTCTGTTTTAACCCCTTCGGTAGCAATGATGAAGAGCTTTTTGTACCGAAGTGTACCCGATGGCCGATAAAATCGCCTTCTTTTTATCCCCATTATTGCTTTGCTCCATTCGAGAGTTCACCGGTAGCGGCAATAAACTTGCCGGTAATCGGAATTCGGGGGATACCTCCCAATCTGCCCTGCAGATAGCTTTTCCGAATATCCTTATCAAACCGGACATCTTTATATTCGCTGAAAGATCGTAACTGCGAAGCTCCTGAAGCATCCCGCTCTGCCACCCACATTTCGTCTCGCCTCAACAAATGCTGATCCATCAGCAAGACATCATGGGTTGTGAACAGCAGTTGAGATCGGCTCTCCGGAGTGCAGCTCTCCAGATATCCTTCCAACAAGCGCCTTGTCAAAAGTGAGTGAAGGCTGCGATCCACTTCGTCTATAACAAATACTTTTTTTGACTCTCGGGCAGAGATATCCAGAAAAGCGGGCAAGAGATCAATAACCCGTTGTGAACCATCCGACTCTTGCTGCAACTCAAATTTTGTCTCGGTGCCATCTGACTTCGGATGGTAGGTAACGAGTTTCTTTGCAATCAATTCACCCTTTTTTCTTGTAACGATATACCGATCAACTGACCGCTCTGAGACGACACGCACACTCATTCCTTCCTGGACATCTTCCTTAAGCATGGTCTTCAGTGCATCCGGGAGAGGGAGGTTATCAAAAGGAATTTCCTCTCCGCCCAGATGTGCTATGCCGGTATCAAGCTTTGGCAGCATTTCATTCATCGTGGAATACAAGGGATGTTCTTCATCCAGAAACTGCTCAAAAGGCTCAAACCGTGAATCAGGTGCAACGAGTTCCAGGCAATTCTTGAACCAGTCGTAGACAGGACGAAACGTTTCAACTTTTTGAGACACGGAGTTTGTCAAGAAGAGCTGGTTATCTCTTGTCCCCTTAAAAGCGAATAAAAGAAACTGAACGTCATCAAGCCCGGCGCAAAAATTTGGTTTTCCGTCCCGGCGATCATACAGGACTTTTTCACTGGTACTGGTGATTTTAACAAGGCGTTCCTCAAGAACTGCTTTTCTTGTCACTGAAAACCTGTATTCATAGATCGTTTCATCAATCAGAAGTTCAAACGAAAAGCTTGAGGCTTTCGCAGCACTGTTGCCGTCAAGACGAAAAGCCTCAACAGCAATCATGCTGTCTGGTTGTGTCCCTTTGACGACAAGGTTTTTGGCAAAGCTCAATGCCTTGAACAAATTTGTCTTTCCGGAAGCATTGCCACCATAAATGGCAGCTATCGGCAGAATCCTTGTCTGGTATTTTGCTGCCAGCGGAACCCGTTCTCTATGCTGCCGCTCCCGGCTGGCAATCATCGAAAAGGTCATGCAATCCCTGAACGATGCCCAGTTTTCAAGAGAGAAATTGATGAGCATATATACTCCTGTTAAAGAGATTATTTCACATTATAAGGGGTATAATAAGCGTTTTTATGGAAAAAGTCATACTAATCATGAGGATATTCCTCACATTGATCAATTTTAGTTATAGCGGTCACATGTTTTCATTTCCAGCACGGCGCAAAAGCTCTTCCGCTTTTAGGCGTGCAGGGAATGATCGAGCTTGTTTCAAGCTATCTTTTCAAACAAAGGTTATGTGATACTGGAAATTCGTGCTGTGCAAAAACGGCAGGAGGAAAAATAGGGCGTTGATTGCATTCTTCCTCTGCATATAATTTCTGTTCGAATACGTCTATAAGCCATGAGGTCAGATCGTGTGAAATCCGGTTAAATCGTTTATAGCTACGCAATAGATTTGTATATTCAAATTCATTTTCATCGCATAGTTAACTCTTTCAGTTGTTGGCTTCTTTGAATTGCATAGTTTCTTGTTAACTCAATCGCACCAAGGGAGTTGAGAATGGTCGAGATTGAAGACCGTTGGTTATCGATCCATGAGATTTGCAGTCATCTCGGTGTCAGCAAAGACACCGTATACAAGTGGATTGACAAGCATGACATGCCTGCGCACCGTATGGGCCGCCTTTGGAAGTTCAAGAAAAATGAGGTGGACAAATGGGTCAAAGCTGGGGGAGCTTCAGCAAAAGCTGTAAAGAGTCAATCACAGAGCAATAAGTAAATGACATGGCGGGAATGATTCACGAGAGAATAAAACAATCACTTCAAACGGCTGAGGGCTTATATCATCGTCTCGTGTTGCTCGTGGGAGAGACCGGTTCCGGCAAGACAAAGGTTCTTCGTGAATTTGCCGGAGAAATTGGGACCGAAGTCATCAATATCAATCTCCTGCTATCGGCGGAGTTGCTTGGGTTATCGGAAAAGCAGCGATTGCTTCACTTGCCGGAAATTTTGGATAAGATTGTGGAAAAAAAAAAGGCTGCGGTGGTGCTTGATAACATCGAAATTCTGTTCGATCAGCGGCTGAAACAAGATCCATTGAAACTCTTGCAGCTCATGTCGAGAAATCGCTCAGTTATCGCCGCATGGAATGGAAAAATTGAACAACAGAGACTCACCTATGCTGAAACCGGCCATCACGAATACAGGCAGTATGATGCTAAAGAGTTGCTTTTGGTTAGTATGGACGGAACAGCAACTCTTGAACGGTGCACTTAAAAATGAGGCAATATGAAATACGGAGAGCTTATACAGTTTGACCCCATCGAGTCAGTTGTTCAGTTGCGCGATGCAAACAAAACCAGTGCCGCCGAGCAACTTATCAAGACTTATGTCATTTCTGACGAAATGGCTGACCGCCTTACGCATCTTGTTTTTCCGCAGTTGCAATTCGATCATCCTGCCGATAACAAAGGCTTGCTGGTAGTGGGTAACTACGGTACCGGTAAATCGCACTTGATGTCGGTAATTTCAAGCATTGCGGCAGATGCATCACTGCTCCAAGGCCTAAGCCACCCGGTTGTCCGTGATGCAGCCCATCAGATCGCTGGTCGGTTCAAGGTGATCCGCACCGAAATTGGTGCAACCACCATGTCACTACGGGATATCCTTGTTTCCGAATTGGAAGAGCATCTCGATAAATTCGGGGTTGAGTATGTTTTTCCCGATGCGAATACCATTACCAGTCATAAGCGAGCATTTGAAGACATGATGGAGAAGTTTGCCCAGGTTTATCCGGAGCAGGGGTTACTTCTTGTGGTCGATGAACTGTTGGACTACCTGCGTTCCCGCAACGATCATGAAATTATTCTGGATCTCAATTTTCTTCGAGAGATTGGCGAAGTATGTAAAGATTTGCGTTTCCGATTTTTGGCCGGCGTTCAGGAAGCTATTTTTGAAAGCCACCGTTTCGCTTTTGTTGCCGACAGCATCCGCAGGGTAAAAGACCGTTTTGAGCAGGTACTCATCGCACGAAATGATGTCAAGTTTGTGGTGGCTGAGCGCCTGCTCAAGAAGAGCGTTGAGCAGCAGGCCCGCATTCGGGAATACCTGCTCCCATTTGCCCGGTTCTACAGCGGGCTTAATGAACGCATGGATGAGTTCGTGCGTCTTTTTCCTGTGCACCCCGATTACATAGATACTTTTGAGCGTGTTACTGTCGTGGAAAAGCGTGAAGTTCTTAAAACCCTTTCATTCAGCATGAAAGGCCTGCTTGGCAAAGAGGTGCCGCCGTTGGAGCCGGGAGTAATTGCTTTCGACACCTACTGGAGCACGCTTCGCCAGAATGCATCATTCCGCACGCTCCCGGAAATCAAGGCAGTCATTGAATGCAGTGAGGTACTCGAATCACGTATTGAAAATGCGATCACTCGCAAGCAATATAAACCGATGGCCTTGCGCCTTATTCACGCTCTTTCGGTGCATCGTCTGACCACAGGGGATATCTATGCTCCGATGGGTGCAACCGCAGAGGAACTTCGTGACCGCCTGTTTCTCTTTGAACCATTGATTGCCGAAATGGGCAGCAATGAGCCTGACAAGGATCTGCAAACTCATGTTGAAACTGTTTTAAAAGAGATCATCAAAACGGTCAGCGGACAGTTCATCTCGTTCAATCCCGACAATCGCCAGTTTTATCTTGACCTTAAAAAAACCGACGACTTTGATGCCCTGATTGACAAAAGGGCTGAAAGTCTGGATAACAGTCAGCTTGACCGCTTTTACTATGAAGCGCTGAAGAGGGTTATGGAGTGCCAGGATTCGACATACGTTTCGGGTTATAAAATCTGGCAGCATGACCTTACCTGGCAGGAGCGCAAAGCCGCCCGAACCGGTTACCTTTTTTTTGGAGCACCAAATGAACGCTCGACGGCTGTTCCGCAACGGGATTTTTACCTCTACTTTATTCAGCCAAATGACCCACCACGTTTCAGGGACGACAAGCAGAACGACGAGGTTTTCATCAGGCTCAAGGGAAGCGATGAAGAGTTTATGACTGCACTCAAGAGTTATGCAGCATCTCTTGATCTTGCTTCAACCTCCTCAGGTCAAGCCAAGTCCAATTATGAAACCAAAGCCAACTTTTTTCTTAAAAAACTGGTGCAATGGCTTCAGAAACAGAGCAGCGACGCCTTTGACGTAACCTGGCAGGGACGTACGAAATCCATGATGGAGTGGGCGAAGGGGAAATCCATAAGGGACCTTACGGGAATTCTGCCTCACGAGACCATAAACTTTCGCGACTTGGTCAACACCATTGCAGGTGTATGCCTTGCACCTCACTTTGCTGATCAGGCTCCTGACTATCCCTGTTTTTCAGTACTGATTACAACCAATAACCGGTCACAGGCAGCACAGGATGCCTTGCGGGCCATCGCAGGACAGAACCGCACCAAACAGGCTACCGCCGTTCTTGATGCATTGGAACTGCTTGATGGCGAAAAGATTGATCCTCACAAGTCGCGCCATGCGAGGTTTATTCTTGAGCTGTTCAAGAACAAAGGCCATGGCCAGGTTATCAACCACACAGAGCTTATTCAGGATGACCACGGCATTGAGTATATGAATCCTGGAGCATCCCGTCTTGAGCCGGAATGGACAGTTGTTATTATTGCCGCACTGGTCTATTCCGGAGATGCAGTGCTCTCCATTCCCGGTAAAAAGTTTGATGCAACCATGCTTCAGCAGCTTGCGGCAACAGGTATGGATGAGCTTATTCGCTTCAAGCACCTGGAACAACCAAGAGAGTGGAATCTTCCTGCACTGAAGGCACTCTTTGAACTGCTTGGCATGACACCGGGGATGGCCCAATTGGTCACACAAGGCAACGAAGAACCGGTGCAAGCTCTGCAACAGGCGGTTGAAAAAACAGTCAACCGCATTGTCATGGCACGTCGGGTTCTTACCGACGGTCTCTCTTTCTGGGGTTTTGATTTCATGACTATGTCAGGCATTACAGACCCTATTAAAGTTCTTGACGCAGCAAAAAACTTCTTTGAATCGCTTCAGGTATACTCCACTCCGGGCAAGTTGAAAAATTTCCGGTACAGCCCGCAAGAGATATCGGCTTTTGAAAAAGCTATCAAACTTCTTTGCGATATTGACCTCTTGCGTGATTTTGTCTTGACACTCAGCCCTATCGCATCATGGCTCTCATCAGCAGAATCAGTGCTTGCTGTAGATCATGACTGGGTAAAACGCATGAAGAGCATACAGCAGGATCTTCTTGATTCACTCAGACAGGCTGATGTTACTATCCTTTCCTCTCAGGCTCAAGACATCACCACAACGCTGTTGCAGCTTAAAAAGGAGTACAATAACGCCTACATCGCTATGCACACCACAGCCCGTCTTGGTGTCAATGACGACAAGCGTAAAACAGCCCTGCTTAATGACTCCCGCATTCAAACCCTGAACAAGCTTTCCGTCATTGACTTGATGCCGCGTCAGCAGCTTGGCGACTTCCAGAACCGGCTTGCCGGACTCAAAAGCTGTTTTGCCTTGACCGAACAGAATCTTGATGCTACTCCTGTTTGCCCGCACTGCGGGTTTCGACCTCTTCTCAATGAATCCATCATGATCGGGGCTTCATCAATGATAGAAAGGATGGACAACGAGCTTGACGCAATGGTAGTTGGCTGGAGCACAACAATTCTCGGTAATCTTAAAGACCCGATTACCCAGGCTAACATGAATCTGCTCAGGAGTGAAGATCTCCATTCGCTTGAATCGTTTATCAAATCAGGCGAACTGCCGGAACCACTCGACAGCAATTTTGTTCATGCCCTTAAAGAGGTACTTTCAGGACTGGTAAAAGTCACTGTAAAGCCAAAAGATCTCGAAAAAGCTCTTCAGGTTCATAGCGGAGCCGCAACACCAGAGGAGATGAAGAGACGTTTTGAAGAATACATTGATCAACTCACCAAAGGCAAAGACCCGGCCAAGGTGCGGATCGTCATGGAGGGCTGACCCTTCATGTACCCTGCAAGTACCCAGCAAGTAAAAGCTTTTTTTCTGGAGGGATGAGTCAAACAAGGAAGATGAAAAAGACAGAATCGAATAAGGCCTCCGGACAGCTGGATTTCAATCAGCTTGTCGCGGCAATCCGGTATGCTGATGCCGAATTGTCTGCACAGGCCAGCCGTGCCGTTAATTTAAGTCTGACGCTTCGCAACTGGCTGATCGGTTGCTACATTGCTGAATATGAGCTAAACGGAGAGGATCGTGCGGCTTACGGCGAAAAAGTACTGTCGGAACTCTCTCTTCGGTTGAACGATATCAGCAATTGCAATCGACGGCAGCTCTACCGTTACCTGCGCTTCTACCGCCTCTATCCTCAAATTGTGGCGACACTGTCCCCACAATTCCAAAGGCTTCTGCCTGTATCTCTAAATTCGGGAAAAGTGGGGACGGCGTCCCCACAATCAGAACACCAGAGGCTGCCGCTGCTTGAAAGACTCTCCTATAGCCATATAGAGCAGTTGGTCGCTATCGAAGAGGATACAAAACGCGCATTTTATGAAGTTGAGTGCATCCGGGGCAACTGGTCTGTTAGGGAACTGAAAAGGCAGATCAACAGCCTGTATTACGAACGGTCAGGGCTTTCTCTGGATAAAAAGAAACTCTCTGAGCTGGCTCACCTGAACGCTGAACAGACCGAGGTAAAATTAGCGATTCGAGACCCCTATATCTTTGAGTTTCTTGGCTTGAAACCCAGAGAGGTCATGAGCGAATCGCATTTGGAAGAGCAACTCATCGATAAGCTGGAAGAGTTTCTCCTTGAACTTGGCCATGGATTTTGTTTTGAAGCTTGCCAAAAACGTATTCTTATCGGCGGTGAGCATTTCTTCATCGACCTGGTTTTCTATCATCGTATTCTCAAATGTCATGTGCTGGTTGAGTTGAAGCTTGAACCATTCAATCATGAAAATATTGGCCAGCTTAACACCTATGTGAACTGGTACAAACAGAATATGATGACTGAAGGCGACAATTCGCCGATAGGCATCTTGCTTTGTACCGACAAAAATCATGCCTTGGCAGAGTACGCCCTTGCAGGCATGGATAACCATCTCTTTATTTCAAAATACCTTCTGGAATTACCCAAAAAAGAAGAGATGCAACTGTTCATGGAAATGCAGATAAAAAAACTGGCAGGTACCAAATGAATTCAAAGCAAGAAGCACTCTTTAAAACAAACATGGTTCCCTCCAAAGATGGGTCAGGAAGGTTGTTTGATGAGGTACTGGTGTCGAATGCCACTCCTGTAACCTGTCTTGGCAAAAGCTTCCCTGATGATGAAGCACGGCGGGCATATTACACCGAACTCTTAGCACAGAAGCTTCGCGATCCTGAATTCCGCAAGATCGAAGGCTTTCCCATCGGGAGCGATGAAGATATCCTGAAGCTGAGTGATCCACCTTATTACACAGCTTGTCCGAACCCATGGATTGCCGATTTTATTGCCGAATGGGAAGCACAAAAGCCCGAGAAACCCGAAGGCTTTACCTATCACCGCGAACCCTTTGCGGCGGATGTGAGCGAAGGCAAAAACGATCCCATCTACAGAATACCAAGCTATCATACCAAGGTACCGCCTAAAGCCATAGAGAACTATATTCTGCACTACACCGAACCTGGTGATATTGTGCTTGATGCATTTTGTGGTACAGGCATGACCGGTGTCGCAAGCCTTCTATGCAAACCAGCAAGAAGAAATGCCATATTGGTTGATTTATCACCAACAGCCACATTCACGGCATCAATAATGAACTCACCAATACATGCAGACTTATCTATGGGGCGTGCAGGTCGGTTAGGTAAATTTGTTGAGAAGGAACTATTACCGCTCTATCAAACTGACTGGGATGGAAAACAGCAGTCTTTCGACTATGCGATTTGGAGTGACTGGGGAGAGTGTCCAGAATGTACTGAAGTTTTTAGACTTTACGATGTGGTTATTGATTTTGATAACTCGAAAATGCTTGCTGAATATGAATGTCCAAAATGTAAGTCTGTATTGAAATCTGAATCTCAAAGAAAGGCATTTAACACAGATTTTGATCCATGGCTCAATATGCCTATGCGGTTTGCCCGTAACACGATGGTAATGATTTCTAAGAAAGTGGGCAATCGCGCACTAAGAAGGCCTGCAACGGATAAAGACAAATTACTTGCCGCTGAAGTGGGTAATAGATCCGTTGATCGTGTTCCGATGGAACTCCCTTATTCTCATATGACTCATGAGAGAAACAATCTCCCTAAATATTGGGGGATTACGCACATACATCATTTCTACACGCGGCGAAACTACTATGCTATTTCACGGGTTGTGGCAATCGACAATCCTGATCTCAGAAAAGCGGGGTTATTCGCTGTCATAACTTCACTTGAGAACAACGATACCAGAAGGAACAGGTTCTATGTTGATTCACGTCGGCCAAACGGCTCTCCTATAGGACCGCTGTCAAATACCCTCTATGTGCCAACCATACAAGTTGAAACAAATATTGGGATGAAGTTTCAATCTATCTTGCGTGATACTAGCAAAAACAAGAGAGGGTGGCCTCGCGGACGCTCTCTCGTGTCAACGCAAAGCGCTACTCAACTTGCAAACATCCCTGATAAATCTATCGACTTTGTTTTTACAGATCCACCATTTGGGGGGAATATAAACTACTCTGAACAGAACATCCTCGCAGAATGGTGGCTAAATGTATTTACAAATAACAAGACGGAGGCCATCACAAATATTGTTCAGAAAAAAGGCCTTCTAGAGTATCAAGCAATAATGACTCGCTGCTTCAAGGAGTATTATCGAGTTCTAAAACCGGGGAGATGGATGGTCGTTGAATTCCATAACTCATCAAATGGGATATGGTCAGCTATCCAACATGCCCTTGAATTTTCTGACTTCGTGGTTGCAACTGTTGCTGTATTAGATAAAGTTCATTCAACTTTACATCAGGATCACAAAGCTGCAGCAGTAGATAAGGATCTTGCAATTACCGTCTACAAACCAAACGAAGGTCTTGAAAAGAGATTTGAAATGACGGCTGGCTCGGCAGACGGTATGTGGGATTTTGTGCGTACACATTTGCGCCAATTACCTGTATTCTTGTCTAAGGATGACCAAGCGCAGGTAATATCTGAACGACAAAATTATCTCCTTTTTGACCGAATGGTCGCATTTCATGTGCAAAGAGGTGCCACTATTCCTCTTTCTGCTTCTGAATTCTACTTAGGTCTTTCTCAAAGATATTCTGAGCGTGACGGCATGCATTTCCTTCCTGATCAAATTGCGGAATATGACAGGAAAAGAATGAGTGTTTCCGAAGTATTGCAGTTACAGTTATTTATTACCGACGAACATACTGCCATCCAATGGTTAAGACAGCAACTTCTTAAGAGGACACAAACATCAGGGGAGCTCAAACCCCAATTTATGCAGGAAATTAAAGGCTGGCTAAAGTCAGAAAAGCTTCTCGAATTGGATGAATTGCTTGAGCAAAACTTTATCAAGTACGACGGTAAAGGACCTGTTCCAGAACAGATTCATGCCTATCTTTCATCAAACTGGAAAGAGCTGCGTAACCTGCCAAAGGATGACCCTGCTCTTCTGGCAAAGGCCCAAGACCGCTGGTATGTCCCCGACCCTAACAAGGCAGGTGACCTCGAAAAATTGCGCGAGAAAGCACTCCTTAAAGAGTTCAGCGAATACCGGCAGTTCCCCAAAAAGCTCAAGGTCTTCCGACTCGAAGCCGTCCGCGCAGGGTTCAAAAAATCATGGCAGGAACGCGACTATGCAACAATTATTGCCGTCGCTGAAAAAATACCAAATAGCGTGCTCGAAGAAGACCCGAAATTGCTCATGTGGTACGATCAGGCAATAACAAGAATGGGAGAATGAACCACAACTGGTTACAAAACATTCATTAAGGAGATGCAAATATGAATATCAACGCCAGTATCATTGACCAGCGGGTTACAGGTATAATTGAGGATCACCCTGAGTGGCTGCTGGCAGGTAATGACCTGAACAAGCAAAAGTCAGTGGCATTTGTGCTGTTATGTATTGCAACATGCCTTGACGTGCCAATGGATGAAGCGTCCGAGTTGATTACTGAAGGCGGCAATGACGCAGGTGTTGATGGTCTCCATGTAGGTGAGGTGGAAGATGGAGAGTTTTTAGTCACGATATTTCAGGGAAAATACAAGGTAAAAGACCTGAGTGGGGAAGCAAATTTCCCTGAAAATGGCGTTCAGAAAGCTGTTGATACCATTCAAGTGCTTTTTGATCCTTATCGTAGAGTTGCTTTAAACGAAAAGATAGCGCCGAAGATTGAGGAGATTCGTTCTCTTATCCGTGATGCATATATCCCCAATGTCCGTGTTATTTTGTGCAACAACGGTGCCCAGTGGACAGTTCAGGCTGACAATTGGATACATGAGGCGAAAAAAGATTATGGGGACAAGGTTGACTTTGTCCATTTCAATCATGACTCAATAGTTAACATTCTTCAACGCAGTAAAAAGGTTGATGCCACATTAACGCTGAGTGGTCAGGCGATTGTAGAAGATATGAACTACATGAGAGTTTTAGTCGGACGTGTTTCTGTGCAAGAAATCCACAGGCTTTTTAACGATCATGGTGACAAGCTTCTGGAACGTAACATACGTCGTTACCTTGGTCTTCACACCAATCGAGTTAATACGGCTATTCATCAAACTCTCTGTGACCCACAAAGGTCAGATAAATTTTATTTTTATAACAACGGGATAACCGTGGTCTGTGACAAGTTTGACTACAATGCGTTTCAAAAAACGGACTATAAGGTACAGTTGAAAAATATGCAGGTGATCAATGGTGGTCAGACTTGCAAAACGATTCAGGAAACATTGAACAGTGTTTTGAATAGTTTTTTGATCAACAGGATCGGTGAGTCTGCCTATGTCATGATTCGTGTCTATCAACTTGCGGAGACACATAAAGATTTCGTACAAGATATCACGTATGCAACAAACAGTCAAAATCCCGTTGATTTACGAGACTTGCGTTCGAATGACGAAATTCAAAAACAGCTTGAGATCGGAATTTCCGATCTTGGTTATACATACAAACGTCAGCGAGAAGAGGGAGGAGGTGGCTCAAATGTTGTAACGAGTTCCATTGTTGCTGAATCTGTTCTTGCGATATGGAGACAAAGACCGCATCAAGCAAAATTCCGTCGCAAAGAGCACTTTGGGAAGCTGTATGAGGATATTTTCAAGGATTTGAACGCATCACAAGCGCTTCTTGCTGTGCTGATGTTTCGTGCAGTGGAAAATGAGAGGAAACGTCCTACATCTTTGACGCCTCCGGATTTCTTGCCTTACGCATCACACTACATTTCGATGTTGATCGGTCGAGATCTTCTAAGTGACATGACTGTTTCACTTTCCGAGGTCTCACATCGAAACTTCAATGAAATCCTGAAGAAGTTTGAAGATAATGAAGCTGCTTATCATGCAAATGCAGTGAGAGGTGTGAGAGATGCATTGAAAGCCTGTTATGGAGAAAGAGAAGTCTCATTACAACAACTGTCCGCAACCTTCAGGCGAGGTGATCTTCTTGAAATGCTTGGTGCGGTTGGACTGAGTGCGGATTCGATTAATCAATGAGTAATATTTAGGCAATTATTCTGACTTTATGAGAGTTGATTCCTGGTGTTACTCATCCATGCACCACTATCCATGAAGGTCATCGAAGAGCAAACCTTGTGGGGCCAAAAGGTTTGCCCGGTGTGTTTGCCGAATCAGGAACGCTGGCAAGAGCGCGACTATGCAACAATTATTGCCGCCGCCGAAAAAATTCAAAATAATGTTCTCGAAGAAGACCAAAAAATGTTCTTATGGTACGATCAGGCCATAACAAAAATGGGGGCAGAATGAATAGTAAACAAAGAGCACTGGCTTATCTCAGAACTGCCCTTGATAACTCACAGGCATCATTTCGTGATGGTCAGTGGGAGAGTATTGAGTCGTTACTTAATCAAAAGCGGGTTTTGGTGGTTCAGCGAACTGGTTGGGGTAAAAGTATGGTTTATTTTCTGGCAACAAAGCTGTTTCGAGAACAAGGAGCAGGCCCCACGCTACTGATTTCTCCCTTATTGTCGCTGATGCGAAATCAAATCGAAGCTGCACAAAGAATAGGTGTTACAGCCCGAACAATCAATAGCACAAACAATGATGAATGGCTGGAAATAAAAGGTCAACTTGCATCCAATCAAGTTGACATCCTTGTGATTTCTCCTGAACGCCTGGCAAACGATGAATTTCGTCAAACAATCCTTTCAAAAATAGCTGGCAATATCGGATTATTTGTTATCGATGAAGCGCATTGTATATCTGACTGGGGGCACGATTTCAGACCTGACTATCGTCGGATTGTACGAGTTTTACAAGCAATTCCTTCTAATGTTCCTGTTCTTGCTACCACAGCAACAGCAAATGACCGGGTTGTAGCTGATGTTAAGGTACAGTTAGGCTCAAATATCGAGTTGCAGAGAGGTTCTCTTGTTCGAGAAAGCCTGAAACTTCAGAATATCAATATGCCAAGTCCTTCCGCAAGAATGGCTTGGCTGGCGCAAACCATACCAGCTCTTTCTGGAAGCGGAATAGTCTATACGCTTACTCAGCGTGATGCGGAGCGAGTGGCGGAATGGCTTCGGATAAATGAAATAAATGCAAAAGCATATCATGCCGATATCCAAAATCGAGAAGACGGAACTTCCATAAAAGAAGAACTGGAACAGCAACTTCTTAACAATGAGATAAAAGTACTTGTTGCAACGGTCGCGCTTGGAATGGGTTTTGATAAACCTGATTTGGGTTTTGTTATTCACTTTCAACGTCCTGCATCAGTGGTGCATTATTATCAGCAGGTTGGTCGGGCCGGCCGAGCTGTTGACGAAGCTTTTGGGATTTTACTTTGCGGTGAAGAAGATGATCTCATTGCTGATTATTTTATTCGCAATGCTTTTCCACCTCAACAGCACATTTCGGAAATCCTCACTGCTTTGGATAAATCAGATAGTGGTCTTTCTGTACCGTCCATTCAGAGCGTATTGAATCTTCGTAAAACTCAGATCGAAAAAACTTTAAAATTTCTGATGGTTGAATCGCCATCACCAATTATAAAAATCGGTACAAAATGGCAGGTTACAGCAACTGCTGCTACATACCACGTCGATCAAAAACATGTCGATTTGATCACCGAAATAAGGCGGGGAGAACAACAGCAGATGCGTGCATATATGCGGCACACTGGTTGTTTAATGGCTTTTTTGCAGGAAGCACTGGACGATCCTTCGTCGCGAGACTGTGGTAAATGTAGTAATTGTATAGGGGTAGAATTGTTGACTGACAACTATGATCATAATTTTACCAATCGAGCAGCGCTTTTTTTGCGCAGAAGCTATCAGCCAATCATTCCCAGAAAACAATGGCCTGTAAGTAATATGTTCCAGCATTCACCCCTTGTCGGTTACAAAATACCAGAAACTTTGCAAGCTCAAGAAGGTAAAGCGTTAAGTCTCTGGCGTGATGCTGGATGGGGGCAACTCGTTGCTCACGGCAAGTATGAAGAAAACAGATACGCCGATGAGCTTGTTAACGCATGTGTCGAAATGCTGAAGGATTGGAAGCCAGAACCTGCTCCTGAATGGGTAACATGTATTCCATCACGTAATCATCCAACGCTTGTCCCTGATTTTGCGATGCGTCTGGCCGCTGCGCTTTCTTTGCCATTTGTACCTTGTATTGAAAAGGTACAAGCAAACAGGCAGCAGAAAGAGATGGAAAATAGCTACCAGCAGGCAAGAAACCTGGATGGTGTTTTTAATATCACGGATCAGTGCCTCAAAGGAGAATGTTTATTGGTTGATGACATGATTGATTCAGGTTGGACTTTCACCATTGCATCAGCTTTATTGCGTCAAGCGGGCTGCTGTGCAGTATACCCGATGGCATTAGCCTTAAACACGCCAAGGATGGATTGATGATGAAAGATTTTTTAACGGAAGATACAAAAGCGATTATCCTGCTTTGCGGAGTATTCGGAAAAGACCATGCTGAAAAACCACTTTCACTGTCAGAATATTCATCGCTTGTTCGGTGGCTCGTTGGGGTAAAAATGCGTCCCAGTGATTTACTGCAAAAAGAAAATGTTGTCGATGCATCCATTGGGTCAGGCCTTGACCTGCAACGTTTGGGCGCCCTGCTTGGTAGAGGTGTTCATCTGGGCTTTGCCGTAGAAGAGTGGCATCGCAACGGCATTTGGATTATCAGTCGAAGCGATTTGGATTATCCGGTTCGTTACAAAAAGCATCTTAAAAACATTGCGCCTCCGCTGTTGTTTGGTGTGGGTGATCGCTCCCTGCTGAACGGTGGCGGACTCGGTATTGTTGGCTCACGTAATGTGGATTCAGAAGGTGAAGCCTTTACCCGCCATGTCGCAGAGTGGTGTGCCTATAATCGAATGCCGGTGGTTTCTGGAGGCGCTCGAGGTGTTGACCAGATTTCCATAACAGCAGCCATTGATGTTGGTGGAGTGGCAATAGGAATCCTTGCAGAAAACCTCTTAAAGAAAAGCGTCGAGCGCACTGCTCGCAATGCGATTGCTGATGGACGTTTGTTGTTAATATCTCCTTATCACCCCAACGCCCACTTCACGGTAGGAACAGCTATGGGCAGAAACAAGCTCATCTATTCCATGGCGGACTATGGGCTGGTCGTCAGTGCCGAGTATAAAAAAGGAGGGACATGGGCTGGTGCCGAGGAGGAACTCAAACGGGAAAATTCACTGCCTGTTTTTGTTCGGATTGGTGACAATGCGCCGCAAGGGAATGAGAAGTTGATGGATCTGGGTGCAATCCCCTGGCCGGAGTGTATCGACCGAAATAACATGAAACAACAACTTTCTGACTTGTCAACTCAAACACAAGAGAAACAATACCAGCAAAATCCTGGACTTTTTGACTATATGTCGCTCATGGAAATGTCAAGTATTGAAAATGCGAAGGAAAAGGTTGATGAAGTGGTGAGTGGTGAGATGCTTGTGGTCGATCAAGAAATAAATTCAGGGGAATTCACGGATGCTGTTTATCAGGCTGTATTGCCGCACATATTAAATAAGCTGAAGACTCCTGCCACCATTGAAGAGATTTCTGAGTCACTTAATGTGGTTGAAACACAAGCAAATATATGGTTGAAGAAAGCTTTGGATGAACATAAGATCATGAAGCTTTCAAAGCCTTTACGATATCAAAGGGTAGAATAGAATGCACTTTTATTATCTCGATGAAGCGGGTTGTACTGGCGAGGATCTGAATAATTCTGAACAACCCCTCTTTGTGTCAGGTGGGTTGAGTGTTCGCGATGAAGGTAATAACCAGAATGGGAGAATAAATCTTCAACATGGTTTCAGACGGTTGAAAGTATGGGAGGTGTCGAGTGACTAAGCTTGTGACTAAGTTTGCGTCAGTTTACAATCAACTTAGTCACTGTGCACTGACTAAGTCGATGGGAATTGTTCGATATGGATAAAACCTGGCAATACAGCACTATCCACAAAAGTGCTTGCAAGGTCATTGAAGAGCACACCTTGTGGGGTAAGACGGTTTGCCGGGTCTGGTTGCCGAATCAGGAGGCGGTTGTGCGTGTTCCCCGTTCTGCATTGCAGGCACTGAACCTTTCCCTGCGGCCTGAGATTGAGGCTCACCGGATCGGATATATTGCGGCAGCAGCAAAGGTGGCGGAAGTTCTGGAAGGAGGCAGTAGTGCTTCTGATGGACATGTCTTACTGGCTCCAATGGAGTCAAACGTGATTCCTCTCCCGCATCAAATTCATGCTTTGTCAAAAGCGGTTTCCGCTGACCGGGTTCGATATTTGCTGGCCGATGAGGTTGGCCTTGGCAAAACCATTGAAGCGGGCCTTATCATGCGGGAGCTTAAACTTCGCGGATTGGTCCGCCGTACACTGGTGGTTGCTCCAAAAGGTTTGGCGACTCAGTGGGTCGCGGAAATGCAGACTCACTTCAATGAGCAGTTTCGGCTGGTGCTTGGTGATGATATCGGAACGCTCCAGCGTTTGGCTCCGGGAGCGGAGAGCGGCAATTCACTGTGGTCAATGTTCGATCAGGTTATTGTCTCTCTGGATTCGGTGAAACCAATGGAGAAACGGCGAGGCTGGTCGGCTGAACGAGTGGGAGAGTATAACCGAAGCCGCTATGAAGAGCTGATAACTGTAGGATGGGATCTGGTTATTGTCGATGAAGCTCACCGCCTTGGCGGCAGTACTGATCAGGTTGCCCGTCACAGGCTTGGTCAAGGGTTGGCAGAGGCTGCGCCTTATGTGCTGTTGCTTTCGGCGACTCCCCATCAGGGGAAGAGTGATGCTTTTCACCGGTTAATGAGGGTACTCGATAAGGAGGCCTTTCCCGATTTGGAGAGTGTGTCTCGTGAACGGGTGACGCCCTATGTGATCCGTACTGAGAAACGAAATGCTGTTGATGCCGACAATAAACCGCTTTTCAAGCCTCGCCGGACGCAGTTGATCGCGGTATCATGGGAGCCACGCCATCATCTGCAGCAAAGCCTCTATGAAGCGGTGACCGAGTATGTTCGTGAAGGGTATAATCAGGCAATCCGCGACAAGAAACGGCATATCGGCTTTCTCATGATTCTCATGCAGAGGCTGGTGGTTTCAAGTACCCGCGCTATCCGCTTTACTCTGGAACGCCGTCTGGAAATATTGAAAG
>Ga0209083_1002207_pt1 | contig 19178 bp, 20 predicted proteins | sample AM7aDNAmetaG_FD_184132 | JGI IMG/M metagenome (GOLD analysis project Ga0209083, IMG submission 184132) | Freshwater microbial communities from Finland to study Microbial Dark Matter (Phase II) - AM7a DNA metaG (SPAdes) (version 3) | ecosystem: Environmental > Aquatic > Freshwater > Lake ...
TGTTTGAATTTCCAATATGCTAAAAGTGGAACAATGAGCACGACAACAATAAACGGTAGACAATTTACAAAAATACAATTTACAGATGCAGGTGCGGGAAATTTTTATGAAACCACGAGCTACAGAATGGTTTATAATAGTCAATGCTATGCAATCGAGTATATAATTCATTCATCAAATATTTATAACTATAGCCCAGATCAAGGTGTGAAAGCTTTTGATAAAGCAAAAATCATTTCTGTGCTTGAAGGAATTGTTCGGAGCTTTAAATTTATATAATTAAAATCAGCGCCGCGGATTACCGCGGCGCTGATTTTAATTGTCATTACTATTTTACAACCTCCTTATTTTTCCTGTCTCTAAAATATAAATAACCAACATAAATTATTTCTGCCAATCCAAGTGTGTTAACAAAAGTTAAAACAATAAACATTACTAAATGATCGTGTTTTGCGGCTTTCCACAAAGCAATAAGTTTCCAAACTACTGCCCAAATCAAAAACAAAATCGCATATGGATGCAATTTTATGTACGCAATTATTGCGTTATTTATTTCTTGTGTATTCATCCCGTTAGAGATAGGAAACGTTTAATTTTTATATAAACACCTATCTAAAATTAATTATTAATAAATCGACTATCTAAATTTATCTCATATATACAACGTTTCCGTTATTATCTAGGTACTGATTTAGACAATTTTTCCCTAACTAAACTATTGCCCGTTTACTTCAACATAACTTCTTTATCTCTAACGGGATTCATGCTACAATTATACCAGAAAATAACTTGCATTCAAGTTATTATTTTTATATAATACAAAAACATGAAATTAAATAAAATAAATATAAAATCTCCTATTTTTATTCTTTCACTCGCTCTGTTTCTTATTGTCGCAACTGCCGTTACTTTTGTCCCTAAAACTACATGGAAAAGGATTTTTAATGGAGGTAGTTTTGCTACAGTCTATAGTGCACCAAGTGCACCTGGAAATGCTTTTGCTATAACAGAGAGCGGTTCTATTCCAGTAACAGGCACAAGCACTTTTAGTTTTCATATATATAGCTATAAGAATACTTTATTTGGAAGAATATATTCATCGGATTATAGCACTGTAAATTTCTCGGATTCTGGATCTATTACAGCAATAAATCCTATACCAGCAGCTCCTGGAACCGGAGGCTATGCGGCAGGCAATATTTTGACTATACAAAGTGGAAATAGTGATGCAAAAGTAAAAGTAACAGGTACATCAGGTACTGGGGCCATAACAGACGCTAGTGTTTTTTGTAATAATGGTGCAAGTACTGGTGACTGGAGTGTTGGAGGAGGAAATGGGGATGCTGTTATTCACGGCGATTATTATCTTGGTACTATTAATAGCAGTGGGGTGACTGGTTTGGAAGGATTACCTGGTGCAGGTTATTCAGTAGGCGAAGTTGGCCTTAATGGAAATCCAGGAGGGAGCGGGGCTTCAATAATTATTGATTCAGTGTTTGCTGGAGCTATTACTGGTGTATCAGCAAACTTTAATGGTTCTGGATACCAATTAGGTGATATCGTACCAATACAAGATCTATGGAGCGGCGCTAGTAATGCAACAGTATCTATCGACTCTGTTGACCCTGACAGTGGTTTCGTAACAGGTGTATCTTTGGTTAATGGTGGCACTGGTTATAGTAGTGGCGATCCAAATTATTTAGCCGGCGGAAATAATGATGCGAGCGTTTCTATTAATACAGATGGCCCTACTGGCGGAATAATTTCTTGGCACGATTCTGGAAACAAAGGCTCAGGATATGGTGGTCCTGGTGCCTGTCTTACTCTAAATGGTGGAAACGGAAATGTGTGTGCAGATGCAACTTTTGATGGAAATGCTGGTGATCTTGTCTCATGGGGTTGGGTCTCAATGGGGACAGGATATACTGTAGGTGGAACAGGAGCAGGACCATGCAACGTTACCATTAATAACGTTGACCCAATGTCAATTAATGGATTACAACTTATTAATTCTGGAAGCGGATATTCTTCTGGTACTTATGGTCTTGATGGTGGCACAAATCAAGATGCTCAAGTAGAAATAATATCAACCCTAACAGACCCATATCAAATTAAATTAAACTGGGATGCTGCTGGTGCAGATGGATATAAAGTAGTCGTGGCTTCTGATTCTGTAAATGGGTACTCAAACGATTATTCTTTTGATATAGCAACTAATACACTTACTTATGATGGGACGGGGGGAACATCCGGAGCTATTACAGGGAATTGGTGGAATACAGCAGGAACACTGATAAATAATAATGCAGTCATAAATAATGGGACAACAATGCTTACAGAAAATGAATATGTATACACACTCACACTTGCAACTGGCGGAACTTTGGATTTGAACGGACATACTTTATATGTTGAAAGTCAATATTTAAATACCGGTGGCACCTTAATAGGTAATGGTGGTCATATTGATATACAAAACGATTATAATAATCAGCATTGGTGGGATATTGCTGACAATGATGGAACAATAATTTTTGAACCAAATGATGGTAATGATCTTCAACAAAATGTAGTAATAAATACAAATGTTAATCTTACCCAAGATTCTTTTGTCGGAAGTATTGCGCTTGCCGCTCCTCATTCTACTGAAAATCTTGGAGTCAATTCTAATGGTACAACTTGGATTTCGTTTATGTGGAATGATAAAGTTAGAGAAGATTATTTATTGAGTTTTTTAGCAAGAACCAAAATTAAAATAAAATATTCAGATAATAGAGTGTTTTATACTTCTCTGACAGCAGATGCTTATGTTGATGGTGACCGGGGTTCTTATGGATATGTTACATTTCCTGTTTCAATACCAGCCGGAACTGTAACAGAGTGTGCCGCAGCGTCAACAGAACCAGGAACTCTAAATTTGAATGGCCACACATTAAACGTTTATGGGAACTGGGTAAATCTTGGGGGAACACTTATTAACAATGGCGGTACTGTAAATTTTGTCTCTAGTTATAGTTTTCCAAATCAAGTGATTTTTGGTAATAATACTTTTGACAATCTTGAAAGAAGTTCGAAGAATGAATATTCTTTTTATACCCCTGGTCTTTATTTCGACAATTCTGCTACAACCACTATCAATGATACTTTAAGTATAAATGGAACAAGTGATAAAACAGTTACTGTATCAAAATATAATTCTTTAATTCCACCTCTAACCAGTAATCATTCTCCAGATGGAGGTCTAGCAAGTGCATCTTATGCTCCTTATGGGGATCCAGGGGTAGTTTATAGAATATTTATGTCTGGCCTCTATATGGTGACTCAAGGTTGGGTCGAATACAAGTTTCCATCAGCAAAAATAGTAGAATCATATGAACTTGATGTTTCTGGTAGTATGTATAGTCAGGAGTTAAGATCGTGGACTTTAAAGGGGAGTAACAATGAATCTTCTTGGACTACACTTGATAGTAAATCTAATTACAACTGGAATCTTAATTATCAAAACAGTTTAAGTTATAATAAAAAAACATTTAGCTTCTCAAACTCAGTGGCTTACAAATATTATAGATTATACAATGATAATATTGGTCAGGCTGCAGGAGTTGTGATAAAATTATTTAGGTCAGCTGTTAATGACAATATGAATATTAAACTTGGCAATTCTGGGACAGCTTCTCTTTCATACTTAAATGTTGCAAGCTCTACAAATTTAAGTTCAAGCCCATTTGTTTGTACTGCTTGTACTGATGGAGGGAATAATGTCAATTGGACATTTCTTGCAGCCCCAGTACTTACATCAATAAATATTTCGCCGCTATTACCGACAGTTATAATTAATGCAACGTCAACTTTCACTTCTACACCATTGGATCAATATAGTAATACGTATTCTACAACTACAGCAACAACTACTTGGGATAGCTCACAGACCTCAATTGGTACAATTAATTCAAGTGGATTATTTACAGCAATATCTGTCGGTACAACAACCGTCACCGCCACACTTGGAGGAGTTTCAACTTCGACTGTTGTTATCGTGTCTTTGCCTTTACCGATTCTTACTACTCTTACAATTTCCCCACTTTCCCCAAGTCTTACGGAGGGTGCAACAACAACATTCTATTCAACAAAACATGACCAATACGGTGCAACATTTGCAACAACTACACACTGGTCAAGCTCTGTGACTTCAGTTGGTACAATAAACTCTGGCGGAATATTTACCGCTGTGTCAGCTGGTACGACCACAGTCACAGCTTCCGCAGGTTCACTTACAGCCTCAACAACTGTGACAGTAAATCCAGCAAATGTTATTGCTACATCAACTCCAAAAGGCAGAAAATCAACTACTACAGATAATGGTGTTGGAGGTGATACTGATACTGGCGCTGCTACATCAACCATATTTACTAATATAGGTGATGCAATAGCAAACTTATTAAATCCAAAGCCAAAAGTTTTGACACCGATAAACACTGTGTCTGTTCCAGTAACTGTGCCTACAAAACTTGCACTTCAAGATTTGCCAGTATTTGGAGACTCTTCAATTTCTGGTAAAAAATCCTTTACATTTGCTCCAGTTATTAACACATTCCTTTCAGCAGGCTTACCAGATCAAGTTGCATCTGTTTTGGATAAGTCAAAAGACTTGAAAGATTATCTTGCAGCTGTTGGTATTACAAAAGTGCAAGATTTCATAGCACTTACTCGTAAGCCACTTGTTGTCACAGGCACTAGTACACCAGCAGATCTATTTACAGTTTCAAATGGAACAACAACTCTAAAAACCTACATAACTAATGATATTAATTACAAACTAATCCAAACTGTTCGTGTAGCTTCTAGTACATCACTCATAGTATCTTTCACACCAGCAGACAACAATACAATAACAGGAACATGGAATGGAAGAATTATCTCATTTGTATCAAACAACAACAAAGCCACACTCAAACTCACAGCACCATCACTTCCAGGTAAATACTATCTAAGCACCTCAGCTTCACCACTACCTCTAGTAATTGAAGTATTAAACCTACAACCTATTTCAACATCAAAAGCAACCTTTATATCGAAAGTATTGGGGTGGCTAGGATTGTAGTAGTGTTGTAATTTAAGAATTGTGATATCATATTTATTAGTTATTAATTAAATTTAGCCTAAAACATTTTATTTCAAAATGTTCGGCGAACAAAAAACATATGAAATTTGAATCAGGAGTTTTAGACAAGGCACACTTATTTTCAAACTTTCTTTTGATACTTCTTGTTGCTGGAAATATCTTCTTTAGTATTCAGTATATTTCAAATATGCAACAACAGAACGCTGCACAGTCTGACAATACAGTCACAAGAATACAAGCATCAAAACTTTTGAAACTTTTCATTAATGTTGTGCTAAACACAGAAGGAAAGACCATTTCATATGCAGATAGAGTAGCTCTTGAGGATGGTGTTATACAAATGAATGACTCCGATATCACAAAGCAGTGGGATACTTTTGTCGCTAGTAAGTTGGCAAAAGATGCTCAATCAAACGCCGTAGCACTTATGAAGCTTTTGACGAATAAATTGCTGTTGAACTAAGAGTGTCATTCCCGCCCCCGTCTTCACGAGGGTAAATTCCGACGGGAATCTAGAATTAAATAAATACAAAGAGCGGCGCCTATGGCGCCGCTCTTTGTATTCTCTTGTATTATTATATCTACGCCATGGCGTAGATTGGTGTGAGTGAGAAAGAATCAATTACGCCATGGCGTAATTGTATAAAAAATAAACTGGCCACATATACGCTATAGCGTATATGTGGCCAGTTCTATTTTAAGAGCAAAAGAGCAGGCAAACCTACCCTTTTATAATTTGCTTTTACATAGTAATATATAGGTATGAAATATTTAGGTATAGATTATGGGGAAAAAAATATAGGAATTGCCATTTCTGACATTGAAGGAAAAGTGGCTTTTCCCAAAATAGTGTTGCAAAATAACGCTGAATTGACGAAATCTATTTTAGATATTTGTAAAGAATCTGAAGTCGAAGCCATTGTAATTGGTGAGTCAAAAGATTATAAGGGAGAGGATAATAAAATTAGTCCAAAGGTAATTTCTTTCAAGAGAGAATTATTATCTTTAATAAAACTTCCAATTTTTCTTGAGCCAGAATTTATGTCATCAATGCAAGTTGAAAAGACTTTTGGCAAAACGGGAATGCTCGATGCATCAGCTGCATCGATAATCCTTCAAACTTTTTTAGATAAAGAGAATAACAGAAAAATTACAAAAGCAAAAAATGAGAAAGAACAGAAAAAAGCTGAAATAAAAATTGAGGACAAAAAAATAACTTACGATGATTTTAAAAAAGTTCAGATGAAAGTTGGTAAAATACTTTCTGCTGAAGCAGTCGCTGGTTCTGATAAGCTCTATAAACTTTCTGTTGATTTCGCCGAAGGTGAACCAAGACAAATTGTTTCTGGAATAGCCAAATATTTTCCAGATGTTACACAAATTATTGGGAAAAAAGTGGCTTTTGTCACAAATCTTGAAGCACGACCACTTATGGGATTTTTGAGTAATGGAATGATACTCGCAGTAAAGTCAGACGACAAACTTGCCATCATGGAAGTGCCTGATTGTATAAAAGAGGGAGCGGAATTATCATAGAAATAATTTTGTCATTCCCGCCCGCGCGGGAATGGCACAAAAAAAGATGATCAACAATTTATTTCACATACTTGACCCAATGGTTATAATTAAGGCACTCGGTCTCATTGGTGTTTTGATAATTGTCTTTGCTGAATCAGGATTATTCTTTGGTTTTTTCTTTCCGGGAGATTCTTTACTTTTTACAGCTGGTCTTCTTGCTTCCCAACATTTATTAAATATAGAAATTCTTGCTATTGGAGCTTTTGTTTGCGCAGTGCTCGGGGATAGTGTCGGATATTGGTTTGGCAAAAAAGTTGGACCAAAAATTTTTACAAAAGATGATTCCATTTTTTTCCACAAAAAACATATAGAAAGAGCTCAAAACTTTTATAATAAATATGGCAATAAAACCATATTCTTAGCTAGATTTGTGCCTATTGTCAGAACTTTTGCTCCGATTGTTGCTGGAGTTGCCCAGATGAAATACAAAAATTTTCTCACGTACAACATTCTTGGGGGATTTGTTTGGGCTTTTGGAATGGTGCTTGGCGGATATTTTCTAGGAGAAGCAATACCGAATATAGACAAATATATACTGCCAATAATTTTGTTGATTGTCTTACTTTCATTGTTGCCGATTGTTATTGAGACATATAGAGAAAAAATTAAGACAAAAATATAATTTGATATAAATACTTGCTGTTTTCGAAAGATGCTATTTTTGCTATAATTATATGTAGTTTATGAAGAATAATTTTTTTAAAAAAATATTCCATGCACCAGATTATCTATCATTATCTGCAGCAGGTATTGAAATATGTAATAAATCAATCAAATATACAGAGTTTATTGATGATAACAGGGAGATTCTGATAAAATCGATTGGAGAATTACCTATTTTAGCCGGAAGCATGAAGGAAGGAAATATTTTAAACCGAGACAATATCGTTGATACTCTTAATAGCATAAAGAAAAAATTATCTTATGACTTCATGAAAGCATCAATACCAGAAGAAAAAACATATATTTTTGATGTTCAAATATCGAAAGCTGCCAAAAATAATCTTCGAGAAGCGTTAAGTTATAAAATTGAAGAAAACGTCCCACTAAAACTAGAAGAATCTTATTTTGAATACGAAATTGTCGATGAAGATTTTAATCAAAGCGATATGATAGTAAATGTCTCGGTAATTTCTAAAAGGGTAATTGCAGATTATACCGAGCTCTTTGAACTGTCTGATTTATCCCCCGTATCTTTTGAGGTTGAATCAAAAGTTTTAGCAAAATCAGTTATAGGAGAACAAGATAAAAAAAATGTTATCATTTTGAATATTAAAGATGATTCAACTATTCTTGCCTGTGTTATCAACGGTTTTGTCAGAGTATCATCGTCAATATCAATTGGAGAAAATAACATAGTTGAGACGCTATTTAAGACAAATTTATTTAAAGAAAAAAAGGACATCAATAAATTTTTTCAGAGTGATTTTTCTTTTGAGACAGTATACACAAAAGAATCATATCTTTCCTTAATAAATATATTTTCAATTTATAAAGATGAGGTTGAAAAATTTAATGAATATATCGTTAACAAATTTAGTAATACCAAATTATTTTCGGATGGAAAGATAGACAAAATAATATTGTGTGGAAAATGTTCAACTTTACCAGGTTTAGCTAAACATATTAACCAAAATATAAGAACTGAAGTTGTATTGGCAAATATTATGAACAATATTTGTAATATAGAAAAATGTACCTACAATATCACTTTCCAAGAAGCGTTAAATTTTGTAACCCCGATAGGGTTAGCAACAACAGCAAATAAACAATAAAATGCTTAATTTTTTACAACAAAAAAACAAAAAACAAATAATAACCGAATATTTATTTAGAGTACTGGTTATTATATTGTCGTTTATTTTAACAGCCACTTTACTGCTGATAATTCTATTTTTACCTTCATTTTTCTTCATAAAATATAAAAATACTACCTTAACCGATCAATCACTATCTGTACAAAAACAAGCAACAAATGTTAGCGAAGATCCAATTATCTTAATAAAAAATGCAAATAAATTACTGGTTGCTCTTACACCAGACTTTTCAACAGATTTATCTTTTAGTCATATTATTGACAAAGTTATATCATTAAAAAATAGTGGTATAAAAATCTTATCAATACAAATAAGTAATGATATTAATAAAACAGATAATAAAATAGTTGTTGTTGGCGGTGTCGCAAATACAAGGGATGATTTAACTTTATTTGAAAAAGATATTATAAATGATGGCTATTTTAAAAATGTATTATTTCCTGTTGCAAATTTCATTAAAAATGCAGATTCTGAATTTACAGCGACTATAACTTTAAAATAATATGCCCAAAAAAGAAACAAAAACATTATTGATTATTATGGGAATAGCCGACCTTTTTATAATTGGTTTGTTTATTTTTATATATAATTATACTAATAATTTAATTAATGAATCGATAAATACTGAGAGTAATATTAAAACTGAATTACAAAAACAAGATGCAAGGATTATGATGAAAAATGATTTAATCTCTAGTGAAACATATCAAGACAAATTGAAAGAATACATTATTCCGAGTGGAGGGACAGTCGATTTTATTAAGTTATTGGAACAACTTGTTTCGAATAGCAATATCAAGTCCGATATTAAAAATGTCACAACTGAAAATGACAACAAAGATAATCTGGTTGGTGCTGAATTAATAAGAATAAATATGGATGTACTTGGGGAGTGGAAAAATGTTCAGTTTTTCATCACCTTACTGGAAAATTATCCCTTAAAGATTGAAATAAAAAGTATTTCTTTAAATAAATTTTCTGACAATGTCGTGAAAGGGAGAAGTGTTTCTCAATGGGCAGGAAATTTCGAATTTACCGTTCTAAAATATAAAGATCAACAATAAAATAATATGATAAATACCTCAAAAAACAAAATATCGTTATCTAATAGAGGCAGTGGCATTCTATTTGCTTGGTTGGGTAAGATTATTAATCCTCAAAAAAACTGGATAATATTGATTATAATATTTACTATTTTAATTCTTATATCGCTTGGTTTTGATTTTAATTATTACCAGCAAATTGTAAGTGGAGATATGTATGTTGATATAAATAGAGCTGATCTCTCCATACAAAATCTAAAGAAAGATGAATTGCAGAAAATTTTGGACAATTTTGAAACAAAAAAGACAAGTATAGCAACACTAAAAGCTAAAAATTTAGTTGACCCTTCAATTTAAAACTGTTATATTGCATGTGCTTTGCCCTTGTAGTTCAATGGATAGAACAGAGCTCTTCTAAGGCTTTGATGTAGGTTCGATTCCTGCCAAGGGCACAATTTTAAAACCCGCTGTTCAAAGCGGGTTTTAAAATTGTGCCCTTTGGAATGAGCAAAAGTATTTGCTCATGTCAGGAATCGAAGCCCCATTGAGCCTATTTTATGAATGCAATAAAATAAAATAGCCAATGGAAGTACTGACCCTGTAAGGGTCGAAATCCCTGTCAAGTGTTTGTATTTAAATAGTTTTTTTAAACAAAAGGAAAGAGTATGAATAATGACCAAGGATTGAACTAATAATATTAAAATTGTGTCTCTCTTTTTCAATAAGTTTAAAGCCACTATGTTCAATAAGTTTTGTTATTATTTTAGGATTATCTTGAGTGGTAATAAACATAAAGCCATCATTATTTAGTTTATCGTATATTGTTTTTAAGTATTCTTTTGGATTTTTACAATAATTAACACTGTCAAAAATATTTGATGTATAAATTAAATCAAAATAATTATTATTAAAAAACTTGATGTTTTCATTAAAATCGCCTGCACAAATTGAAATTTTATCTAGATTATTTTGCAATAAAGTATACGAATTTTCTGATAACAGATAAGGTAGGTAATCACTCCTCTGTTTTATTTGCCAAAAACTGTGCCTATACCACAATTTTGTTTTTTTAATACATTTTAAAAAATTATCTACATTTATTTTGGTAAATATGTACTCTAAAATATCTTTAGTCACAGGATTAATAACTGCCTCTATTTTTTTGTATATTTCATATTTATTAAAATATTTATTTAGAATAAATATATCTATAATTTCGTTCAACTTAAATTTTTTATACAAAGAAATTTTTAAATCGATTGAAATGTTCGCCATTTGTCTCACATCACAAATACAAATATTTTCAATAGACAAAAGTTTAGAGGATAGTAGTAAAAAAGCAAAATCACCACCTCCACCAATAGAAAAAACCTTTCTTAAATTTCCCTTGCTTTCTATTTTTTTGAAAAAATTTCCAAATCTTTCATTAGTAAAGAACCAAACGGGATATGATTTTTTACTTAAAATATCCTCTTTGCTTAACTTTTGAAATGTTTGATTTATCTCCATTTATGTAAGACTTATTTGGTGGGCGCTAAGGGATTCGAACCCCTGACCCCCTCAGTGTAAATGAGGTGCTCTAACCAACTGAGCTAAGCGCCCGAACGCTTTATACAATAACGTATCTGTGCTAGATTATCAAGGTAATAGTATGAAAATTCCCATTCTATATGAAGATAAAGATGTTGTTGTGATAAATAAGCCAGCAGGGCTTATTGTTCACCCAGACATAAAAACCAAAGAAAAAACTTTGGTTGATTGGATTTTGAAAAAATATCCTAAAATAAAAAATGTCGGTGAGCCGATTTTACTTTCTGATGGCACAAAAATATTGAGACCTGGTATTGTCCATAGGATTGACAGAGACACTTCGGGCGCTCTTATCGTCGCAAAAAACCAAAAAGCATATGAGTTTTTAAAAGGGCAATTTAAAGCTAGAAAAGTTCACAAAATTTATCAAGCTTTTGTTTATGGTGATATGAAAGACGAAAGAGGGATGATAGATAGACCGATAGGTAAAAGTTCAACGGATTTTAGAAAATGGACCTCGCAAAGAGGTGCTCGTGGTGAGATGCGAGAAGCAGTAACATATTTTAAAGTTTTAGGTAATAAAAATAATATTACTTTTGTTGAGGCAATGCCAAAAACTGGTAGAACCCATCAAATAAGAGTACATTTTAGCGCTATAAATCATCCACTTGTTCAAGATAAACTCTATGCGTCAGATTTTTTTCTAAAAAAGAGACAACAGTTTGGTTTTAAAAGAACTGCACTTCATGCAAAAGAATTGGAGATTACAATACCGGGTGGTAAATTACTAAAAATTACAGCACCATACCCAGAAGATTTTGCAGACGCAGTGAAAAAAATGAATAAATAAGATGGTGTTTTTTCTTGCGAAAAATGACCTTATGTGCTAAATTACTACAACTTATGCATCCCGTTAGAGATAGGAAACATTTTGTTTCCGTAGAGAAAACGGTATGTATCGGGTATTAAAGATAAAAATAAATAATTTGATTATAGTCTAATTCATAACACTATAATCTCTAACGGGATGCAATTAAAAAATATTAAGATTTCACCTATAGATATGGAAGCCAGAAAGAAGATTGATATGCGATCTGGTGACACTGTTCGTGTCTGGCAGAAAATTAAAGAAGGAGAAAAAACAAGACTCCAGGCTTTTGAAGGAATGATTTTAGCTATCAAACACGGAAAGGAAAATGGTGGAACTTTCACTGTACGAAAAGTTATCGATGAAGTTGGGGTAGAAAGAATTTTCCCATTATATTCTCCAGTTATTGATTCAGTTGAAGTTTTGAAGAGAGCAAAAATCAGAAGAGCAAAATTATATTACATCAGAGAAAAAGCAGCCAAGGAGCTCAAAAGACATTTGAAGAGCGAACTTCTAAGCGCAAGACAAGAAAGCAACACTGACACAAAGAGAGTCGAAAAAGCAGAAAAGGTTGGAAAAGAAGAAGCAAAATAAATAAAGGCCCCGTGAAGAACGGGGTTTTTGCTTGAAAAAAGCGAGTTTTGTTATATTATGAACATTATGCTCGGGTGGCGAAACTAGAAGACGCACTACCTTGAGGTGGTAGCGGGAGCAATCCTATGCAGGTGCAAGTCCTGTCCCGAGCACAAAAAATAGGCGAGTACGCCTTATTTTTTGTGCTTGGAGTAAGTGCTTTTTAGCACTTACGTGCAGGACTTGCAAACCTTGAGTATATCGCACGGAACGTAGTGAGTACGATACGAAAGGTATACAGTTCCTGTAAGGAAAAAGATTCCTATCCCGAGCAAAAGTATTTGCTTGCGTCAAGACTTGCAGACCTTGTAAGGGTCAAGATTCCTGCCCCATTGTATGTATTTGAATTTTTTCTATTTTAGGTTTATCATTTATATAGAATTTAGTCGTTGTTAATTTAAAGTCGATTTATAAACCAAAAATAAAAATATGGTAAAAGTAGTAAAAAAAGAAAAACCAATTGGTGTAATAAGCCACTGGTACGGCAATATTAATGTTGCAGTTATTAAACTTTCTGGTGTTTTAAAACTTGGAGAAAAAATAAAAGTCAAAAAAGGAGATGTCGAGTTTGAAGAGGTTATTGAATCAATGCAGTTAAATCATGAAGCAATAAAATCTGGTAAAAAAGGACAAGAAATTGCTATTAAACTCGCTGGATTAACAAAAGAAGGCGCAGAAATTTATAAAATAAAATAAAAAATGTCTCAAACAAAAAGAGGTGATGACGGAAAAACAAATCTCTACGGTTGTGACCAAAGAATTTCAAAAAGTTCGGCTATTACCGAAGCTCTTGGTTGTTTGGATGAAATAAATTCATACCTCGGTGTTGTAAAAACAAATCTGAAGAATGAAGTGTTGGGAAAGGAAAAAATTTCTGGCATTATTCATGGTATTCAAAATGATTTGTTTATTGTTCAGGCACAAGTTGCAGGTGCTGACAAAAAAATAAGTGAAAATAATGTTAAATATATTGAGGATATTATTTCAGAAATTGAGAAAAAATTACCTCCGATCAAATCTTTTCTTGTTTCTGGTGCAAATGATATCTCTGCATATTTTGATTTTGCGCGAACACTTGCAAGAAGGGCGGAAAGGAGAGTTGTTGCTGTAAGTGAAGAAGGAATAGCAAAAATTGATTCCAATACTCTTGTATTTTTAAATCGTTTATCAAGTTTTTTGTATGTGTTTGCAAGATACTTTGCTCTAAAAAATGGAGATGAAGTGGCCCCAAGGTATTAAACCTAGATTTAATCGTAAAAATCTGTTATAAATATGTTCATGGTGGCTATGGTGTAGCGGTAGCACAAGAGTTTGTGGAACTTTTAGTTCGGGTTCAACTCCCGATAGCCACCCAATATAAAAAGCGGCATTATGCCGTCTTTTTTAATTGGGTGGCTAAACGAGCAAACTGCTTTGCTTGTGTTCGGGAGTTGAAAGACGGAAGTCATTTTTCTAGTAAGAAAAATGACTGAGTCGGGTTGAGGATTGGGTTGGGACCCAACCGAAAGACCTTTTGAGATATATTATGAGTATAACAAAATAATATATCCAAAATGGTGTACTGACCATGTAATGGTCGAGAAAATTTGTGAGCGACGGCGAACAAATTATTCGTGACCAACCCCGATAGCCACCCTAGAAAAAATTTTCATAATATATTCATATTTGAATGACTTTTTAGTTATACTTTGATATGATTTTGGTATGGAAAATAAAAATAATAAGGCTGAAACTTCTCAAAGTACAATTAAACCAGAGGTTGTAGTTAGTAGTGATATAAAAACGCAAAGCCCTGAAAAAATTATTGAGGGTATGACGATTAACAAAGAGATCAACATTGTAGAATTAATGCCAATAATTATGGACGAAGCAGTAAAGTTTGAGATACGAGATAAAGATAAAAATGAAAAAGGAGAGTTGCTCGTATCTCCAGAGGGAAAAGTTTCTAATCTTGGTAAACAAAGTGAGTTGTGGTGGAAAATTGTCAGAACGAAAAGTTTCAAAATTTTTTTTGGCGATTGGCAACAAAAAGACAAACTTTCATCGAGTAAAATTATTGATGAAAATGGAGAGCCACTTGTTTTATTCAGGGGTTTGAGTAAACGTAAAGATATATCTCTTTCTGACTTTTATAATAAAGAATTTTATAAGAAAAATTTAATGAATTTATATGGTGTTGGTGTTTATTTTACGCCAGATGAAAAGCTCGCTTCCACGTATGCCAAGCTTAATGATAATAATACAGAAAATGATGGGACAATGGTTGCAGCTTTTGCAAACATTAGAAAACCTAAACATGATGAAAATTTATTTGTTGAAAATTTTATTGAAAAAGGAATAAGTCTTTATCATTTGCTGGTTCCACGAGCAGTGATTAAAAATTTTCCTAAAATAAACGTTGCACAATACGATGGTATTTATGGATGGCATCACAATCGTTATTCTAAAAATTTAATAAAGATAGAAGAACTTCATGAGATTGTCTTAAAAGATCCGAATCAAGTTCTAATAATTCCGATGCCTATTAAAAAAATAGAAAATTCAGTCAGTAATAATTATTAAAAATTATTAATAAAAAACTACTTCTAAAATGAAATAATGTATTAAGATATATAGTTTATTCATTTATATTATTTCGGAATATAGATTGTTGTATCATTTTTCATCACAAACACATCTATAATATCACCTGTAATGCCACACCATTAGTTTCTAGCAAATATGCATTATTTCTTTTAATATTTCAGTTCCAATTTAGACTATTGACGTCTGCTTATTATTGGTGTATACTAGTACTTATAAGGTCCTTTACCATTACTTACATAGTAGTCATAGCCAAAAGTTTCTAAAGACTTGGAAATTATTGGCTATGACTACAGACTTTTTGTGGTCAAGCAGATTTCTAAACGGAGGAAAGAAAAATGAAAATTGTTTCAGACGTCAAGCTCGGAACCTACACTTTTGTTCCAAAAGAAAAAGGTGAACAAGAAATTCTTTCAACTTTAGTAAAAAGTATCAAGCCGGGTGAAAAGTTGAAATACGAAGGTTGCAGTCAAGACAATAGAGAGAAGAAAGACTTTCGGATTGTCCATTTGACTGGCCCCAATAATTTAAAGCTTATATTGGCTGGAAGCACAAGAGAAGACAGGTTTGATGTTAACAATATCAGAAACCTGTGTTTTTTTGGATCAGGCGGACTTATTTTTCTCGGTGCAATTACCGTTGGCGACAAAACAGCAATCGTCGTTACCGGAAAATATTGCAAGTTATGTGGCGCCGCTATGATAGACTGGGGCGCTAGTGAATGGTCAACTTGTGATGCTTGTGCTGCTAAATGTACACATAAGTATGTACGTCATGTGGTTCATGGCCCCAAAGTTGACATGGACGTCGCAGATTTTTGCACTATTTGCGGCAGAACAAAAACAAAATTGAAACAAAGATCCAGACTTGAGCGGCACCTTGCAGTGGAACGTGAGCTTGGTTTAAGTATCGTTTACAAAGATACAATGTTAACACCAAGCCAAGTAGCGCACATCCGCAAGATGGCAGCAGCAGCACCAAACAATTGATAGTAAGTAAATTCTGCTTTGGAGAATAGCACATAACTCTCCACCCCGTATTTTTATACGGGGTTTTTTATTAAATAAATAATCAAAAAAACAAATTACATTTTGTGTGATTAATGATATTTTGTTGCAAGGTAGATGTAGTGCTATACTTGATAGTGAAATAGATATAGTTTAATAATCTAATTTTAATTATATGAATATACCAATCAGTTTTTTTACTGGCATTGCCATTGCTTTGGTTTTGGTGCTATGTATTACATTTTTTATCAAAGGCGGTGTTAAATTTAATAGTACTTCTATATTCGTTGCTGGTTTTGTGATAGGAATGCTCACTTTGTATATCAAAATTAAATTTTTTTTACATTAATTTTGTAGATCTTTTATTTTGACTGTAAAACCATTTTGAATTTGATATAATTCTGTTTAATGAATATCCCAATAAATTTAGTTTATCTAATTTCTCTTCTTCCTTTTTGCTTAATTTGGATAATATTATTTGTAAAAGGAAAACACACGCGCCGTGAGATGTTGGTAATGAGTTTTATTATTGGGTTTATTAGTCTCGTGTCTTCATATTATTGGTGGACAAGAGATTGGTGGTTACCACACAATATTACAGGAACAAAAATCGGGATTGAAGATTTTATTATGGGTTTTACAGCTGGTGGAATAATGACCACAGCATATGAAGTTTTTTTCTTGAAAAGATATCTTGAAGTAAAACGCAAAATTAAAATGCCAAGCTTTCTTACTATCATGTTGATATTGGCCTTAATTACAGCCTGGTTGGTCTGGGGTATAGGAACAACGACTTTTATTGCTAGCACAATCTCAATGATTTTAGTCTCTGGAATAATATATTATTTCAGAAAGGATTTACTTATTAATGGGTTGTGGAGTGGGGTGTTGATGTTAGTTATTTCATTGCTTTTTTACTACACAATTATTTTTATTTTCCCAAATTGGATAAATCAAACATATATATTTAACACCCTGTCAGGAATAAAACTCACTGGTATACCAATTGAGGAGTTAATTTTTTGGTTTCTTTCTGGTTTAGTGTGGGGACCAATATATGAGTATTGGCACTATGAACAACTGAAAGACTAAGAAACAGTGTATTAAATAGTAGGCGTGGGGATGGCCTTTGATTTTTATAAGTTAAACTGGTACACTTTTAATATGAATCCAACAACAAACTCACCAGAAAAATTAAATAATAAAGAGGCTATTTTAAATCAAAAACTAGAGCAGGTTGAAAACCCAGTTCTAACTCAAAATGAATTAGTCAAAAAAACGGAATCTGAAATAAAAATTGCACAAGATAGAGTTACTCAACTTGATTCCTCTATGCAGTTTGCTATGACAGAAGTAAATAAAGTTAGAGAAAGTTTGGGTATACCAAAAAAAGACGAATATCCACCAAGTGTTTTGTCGCAAAAAGAAATTAAGGACCAGATTGAAAAAGATATAAAACAAAAACAAGAAGATCTAATAAACCAAAAAGAAAAAGAGCAGCTAATTAAAGAAGAAAAGGAGAAACTCTTACAAGAAAAGCTTGATTCTTTATTTAAAGAATTCGAAGAATTACAAAAAGCTGGAAAATTTGTTGGAGTATTAAAGGGTTTAGGAAAATTTGAAAGTAAGTCAATGGGTTCGCTAAGCCCTGAAGATACAAAAGCCCTAGCAAAAGCTTTTCAGGCTGGAATAAAATTATTACCAAAAATTCTTGAAAATTTACCTGGTTTGCTTAAAAAATTTGATAATGATTTAGAGAAGGAGGCAAAAGAAAATGTTGAAAAAAAGATTGAAGAGGCTAAGAAAAAAGTTGAAGAAAACAAAAACGATAAAAATAACCAGGAAAAATTAAAGTCTGAAGAACCAGTAAAAAACCCTGAAAATAAGGCTGAAGGAAGTGAACAAAAGACAGGAAATACCAGCCCGGTTACTAATGTGAGCAAGTAAGCAAATAATCTATTGTATTAATGGAAGATTTTTCAAAATTTCTAATAAAAGAATATAAATATTGGACAGTTTCAGTACACCAGAATCAAGGCTACCTTGGCCGTTGTGTTGTTTGGTGTAAAAGAGAAACGGCTCTTGATTTAGCAGATGCAACCAAAGAAGAATATGATGAGTTATTTATTATTTTAAAGGATTTACGAGAAGCAACAAAGAGAGCCTTTGACTCAGATTGGTTTAACTATGCTTTTTTAGGAAATGAGATGAGACACTTACATTGTCATTTTATTCCAAGGTATTCTTCACCAAAAGTTTTCGAAGGAATAACATTTATTGATGAAAGGTGGGGACATAATTATAAAACAAATCATGATTTTATAACCCCGCTAAAAGTTTTAGACGAAATAAAATTAAAAATTAAGAAAGAATTATCCTAAATATTTCTTTTCCAATTATCTAAAATAACCGCTGTTGCTATTGCGACATTTAGAGATTCAGCAATACCAAACGCTGGAATAGTAATTTTTTTTGTTACAAATTTTTCAATTTCTTTGCTTATGCCGTTGGATTCATTGCCCATAAGGAGTATTCCGCCAGTAGGGAATTTTGTTTTATGAATATTTTTACCGTTTAAAAATGCACCTAAAATAGGCGATTCTGTTTTCGAAAGGAAGTCATTTAGGTTAGTATAAAAAATATTTACTCTAGTAAATGAACCTTTTGTAGCGGTAATAACTTTTGGATTATAAAAATCAACAGTTTCTTTTGAAGCGACTATGTTTTTGATTCCATACCAATCTGCTATACGGATTATTGTTCCAAGATTTCCTGGATCTTTTATTTCATCAAGAGCTAACACTATTTCATCCTTACTTATTTTTGGCTCAATATTTTCTTTTTGTCTTATAACAGCAAGTGCTGAATTGTTTGTTTCAAATGTTCCAACTTTTTCTAAATCAAATTGATTTACTATTTCATAAGCTTTTGCTTTTTCTCGTATTTTTTCACCATATTTATCAAAAAATTCTGTTGTAGTAAGCACGAAGTCTATTT
>Ga0209083_1002213_pt1 | contig 19142 bp, 12 predicted proteins | sample AM7aDNAmetaG_FD_184132 | JGI IMG/M metagenome (GOLD analysis project Ga0209083, IMG submission 184132) | Freshwater microbial communities from Finland to study Microbial Dark Matter (Phase II) - AM7a DNA metaG (SPAdes) (version 3) | ecosystem: Environmental > Aquatic > Freshwater > Lake ...
AAATGAGCAAAATAAATATTGAAAAAAACAATTTTCATGGTGAATGGAACTATTCAATTGCACCAAGAATGTAAAGTTTAATTTGTATCATATCCTTACCATCGCTACCAATCAATACACAGTTTTTGGTGGTGTGCTTAATCCCGGATATGCGCCGGTCAATTATGCTTTGAATGACATCACCTGGGAGTCAACGAGCATGATCGACTTTGGTACGGATTTATCTTTCCTTGGCGGTAAATTGGATGTAAGCTTCGACTGGTACAAGAAGCAAACAGACAATATTCTGCTCAATATGGCCATACCTGGCGTTATGGGTTATGCCAACTCACCCAAACAGAATGCGGGTTCAGTGGAAAACAAGGGTTATGATATAACGATCTCCCACAACAATACCATTGGGAAATTCTATTACAAAGTCACCGGAATTTTATCAGACGTAAAAAATCAAATCACGGATCTGGGTGGTCTGGCTCCACAGGTAAGTGGTACCCATGTCAGACAAGTGGGTTCACCAATTGATTCTTATTACGGTTTGCTGGCGGACGGACTTTTTAGCTCATTTACCGAGGCTAGGGCTTATCCAGTTACCCAGTATGGAAAATTGCAGGGAGGGGATATCCGTTATAAGGATTTGGATGCTGACAATAAAATTACAGGAAGTGACCGCGCTGTTCTTGGCAATCTGATACCCAGATATGTGTATTCTCTTGATTTATACACGTCTTACAAGGGTTTTGACTTTTCAATGTTTTTCCAGGGGGTAGGGAAACGTGACAGCTATGATTCAGGTTGGGATGCTTATCCGTTCCAAAATGCATCCACTGCGCTTGTGCAGCACCTTGACCGCTGGTACGAAGGGAATCCCAATCCTAATGCAACCCATCCGCGGTTGTCGATTAACCAGCAGTCAAACAACCTGCAGTCATCATCTTTCTGGCTGGTCAATGCTGCCTATTTGCGTTTGAAGAACATTCAGTTGGGTTATACTATACCAGTTCGCCTACTGAAAAATACAGGTATTTCGGGTGTGCGTGTCTATGCCAACGGCAACAACGTATTTACTGTCAGTAAAATGCCAGTAGGAATGGACCCTGAATCACCTGAAAGTACGAATAACTATGTGCCGCTGCTCTCGACTTACACATTTGGAGTGGAAGTAAAATTTTAGTGAATTTAAATAACAAGAAATAAATAGATAAAAAGATGAAGAAGAATTTACTATACGTGGCCTTATTGGTGTTTCTGCTTGTTACCGGTTGTGACAAGGCACTGGAACGCTATCCGCTGGATTCACCTTCAGCAGACACTTTTTACACCAACGATACGGAAATCCAAGGCGGTGTGAATGCTTGTTACAGCTTTATTGTAGCAGGGAACAATGGTTATTTTGTACCTGAATTCAGTTACGACGCGTTAGCCGAAACCGTTTTTATCCGCGGTGGAGGATTTGCGCAAAATGTGATGATGTCTGTTCTGGATTTTAAAGAGGGTCAGTTCAGAACTTTTTGGCTCAACATGTACCAGGGAATTGCACGTTGCAACCTGATGCTTCAGAAGATTGACGCGAACAAAGCTGCACTCACTGCCGATAAAATCAAACAGTACCAGGGCGAAATATATTTTCTGCGTGCCAATTATTATCTTCGTTTGACGAATATGTTTGGAGACGTTGTTTACCTTGACAAACCTGTCTCTTCTGTGGCTGATGGAAAAGCAGTTACCAGAACAGCCAGGGCTGAAGTATTGAAGAAGATCTACGCAGACTTTGATCAATCTTATGCTTTATTGACAGGCTCAACAGTAAAAACGCTTGGACGCATTACCGCAGGAGCTGCAATGGCCTACAAGGCACGCGCTGCCCTCCAAAACAACGATTGGGCAACAGCCGCCGCAGCCGCAAAAACGGTGATCGATTCCAAACAATACAGCTTGATGCCCAAATATTCAACTTTGTTCACAGAGACCATTTTGAACAGCGCGGCCAATACTGAGCAAATATTGACCAATATGCACCTTTATAGTGCGAACAATGCGACAGCTTTTCCGCAATTTACTTCTGCCCGTTCTGTTTCAGGCGGTTATACAACTATTGTTCCGACCCAGAACATGATGGATTCCTATCAGTGTACGGATGGAAAAGACATAAGCAAGTCGCCTTTGTACAATAAGACAAAGCCGTATGACAATCGTGACCCACGTTTGCGTTATTGTTTTGTCGTTCCTGGGGATATGTGGAATGGTTATGTTTATGAGACACGTATGGATAAGACGACAACATTGAACGATCAGGGTGCATCTGTAAAGAACCTGGATAGTTATGCAGCCACTGTATATACCTCATTTACAGGCTATTTGGTGCGCAAATATTATGATTTCAAATATGTCGCCAAACTGACCCAATGTGAAACTCCTTTTATGCTTTGTCGCTATGCGGAGGTGTTGCTGACCTATGCTGAAGCCAAGATCGAACTGAACCAGCTTGATGCCGACTGTCTGAATGCCATCAATCTGGTGAGGGGGCGTAGTGACGTGAATATGCCGCTTGTAAGTGTTGCTTTAAGCCAGTCTGATATGAGAAATCTTGTCCGTTATGAGCGCAAAATTGAACTCTGGAACGAAAACCTGCGATGGGATGACCTTCTTCGCTGGAAACGTGCAGAGGTGATCATGACCAGGCCTATCTTCGGCAGACCGCTTTTAGGAGAATATAGCGTATATCCAGCTGTAACATTTGACTCTTATGGGGATCCTGTTTACGATGAAACAAACTATGTTGGTTCTCCTTCCACTGATTACAGGGTGTTGATCAGGACGAACTTCAACAAGAGCCGTGATTATCTGTGGCCTATTCCTGAAACAGAATTGAACTTAAATCCAGGTTTGGGACAAAACCCTGGTTGGTAAATAGTTGATAAGAATACAGTTGATGTGTTTTAGTTGATTTGGTGTGTGAAAGGCTGGTGCTTAAATGGCCAGCCTTTCTTTTTATCATTTGAATCGCTGAAATGAGAGAGGGAATGAGAAGATGAGAAGCAGAGAAAATGAGAAGATGAGAGAATGAGAAGCGGAGAAAATGAGAAAATGAGAAAAAAGATATTGGATTTACAAAAATATTTGCGTTTATCAGGTTTTTTGGTAGTCTTACTTTCGGGTGATGTACTATTTGCACAGCCACCTTCAAAGGATTATCAACTGCTTTTTGAAGATAATTTTGATGGCAGAAGTATCCGCGAAAATGATTGGTCGTACAGGATGGATCGGCGGCAGGGAGGCAGCTTCAATGCACTTAACAGGAAGGAAAATGTCTATGTTTCGGGAGGATTTCTCCACGTGTCAGTCAGGCAGGATACAATCAATGGCATTCAGGAAAATACCGGTGGAGGTTTGATCAGCAAGCACCAGTTTGGTTATGGCTATTACGAATGCCTGTCCAAGCCATTTATGGCGGGAACTGGTGTCCATTCCGCTTTTTGGCAGGCAGGTGGCGCGGATCCGGAGGTTTACAACCGCATTTTTGAAATTGACTCCTATGAAATTGATTCAAAAACCTTTTTGGGAGATAACAATTTGTATGTTCACATTTCTCCAAAGCAGTATACTGAAGTACCCTGGCCACACCGGGCAAAGGTGCCAATGAGTTACAGGGAGGATGGATGGCTGCTGGATGCATTTGAATATACGCCGGATGGGGTTATCTTTTACGACAATGGGAAAGTGGTAGCCAAAGCGGAATGGAAGGAACTAACTGCCGCGCAGAAGGTATGGCTCACAGCGCTGAATGGTTTTGGCAAAGTGGAGAAGGAGAAACAGCCGGGTGAATCTTTGTTTGATTATTTTCGATATTATGCCAAAGATTATCCGGGAGTAAACATCCTGCCCAACGGAAATTTTGAATACAACCAGGATAAGACAGACTCTCTGAAACCAGTAGCATGGAGGCAATCCAGTACTGATGGGGCGTCGTGGATATCTGCGGGGAAGGCCTACAGGGATAAATATCAGCTGAATCAAGGGTCGAAATTGGGTGCCTATTCAGCCTCTACGAGTCAGAAACTGGAGTATATCATGAATGGCCATTACCGTTTATCGGCCCGTGTTCGCTGTTCGGGTGGACAAAATAGTGCCGTGATGTTTGTCAATGATTTTGGCGGAAAGGATCAGGATGTTAAAATCAGCAAAAGCGATAAATGGACTGAGATTTCGATTCCTGACATCCTGGTAAGCAATAACAAGGTCAATGTGGGTTTCCGATCCGAAGGAGAAGCCGGACAATGGCTGGAGATTGATGACGTGCAGTTGTATAAACCACTCCCGAAAGGTCTAAAAATGCCAAAAGCCGAACCCTTTGTCCTGGTGGGCGATCCAATCTGGCATTTGGCCAAAAGCGAACCCATCCATTTTTCAGGGGATCAGAAATTCTATTTTTTCGATCGAAACGTAGGACTCGGGGATGCAATCTCCGTTTCATTTTCAATGAATGCGGATACTTTGGCCAACATGACTCCCATTGCACGAATCCCGGAAAAAGGCAACTCGGGCTGGGCTCTTCAACTTACCAAAGACGGAGGATTGATTTTCAGGATCGGAAGTAAAGAGAACCATCATGACGTTCTTGTATCAGAGGTATATCAACCACACAAAGATTGTTTCATTACCTGTATTTTCGACAGGGGAACGGCTCAGGTTTTTGTCAGTGGAAAACGATTAAAAATAGAAAATGGAATCAGGCAAGAGACAAAAGACGTCTCTACGGCTGGAAGACTCGGAGATGTTGGAGAACAACTCCAGGTGATTGCGGATGTTTTCATTCCCACAAAAAATGATGCATCGAAAGATAACCTGCAACAAAAAACCATCACCCGCTACAAGGGAAATCTACAGCATATCAGGGTCTTCAACAGGGCAGTGACCAGCGACGAGATCCTGAAATTTAAAAACTAAGCAATGATACCATTTCCTTTCCGACTATTGCTTCTGTTTTATTTTGGATTGAATGGCTGTACCCCAAAAGAAACTGCTTTAGCAGAAAAGCCCAAACTTCCCGAATGGCAATTGGTTTGGAGCGACGATTTTAATTATCCCAACGCACAGCTTGATGCCGGATGGATTTCGCAAAACGGGCCGAATACCCATATCCTGTGCAGCAGATGGCGTGAAAATGCAGTGGTTGAAAATGGGATTCTCCACCTGAACAACAAAAAAGAAAACCGCGGCGGTCAGGAGTGGACCTCTGCAAGTATCTGGACGAAACAGACTTTCCAATATGGGAGATTTGAATGTCGTTATAAATATGCAGCAGCAACCGGTACAAACAACTCCTTCTGGCTGATCACAACCGGAACCAATCCAACGGTTGGCAAAAAATTCGAGATCGACATCAATGAAGGGCATTATCCTTTCGAAATGGCAACCAACATTCACAATTGGACCGATGTGACTACCGATCCTGCGACCGGAAACTCAACACATCCAAGCTTCTCCAAATCATTTAGCTTCTCCTCGGCTAAGGCCGACATATCGATCCAATTGGAGATTCCTGTCACGACGAAGCGAATCAGGTTCTCTTCAACCTATGGGGCACATTTTCATATCCAGGAATTCAGGATTTACCATGTAAATACATCAGGTTACCCTTCACCGCTCTCGCCAACAGCAGATCAGGATGTTGCAGGATTGGTGAATTTTGCACGCGATCCACAAACCAAAATAACGGCCAGCGGGAACTATGGCACGGGCTATGAAGTGCAGAATGTGGCCGATGGAGGGCTTGTAAAACATTGGGTCTCGCAGGACAATGGCGATAAATGGATCGAATTTGAATTCAATGCCAATCAGACAATCGGATGCCTCCAGTTTGTAAATGGCTGGCTCAGTGGCGATACCTGGAATTCAGTGATCGACAATTACAAGGTGCAATATTTCAATGGAACTTCCTGGGTCGATATTGCCACTTTCGACGCAAGCCAGAATGGGTTGAACCTTGCGAAAGAATACCACACTTATGCCCTGGAATGGAGCAAAGATTCGCTGATCTATTCTTTTGATGGAAAGGTAATGCGAAGGGCTAAAAACGAGTTTTGTCACAGTCCTGCACCTGTTTACCTGAGCGAGGCCATTATTTCATGGGCAGGTGCGGTCACCGATGCGATCGACGGTACCAGTATGGATGTCGATTGGGTGAAAGTGTATCAATTTAAATAAGGGGTGAGATAACAATCATATCCCCAAAAGCGCTTTTAGAAAGTAATTCTTCAAATCATGTTACGACTCTTCATTCTCCTGGTATTTTCGGGTTTGCCGTCAATGATCCATTCTGATAAAAAGGATCTTCGGCTTCCTGTTTTGGAGAATGGAGTTGCTTCTGCCGGAAAACGTGTGGCTGTTGTACCAACTGAATATGAAGGAACAAGTGTTCATCATATCCTGTACCTTCCAACTGATTGGGATCCGGAATGGAGTAAAAAGGGGCGTTCGTGGCCGGTTATTGTAGAGTACACCGGAAACAAGTATCCAACTTCAGGATCTTCGGGCGAGGTGGAAGGTGCAGCACTTGGGTATGGACTTAGTGGTGGAAAATACATTTGGGCCGTTTTCCCTTTTGTGGCTAAAGACCATAATCACAATGAGGTCACCTGGTGGGGCGACGAGCAGGCAACTGTTGAATATGCCAAAAGAAATGTTCCCCGCATTTGCAGGGAGTTTGGTGGCGATTCATCACGGGTTTTCCTTTGCGGTTTCTCAAGGGGTGCTATTGCTGTTAATTACATTGGACTTTTTGATGATGAGATTGCCAGACTCTGGTGCGGGTTTATTACACACGATCATTACGATGGAGTCAGGGAGTGGAAGGGTACAGCCTGGGGTTCGCCTCTTTCAGATTACCGCGCAAGAGCTATTCAACGGTTGAATCGTTTAAATGGGCGTCCTGTATTGATCTGCCAGAACGGAGGAACCCGCGATGTTGAGGATTATCTCTCTGATTATAAAAATCTTGCAATATTTACCTTTCTCGACGTTCCTGTAACTAAAATCTTTCCCCAAATTCCCAACGCCTTGGTAATGCACTCACACACCGATCGTTGGATGTTTGTTGATTCCAGGGAACGCAGACAGGCATGGAAATGGATGGAAAAAGTTTCGGGAAGAAATTTTAATTGAATAAATACCTATAAAAATTTAATGAATAGGTTCTTATGTGCCTATTGTGTTTTACCTATGCACCAATGTGTTAGGTTTTATAACTAATAAGTTTAAAACACCTAGGCACATTAGGTTCATCCTCAAAGGCACATAGAAAAACCAACTGAAAATGGGCGAATTAATTATTTTCGGAAACGTTTCCGAAAATAAAAACGTTTCCGAAAACCTTTCCGAAAATAAAATGTACTTTTTACTTTCATTTTTTTTAACACCGAATTAACATTGTGTCAGAATAATTAACTAAACGTATTATTTCCAAAATGAAGCGACTTATTTTTCTCTTTGCCCTGTTTGTCTCCTTTTCGGTGCTTTATGCACAGGAAAAGAGTATTACCGGTCGGGTTACCGATGACAACAACGAACCCATTCCCGGGGCAAATGTTGTGTTTAAGGGAACAACTACCGGTACGGTTACCGATTTTGACGGAAAGTTCAGGATAAAAGTATCCGGAACCTCCAAAACCCTGGTTTTTACATTTATTGGATTTGATCCAAAAGAGGTTGATGTTGCCAACAAAACCATCCTCGACGTACAGCTTAAGATGAGTACTGTCGGACTGCAGGAGGTTGTGGCAGTTGGTTATGGTGTACAAAAGAAAGCGACAATTACCGGGGCGATCTCTTCGGTTAAGGGAGCAGAACTGGTCCGGTCGCCGCTACCCAACCTTTCGAGTGCCGTTGTTGGCCGTGTTCCGGGATTGTTGAGCGTCCAGCGGAGCGGACAGCCCGGGAACGATGAGACAACCCTTAGAATCCGTGGGATCGGGACCCTCGACAATGCCAATGCAAGTCCTTTGGTCCTTGTGGATGGTGTTGAGCGCCCTTTCTCGCAGATTGAACCGAACGATATAGAGTCGATTTCTATATTGAAAGATGCCTCATCCACTGCTGTTTATGGGATCAGGGGTGCCAACGGTGTCATCCTGATTACCACAACACGTGGAAAAGAGGGTCCTGCCAAAGTGACCTATAGCGGCAACTTTTCGCTTCAGGTTCCTACACGCCTTCCAAAGTTCCTCAATGGTTACGATTTTTCGAGGATGCAGCTTGAGGCTCAGTTGAACGATACGCCCACGGCAACCCCCATGTTTACAGCCGCCGAACTTGAGAAATTCAAAGATGGAAGCGATCGGCTTTTCTATCCGAGTACCGATTGGTTTGACCTGATGATGAAAAAATCGGCGCCACAAACACAGCACAATGTTAACATATCAGGAGGAACATCTGTAGCAAGATATTATGTATCATTAAGTTATCTAAACCAGGGTGGCTTATGGAAGGAGTTTAACACCGATTACAGCAACAACGATCAATTCAAACGTTACAATTTCAGATCAAACCTCGATCTCGATATTACCCAAACGACAAAGGCAACGATATCGGTAGGTGGGTATTCATCCAACAGGCAAACTTCCAACGGTGGTATCTTTTCGAGTATCCTTTCGGCAGCCACCAATGGTACGCCAGGGGTTTGGGATGGTAAAGTTGTCACCCTTGCAAGGGCAAATGGCAGAAATGCGGTCATTGCAACAAGGGGCGGCTTTAACCGTTACGTGACCAATTCGATGAACCTGAATTTCGGGCTGAACCAAAAACTCGATTTTATCACCAAAGGATTATCCGCTCGGATTACGACCTCTTATGACAGTGATTATGGGCAAAGCCGTGGATTCTCAAAATCATCGGCTTTGTATGCCGCAGAGAGGATCGACATCAATGGTGATGGGGTACTTGAACCAATTTTGAGAAAAGCAAGTGAGGATGGGGTGTTGAGTGACCCATCTGAAACCTTCACGCGTGCAAAAAAGATCTATACTGAGGCAGCCATTGAGTACAGCAATAAATTCGGAAACCACACGGTAAGTGGATTATTGTTGTATAGCCAGAAAAAACAGTGGTACCACAGTCTTTCCTATCCCGGCATTCCTTTGGGTTATCAGGACCTTGTTACCCGTTTGACTTATAATTATATGCAGAAATACCTCATCGAATTCAACATGGGAAGGAACGGTTCCGAGAACTTCCCAAAAAACAACCGGTTTGGCTGGTTTCCTGCCCTCTCGGTTGGTTGGGTCGTTACCAGTGAGCCATATGTTAAAAAACTGATCAGTGACCAACTGCTTTCTTACCTGAAACTTCGGGTATCCTACGGTGAAGTTGGCAACGACAAGATGGGGACTTCACGGTTTATGTATTACCCTGGAGAATACCTTAGTGGGGGAGGTGCAATATTTGGTGAAGATGCAGTTTCAAAAACAGGCTTTACCGAAGGAAAGATGGGAAACCCCGATGTGACCTGGGAGAAATCGTTCAAACAGAACTATGGACTTGAAATGAAGTTTCTGAAAGATAAGCTGACCTTCAATGCCGATTATTTCTTCGAAAACCGTTCCAACATCCTGACAGCCAGAAGTACTACCCCGACTCATGTGGCCGCTGTACTTCAAGATGCCTATAACATTGGAATCGTCGAAAACAAAGGATATGAATTAGAGGCAGGCTGGAGCAGTAATATTGGAAAGGTAAATTATTGGTTGAAAGGCAATTACTCTTTTGCCCGCAATAAGGTGGTTTTCAAGGATGAAGCGATGAACGCAGCATATCCTTACTTGAACCGGACCGGCAGAAGGGTTGGCGAAATCTTTGGATATCAGTTTATGGGTTTCTTTAACAACCAAAAAGAGATCGATGAATGGCCACAGCAGTTTGCAAAAACCCAACGGCCTGGAGATGTCAGGTATGCCGACATCAATGGTGACGGGGTTGTCGATGAAAACGACCAGACACCAATAGCCAATCCTGCCTTTCCCGAAATCAATTACGGTTTTTCGGGTGGGTTTTCCTACAAGGGGTTCGATTTCAGTGTTTTGTTCCAGGGTGCCGGAAATTTCAGCATGTCGGTGGGTAGTGAGATGTTGCTTCCATTCAGTGCTTATGGATCCGCAATGGATTATATCCAAAACCGTTGGTACGCAGGAAGTCCCGACAACAATGCCAATGCCACCATTCCACGCCTGACCCTCAATTATGCCGACATGAGCAATTATTTTAACTCTTCGCTGTGGATAAAGGATGCATCTTACCTCAGGTTAAGAAATCTGGAGGTTGGGTACAAGCTGCAAAATTCAATTTTGAAAAAGGTTGGGGTCAGCTCGTTCAGAATCTTCCTGAGTGGACAAAATCTCTTCACATGGGACAAGCTCAAATTTCTCGATCCAGAGAACCAGGCCTCACAGTCAATGGCTTACCCTCAGTTAAAGGTATTTAATATTGGATGCAACATTCAGTTCTAATAATTAAGCTACAATAAAATGAAACAAAATATTATCTTAATTGCAATTGTGGCGGCCCTCTTTATCAGAATGTTCACCTCTTGTCAGAACTTTCTTGAAATGCCAGCCCAAACGTCGTTCAATGTGGATTCGGTATTCTCAAAATATCAAAACGCAGAACGTCTCCTTTTCGACCTCTATCAATTTCAGGGAAAGGCGCTCGCCACCGCCCATAATATGAAACTGAACAGTTCGGCGATTGCTGATATCACGGATGAAGCAATCTGTTATGTTGCCCAAAATGGTTATACGGCCAACCGCGTCTATGCAGGAAGTGTCACCTCTACCTGGTTTACGGTAAACGGGGGAAATGGTGAAGATATTTACGACAACCATTGGAAAACGATCCGCAAAGCCCTGATCCTTCAGCAAAATATAGACAGGGTTCCGGATGCCACGAAAGAGGTCAAAGAAAGGATCAAAGCTGAATGTTCCACAATGATCGCCTTCGAATATTTTGAGATGTTCATCCGCTACGGAGGTGTCCCTATTGTTAGGAAACCGCTCAATGATGCCAGTGAGTATGCGATTTTACGGTCCCCGGTTGATTCTGTCTATCAATACATTATCAAATTACTCGACACTTCGATTGCCAATCCCGATTTCCCTGCCAAAGTGCCTGATGAGAAAGAGTTTGGAAGGTTGACCAAGGCGTTTGCGTATGGGTTAAAAGCCAAAACTATGCTTTATGCAGCAAGCCCGTTGTTCAACAGCGACCGTCCCTATACCGATTTTAGTGGAAACGAGAAGCTGGTTTGCTTTATGACTTACGATAAAAACAGGTGGAAATTGGCCGCCGATGCCGCAAAAGAAGCCATCACTTATTGCGAATCGAATGGTTACAGCATCGTGAATAATGCAGACAAAACCAAGAACTACAAAATAGCCTGTGAGGACCGTCCCAAATTCGGAAATACAGAATGTATTTTTGGGACCTATCAGGGGACTAACATTGATAAACTTTACTGGACAGGTCGCGGAACCAACATGAGCGGGTATTCACCTACTGAACCTACACAGAACCAGGTGGAGAAATATCAGAATACAGATGGGACATCGGTCGATTGGACCAATACGATCACTACCCCTGCCAACGACCCCACTTTCCCCTATAAAAAACTCGACCCCCGTTTTCACCAGTCGATTGCCTACAATGGTTGTTTGTGGATCACCACTGCCCCAACTTATAATCTTCAGATTTATGATGGCGTGGACGCTTCGGTTGCGAACGGGCTTAATGGGCCGATTGTCGCCAAAACCCAATTTGCTTACTTCCCCAGGAAATTCCTGAATGGTTATGAAGTGACCAGTGCCCCATGGACCCCATTGAGTATTTATATGCGCCTTGCCGAACTCTATCTGATCGAAGCGGAAGCTTCAAATGAGGCAGACGGCCCATCTGAACGGGCTTTTACACGGCTCGATGTTATCAGGACCCGTACCGGAATGCCCACTGTATCAAGGACATTGGATCAGGCCAAGTTGCGCAAATTTATCGAAAATGAAAGAAGCGTTGAATTATTTTTGGAAAACCACCGTTATTTCGATGTGAAGCGTTTGAAAATTGGTGATGTATTTAAAGGCCCTATTTACGATGTGCGTATCATTAAGCAAAAGAACAATACTTATACTTATACAAAATATAAGTACCACGACAGGGCATGGTTCAATCATTGGTATCTGCATCCATTCCCTTATTCTGAAGTCAATAAAGGTTATGGTTTGATTCAAAACCCGGGATGGTAATCCACTTGCTTAATTTTCAAAATTTCAAAGAGATGACTAAAATTAAACTGATTATAATACATATATCCAAGATATTAAGCCTTCTGGCAATTATCTTGTGGTGCAGAACGGCATCAGCTCAGAACAATAAGACCACTGAACCGGCGCCTCTTTCACCCAAAACCCAAACAGCACAGAAAGACTCCTTGCAGGGAAGTTTTTCAGGTTTGCAGCCAATCGCCTATGGAACTGTTAAGAAAGAGAGCGTCAGCTCCTCGATAAGTACAATAGGCGGAAAAGAGATCGGGAAAAACACTGTTTTTTCGCTTGGAAATGCACTCTATGGCAGAATCCCCGGACTGACCCTAAGCCAGAACGGAGGGGAACCTGGCAATGACGCACCTGGCTTTAGTGTCAGGGGAGTAGGTACTTTTGGATGGGCACATGCCCCATTGATCCTTGTCGATGGCTTTGAACGGGACCTGAATTCTGTTTCGGTCTTTGACGTCGAGAACATTTCCGTATTAAAAGATGGGGCTGCCACTGCACTTTACGGATTAAAGGCCGCAAATGGTGTCATCGCAGTTACGACAAAGCGTGGATTTGTTGGAAAGAGTAAAGTGAGTGTGGACTTGTCACAGGGCGTACAAGCCCCGATCCGTCTTCCCGAATTTGTGAATTCTTCCCAATTTGTCAGGATGTACAATCAGGCACTTGTGAATGACGGGCTTCCGGAACGTTATACTGCAACGGATATTGCCGGTTACGACAGCGGCGACCCGCTCTATTATCCGAATGTCAACTGGATGAAAGAAACGATCCGTGATTTTTCACCAATGACCTCCGTCAATGTCAGCTCGCGTGGTGGCAATAAGGTAGCACAGTATTATGTATCTCTCGGGTATCTGAACAGTACCGGAATTTATCGCAATACCGAAATGAACGATGGGTACAGCACCAATTCCAATCTGAACCGCATCAATTTCCGAAGCAACATTGATGTCAATGTAGTTCGTGACCTTACGCTTCGCCTGAATCTTGGGGGTCAGATCAACGATGCCAATTCGCCACGGCCAGCAACTGCAGATATCTGGAACCGGATTTATGATTATCCGGGTCACCTGTTTCCGGTTTGGGTTGGTGAAAATCTGTATGGTGGGACTTCGACCTATCCCGAAAATCCGGTGGGATATATCAATGGCAGGGGTTACAGGTCGAACCACAACCGCTTTTTCCAATCGGACTTCGACCTTAAATACGATTTGGGAAGGTACATCAAGGGTTTGTCGGCGGGTGTTCGTGTAGGCTTTGATAATCAATATAGTGTGAACGATTATTGGACCAAAACCTTTGCGGCATTTTCGGTTACGAAGGATCCTGCTACAGGCAATCCTGTTTACAGTGCCCCGGTAGGTGCCAATACCAACCTTGTCTATACTTCCCCAACCGGGGACTCCCAGTACAGAAGATCCACGGTTGAGGCTTACACGGAATACAACCACACATTTGCCGAAAAGCATCAACTCAATATCCTGTTGATGTACAATCAAAGCCATTATGTTGTTGGAAAGGAAAATCCATACAACAATCAGGCAATCAATGGCCGTATCCAATACAGTTACGACAGCCGTTTTTACGGGGAACTTTCAGCTTCCTACAGCGGTTCAGAAGCGTTCGATGTTGGGAAACGATTTGGGTTATTCCCTGCAATATCTGGTGCCTGGATTCTTTCAAAAGAAAATTTCCTGAAAGACAACTCCATGATCAATTATCTGAAACTTCGTGGCTCAGCCGGAATGGTCGGTACAGGCAAAGTTGAAACACGGTTTGCCTATCGTCAATTGTATGTAGGATCGGGAACCTATTATTTTGGGAGCAGCAATGCAGGGATCAGTGGTCTTACCGAAAGTACGATTTCCAATCCGGATCTCACTTTTGAAAAATCGTATCAATACGAAATCGGGATGGATGCCCGTCTGTTCAACACAGTTGACCTTACCGTTTCTGTTTTCAGGCAAGATCGGAAAGACATCCTGACTTCACAGTCAACAACAGTTCCCGCAATTTTTGGTGGTTCGCTTCCAAGTATAAACAAAGGGAAAGTCAGGAACCAGGGAATTGAGGCATCGTTGCTTTGGGACAAGAAACTAAAAGACTTTGGGTTCTTTACCAGGTTCAACATCAGTTACATCAAAGACAAGGTGGTTTCGATGGAAGAAGAGGTCGTCCCAAAAGGGAGCGAATATTATTACCGGACAGGTCAGCCTGTTTACTATTCCTATGGACTTCAGGCGATCGGTTACTTTCAATCTGCCGATGATATCGCACAAAGCCCGGTACAGCAATTTGGGCCTGTTCAACCAGGAGACCTGAAATATGCCGACCGGAACAAAGATGGGGTCATCAACAATTATGATGTAGGCCCGATCTGCAACGGTACAATACCGACCCTGGAAATGGGTTTTGAATTGGGCTTTAATTACAAAGGTTTTGATATTCAAGCCATGTTCCAGGCACAACTCGACAGGTACATCAACCTTGCCAGTTATGGAAACATCTTCTTCCCGTTGCGGACAAACCAAAAGATTTCGGCTTATGTAAAAGATCCATGGACTGTTGAAAATAAGGACTATGCGCAATATCCGCGACTTTCGACCATGGACAATAGCAACAATTATCGCAATTCGTCCTTCTGGTACAAAAATGGGGATTTCCTCAAATTAAGGTCGCTCGAAATTGGTTATACCCTCGCTTCTAGCCTTACGAAAAGCATCAAATTAAGCGAGGCAAGGATATTCCTCAGGGGCATGAATGTACTCACCCTTGACCATTTCAAATTTACCGATCCGGAGAGCATCAGCGGGTATCCTGCCATGAAATCTTATAACATCGGATTAAAAGTTCAATTTTAAACCAGCAAGCCATGAAAAAGATACAAAAGTTGATTTTAATCGTTACCACTGCAATGCTCTTTGCGGCTTGTAACTTTCTCGAACCGGAGGCTTTGTCGCTAACATCTGCCACGAATGTTTTCTCGAACAACAGCAACATTACAATGCTTCGGAACAATATGTTCACCTTTTTGCCCGATGGTTATGCCAATATTGGGAATTCATGGTTAGCCTCAGCTACCGATGAAGCTGAAGATGTGAATGAAACCGAGAGCATTCAAAACTTGAACAACGGGAACTGGAACATGTATTCTAATCCTGATAATGTTTGGACCAAAAACTATCAGGGAATCAGGAAGACCTGCGATTTCCTGTTGGGGACGGATACAATCACATGGGCAGAATACAAAGTGAATGACCCTGTTAACTATGCAGCAAGGATGCAGAAATTAAAATACTGGCGTTCGGAAGCGAAATTCCTTCAGGCATTTTTCTATTTTGAATTGGTGAAAAGATATGGCGGAGTACCCATTGTTGACCGAAAGCTGGACATTATTACAGATTACGATTACATGGTGACAGCGAAAAGGGACAGTTTCTCAAAATGCATCAATTATATTGTAACCCTTTGTGATTCAGCAGCTAAGTATTTGCCTGTAAAACAGACAGATGTAGCCAATACCGATTGGGGCGTACCAACCCGTGGGGCAGCCCAGGCCCTGAAAGCCAGAGCATTATTGTACGCTGCAAGCGATCTGTTCAATCAGACCGGAAACACCAATGCTGCAATTGGCTATACCGATGATAAACGTACCGAACGATGGGTGAAGGCAGCAGTTGCCAATAAAGCCGTTTTAAACCTGATGGCGAGTGTTCCGTACAGCTTTCAGTCAACCTATTCAGCCCTTTTCCTTCTGAAAACGGTCCGTAGCAATGAGGTGATCTGGGAACGGAGGTATCCTGCAAGCAATACTTTTGAAACGTTAAACTTCCCCGTTGGGTATCAGTCGGGCAAGACAGGAACATGTCCCACCCAAAACCTTGTGGATGCCTATGAAATGACAAACGGCACTACCTTTGATTGGACCAATCCGGTACATGCTGCCAACCCTTATGCCAACCGTGACCCACGTTTGTTGCAAACGGTCATTGTGAACAATTCGATCTGGAAAACAACGAATGTTCAGTTATGGCAAGGTGGGATCAATGGAAAGCCGATCTACCATGCTTCCAAAACAGGTTATTACCTGAAAAAGTATGTCGATGAATCGCTTAACCTTACAACGGGTTTGACAAGTGCCAAGCAGTGGATTTACTTCAGGTTGGCCGAATCGTACCTCAATTATGCAGAGGCGATGAACGAGGCATTTGGACCAAACGCAGCCGATACTTTAAAAATTACCGCCATCCAGGCGATCAATAGTGTTCGGACAAGGGCAGGAATTGCATTAACGGCACTTCCCACGACTTTAACAAAGGACGATTTAAGATTGAAAATCAGGCGGGAACGCAGGGTCGAACTGGCTTTTGAAGATCACCGTTTCTGGGATGTCCGCAGGTGGAAGATTGCCGAAAGTACACTAGGTTCTACGGTACAAGGTGTCAATATTACAAAGGAGTTGAATGGTACTTTTACCTATGTCCCCTTTAACCTTGAGAAAAGGGTATTTGACTTAAAAATGTATTTGTATCCGATTCCACAATCAGAAATTGTAAAAGGAAATGGAAATATGGTGCAAAATCCTGGATGGAATTGACAACATTCAAACCGAATATTAAATCAAATTAATGTTTTAGAACGCTTTAAAAATGAAGAAGTTAATCATAATCGGAAGTGTCCTGTTGCTGTTGATCGGATACATGAGTTCCTGCGAACGGGCCATCGAGCAGAATATCGGAAATACCTTTGTGTTGATGTCGAGAAACAACATCACGATCTCATTTGTGGATACCCTGAAAATAACAGGAGTTGACACATTGTACAACACGCTAAAAGACACCACAATAAACAGCATTGGTGTTTACAGGAGCGGTTTAGCATCGAGCTACCCCGAAATCAACGTTACGCTTAAAATCGACTCGCTCTATCTCAAATCGATGATCCAACAGGCAAATGACCCTTTGGTTCCCGATGTACAGAAGTCAAGTACTGTATTGAATTTTAAGGGTTCCATTTTGCTTCCTGCCAGTTGCTACCAATTTACTAAAACAGCGAAAGTTGAGGGCAACCAAATGGTTGGGGATGTATCGCTAGTTGTAAATAGAAGTAAATTCGCAAAACTAAGAACAGCCAAGATCTTTTTACCCATCGCTATCGACACCCTTGCCACATCGGGTGTCAATACGGCAAAGGCAATTTCAATTGTTCAGATTAAAAACGCTTTTGTATATAAAAAACAGTAAGATGATGAGCCGATTTTTATTGGTCATCGTATTTTCATTTTTGTAATTATCTGGTTAGGAGGGTCAGTGCAGTCAGGTTGTTCCTCCCGGTGTACTGAACCTCCAACAGATACTTCAACCTATTCCGATGACGGCAAAGTTCAATAGCACACCTCCTTTATCTGGTGCAGAACAATAGTAGAATCACCTATGTTTTTTAATCAATTGCATGGGTGATTATACTTGTATGTGTTTAATTAAGTAAATTTGTGTCTTAAATTAATTTGCCATGTCAACAACAGAATTAAAACAGATCAAAATTAATCTTGTCACTTGGATTAACCAACTATCAGACAATGATCTAATTACATTTCTCGAAGGAGTGAGGATTTCAACTGCCAATACGGATTGGTGGGAAGGGCTTTCAACTGATCAAAAAAAGCAAATTCTGTCTGGAATGAAGGATGCCGATGAGGGTAAAGTAATGGAATCAAAGGAGTTCTGGGAAAGTCTAACCAATGCATAAACCAAAGGTTATGTCCATCGTGTGGACACACCGCGCTTTGAAAAATGCCATCTCAATCAAGGGATATTTATTGGCTCATTTTTCTGACAAAGAAGTAGATAACTTTTATGCAATACTTAAGTCATTTGAAATTGCTGTTTGTGCCTTTCCAAGCCTATACCCATATTCCGCTGTTAAGAAAAGCCTGAGACGTGCAGTTTTATCCAATGTACTTTCTGTTTATTACCGCATTCATAAAGGAAAGATTGAAGTCATTGCCATTTTGGACAACAGATGCGATGCCGAAAAATGGATTTAATTAATTATATTACAATTATTTAGCAGACTAACCTATGTGCCTATTGTGTTTTACCTATGTACCTATGCGTTAGGATTTTAAACAAATAGGCTTTAAACACACAGGAAAAGAGGGAAAAACACATTAGGCACATAGAAAAACCTGTTTTTTTTCGGTAACGTTTCCGATAATAAAAACGTTTTCGGTAACGTTTCCGAAAATATAATATGCAGTTTACTTTTATTACTTTTAGCACCGGATTAATATTGTATCAGTAGAATTAACCAAATGCATTATTTCCAAAATGAAACGAGTCCTAAGAGTAAATTTCCAAATGAAACGAGTTTTTTTGATCCTTGTATTTTCGGTTGTGTCGGGGTTTATTTCGCTGGCACAGAACAGTAACGTGGTTGCACCTGGTGAACTGAACCTCCAACAGATGCTCCAGCCCATCCCGATGACGGCAAAGTTCATCAACGACACCTCCTTTATCTGGTGCGGCACAATGGTTAAATCGCCAACCGATCAAAAATACCATTTTTACTATTCACGCTGGCCCCGCAAATTTGGGATGTCTGCATGGGTAACCCACTCGGAAGTGGCCCATGCTGTTTCAAATTCACCATTCGGACCATTTGAATTTAAGGATATTGCCCTTCCTGTAAGGGGAAAGGAATTCTGGGATGGAATGGTAACACACAATCCAACAGTTCATTACTACAATGGGAAGTACTACCTTTACTATACCGGCAATTATGGCGATGGAAAAGTGACTAATCCGCAACTGAACTTTTCCCACCGCAACC
>Ga0209083_1002215_pt1 | contig 19133 bp, 4 predicted proteins | sample AM7aDNAmetaG_FD_184132 | JGI IMG/M metagenome (GOLD analysis project Ga0209083, IMG submission 184132) | Freshwater microbial communities from Finland to study Microbial Dark Matter (Phase II) - AM7a DNA metaG (SPAdes) (version 3) | ecosystem: Environmental > Aquatic > Freshwater > Lake ...
AGTTCAGGTACGAATGGAACCTCTGGTAGTTCAGGTAGTTCAGGCACGAATGGAACCTCTGGTAGTTCAGGTACACATGGTACGAACGGTACATCTGGTTCATCAGGTAGTTCAGGTACGAATGGAACCTCTGGTAGTTCAGGTAGTTCAGGTACGAATGGAACCTCTGGTAGTTCAGGTAGTTCGGGCACGAATGGTACATCTGGTAGTTCAGGTAGTTCGGGCACGAATGGAACATCTGGTAGTTCAGGTAGTTCAGGTAGTTCAGGTACGAATGGAACCTCTGGTAGTTCAGGTACGAATGGAACCTCTGGTAGTTCAGGTACGAATGGTACATCTGGTTCATCTGGTAGTTCAGGTACGAATGGTACATCTGGTTCATCTGGTAGTTCAGGTACGAATGGTACATCTGGTTCATCTGGTAGTTCAGGTACGAATGGAACCTCTGGTAGTTCAGGTAGTTCAGGCACGAATGGCACATCTGGTAGTTCAGGTAGTTCAGGTAGTTCAGGCACGAATGGAACATCTGGTAGTTCAGGCACGAATGGTACATCAGGTAGTTCAGGTACGAATGGAACCTCTGGTAGTTCAGGTAGTTCAGGCACGAATGGAACATCTGGTAGTTCAGGTACGAATGGAACCTCTGGTAGTTCAGGTAGTTCAGGTAGTTCAGGTACTAATGGTACTTCTGGTTCATCAGGCACTTCTGGCAGTTCAGGTACGAATGGTACCTCAGGCTCATCAGGTAGTTCAGGAACGAATGGCACCTCAGGTAGTTCAGGTAGTTCTGGTAGTTCAGGCACTAACGGTACTTCAGGTAGTTCAGGTACGAATGGTACATCAGGTAGTTCAGGTAGTTCAGGCTCATCAGTTTCTGGAACAACTTACAATGAACTTTTTTATGTTCCTGTCTCTAGCACTTTAAATGTTTCTAATATAACTATGAGTGGTGGTGAAATTAAAATATCAAATTTAAATAATATTGAGGATAATAGAACTAAATTGGTTCTTAGTGGTGATACTTTATTTCAAGTGACTGGTTTAACCAATGATGTATTAAATAAGAATTTAATAACAACTAATTATATGTTAACTAGTACGGATGATGTGATATTAGTTAATGGAACAGTTGGTACAATTGTAATTACTATGCCGTCAATTAATTCTGCAAATCCATCAGGATATTATATTAAAAATATTGGATATGGGATTATCAATTTTAATATATATAATAATGAATATATTGATGGCTATTCTGAGTTTGGAATTTTAAATCATAATACATCAATAAGATTAATACCTTATATAGATAATTGGTATGTTTTTTAAAAAATAAAAAATAAAATAATATGTATATAGATGAAATAAAGATAGTTAATAGTGATGATGTTGTTATAAATCCAGCTACTGATGAAATGTTACGAAAAATTTTGATAATGCTAGCTCCTCTTTCAACTCAAGATACTAACCAAAGATTAAGAATAACACTTGATGCTATCACAGGAAATCTCACATTAACAACAGTTGGTACAGTAACTACATTAAACCAGATTGCAGGAGTTGATGCTAGGTATGTACTAGCTGATAATGCTAGAAATATGTTTGCTAATTCAATACGACCAAACATATCGTTTAGTTAAAAAATAATAAAATATTATGAAAATTATTTGTATAAATGATATTTATTCTTTTGAGAAGGATAAAGAATATTCAATAGAGTTTATTTCTAATTATATTATTGGAAATTTACAAGTCTTCGTTCAAGATTATTTTTCTGATAAAATAGAAATAAATTTGAATATAGTGAACACATTTTTGAAAAATTTTAAAATAGAAAATAATTAAAATAAATGGCAGCGACAATAAATTTAAAAAAACAAGTAGATATACCTGTATGGGAGTGGATGAGATTTGCGCCAAACGCAACAGTAGCAATATCTTGTTTAACTTGTGCTGATATTCCATCTGATAGTAGATATTTGTATTATATGGTTGGTGGCACTGGTTTTTATAGATATGATACTATTTCTGATACATATCAACTATTAAATTATCCTACATATTCATCGGGTATAAATGCACCTTTAACTTCAGTTTCAATGAAATATTCAAGTCATGGTGGATATAGAGGTAGAGTTATATCAGGTACAACTACAACATTATTGATACCAGCAATTCAAGGAAAAATGTTTGTTGGTAATAAAATAAGAATATTCAATGGAAAAGGTAGTGGTCAGGAGAGAATAATTACTGATGTTTCTGATACAATTGTATATGATCAAGGCGTTGTTACTACAGCAACTGTTAGTGTTTTAACGGATACTACTAAAAAATGGAAATTAAATCAATGGTCTGGTTATCAAGTATCTACCACGTATGGATTAGGGCAAACTCAAAGACGAAAAGTTTTATATAATGATGCTACCAACTTATATTTTTATGATATAAATTATCAGGCTATAGATCCATTTAATAATCAAGGTTTTGCGACTGGTGGTGTTTATTCCACACCAGCAGCTACTGCTGGTTCACAAACAATGTATCAAATTGAAGCTTCTGTCGTTACAGTAAGTGTTCCATTTGATATTGTTCCAGATTATACATCAAAGTTTGCATTAAATACTGGAACAATATGGTTTTTCACCTCATTGGCAGGTGTTGCTTTTTATGCTCTTTATGTGTATGATATAGCTGGTGATTATTGGATAACAAAAACTGCAACATCGAGTTTATTTCCTGCTGCTGCAGGTACTGACTTAACATTAGAAAGAATTTCAAATGCTGGTGGCTATCATATTTCTGGCACAACAAGTGGTGCTACAATAAGAACATTAAGTGATTATTCGTTAAATTTATCTCAGGATAGATATACAAATTATCAAATAAGAACATATGGTGTTACAGGTGCTGGCGGTCAAAGAAGAAGAATTGTTGGTAATACTTCAAACACATTTCATGTGAATAGAGAGTGGGATGTTATACCTGATTCTGGTACAACATATGAAATTTGGGATGATTTAGAACTTGTATATTTAGCTGGTGCTGGTGGTTCATCTATGTTTAATTATTCAATTGAAGCTGATTTAACCGCACAAGGACCAATTGATGATTATGGTGTAGTTTCAAATATGGCATTAAAGATGATTGGTTGGGAAGATATTGCTATATCTACAGCTGTTAGAACAACTAACAGTATAAAAACAATAAATTCCACACCAGTTGCGCCTGGTACGGGCTATGTGGTTGGTGAAATTGTAACATTGGCAACAGGAACAGGTGGTAAAGTTATGGTTGAAAGTGTAAATCCAGGTGGAATTGTAACATCTCTTTCTATTTTAACTGTTGGTAGTAATTATTCTGTTGCTACTTTCGCACAAGGATCTACAACTGGTGTTGGTACTGGATTACAAACTTCGGTAACAGCAATAACAACAACTGGTAGAATAACAACAGCCTTAAATCATTATTATAAGATTGGAGATTTTGTTACATTTTATGGTGCAACTGAGGCATTGTGGAATAGTGGCTATACAATTTTGGGTGTAGATACATTAACAACATTAGATATTGAAATAACCGCAACGGCTACTGCTGTCGCAGTTCAATCTCAATCTGTTTCTCAGATAGTTAGCGCAAGTTCTAATTGGGATCTTGGTACGTTAACTGGTAGATTAGTATGTATAACAACTGCAGGTCCAGGCTCAACATCACAGATAAGAAGAATAATAGGAAATTCGGGTACAACAATAACTTTACAATCAAATATTACACAAGCTGTTAATGGTACATCAAGATTTATTATTTATGAACCTTATATGTTAGGAAGAGATAAGCAATATAAAGTTGCTAATAAGATGAATAGTGGATGGGCAACTTCTGGTAGTACAACAACGTTATATGATACATCAAAAAGTTGGTATGCGAACCAATGGCAAGGTTATAAAGTTAGATTGATGACTGGTGTTGGATTTGGTAATGAATTAACAATAACAGGTAATACTGCTACAATGTTAACTTTTAATACTACTAATACATTTATACCAGATTCTACTACTAAGTATATTATTATGGACACATTTGGACTTTGTACATCACTTGGCTCTGCTACAGTTTTGAATGATGCAACTAAGAACTGGACTGTGAATCAATGGGCTGGAAAAAGAGTAAAAATAACATCTGGTACTGGTGTAAGTACTGAAGTTACAATAACTTCTAACACAGCAACTCAATTAACAGCAGCGTCAGGTATGGCATCACCGACCACAGATTCAACTTACACCATTTTAGGTATTCCTGTAAGAGGTTCTGGTATTGCTTTAGTTCATGTTTGGGGTAATTCAGGTGATACTAGAGGTAGATATATTTATTTACCAAGAGGATCAGCATCAAATGCTATTGATAGATATGATATACCTAATGAGACATGGGAGTATGGTTTAACATTTGGTCCTAATTCTGAAACTTTTACAACTGGTTCAATGTACACATATGATGGTGATTATAAGATATATTTACAAAAAGAAACTGGTCGTGTTATGGCATTGAATGTAATAACAAATCAAATTGAAAATTATGGTACTATACCTTATGGTCATTCTACGCTTTTAATTGGTAATAGAATGGAAATAGTTGAAACTGTAGATGGTTTAAAATTTTTATATATTATGAGAAGTAATGGTACGGAAATGTGGAGAATGTTATCTTGGTGGTAATTTTAATGAATAATTTTTAAAAGGGAACAAGTTTTTGTTCTCTTTTTTTTTATATATAAATTCATGTCAAATAAATTTTGGGTAAACGGTAGTGGTAACTGGAATGATATAAATCATTGGAGTACATCAAGTGGCGGACCTTCTGGAATAGAAACACTTGGAGTAGAAACTGTTGTTAATGGTACATTTGCAACTGATACAGTATGGATTAAAGGTGCAGGTTGTGTTATAAGTGGTGGAACATTATTTCAAAATACTAATAATACTTTACAAACAGGTGTTTTTACTATAGGTAAGGCGTATAAAATATCATTTGATATACTTTCAATAACTGGTACTGGCCAAGTATCTGATACTTATGGTACAACATATATGTATTTCAGCTCGATTGGTACTTATACAAGTGTTGTGGTTTATGGTGTAGGAGCATCAATACCTTATTATTATCCAAAAACCGCAGACTTATATATTGTTTCTTATGATGGTTCTTTTGTGATGGATAACATTTCGATAAAAGAAATTCTTAGTATTCCAACATTAACAGATGATGTTTTTTTTGATAATTTAAGTTTTACTGGTACATCGACTGTAACTGTTAATGCTTTGGCTAATACTTTAAGTATGACATGGAGTGGAATAACTCAGAATGTAACATTAACAAATTCTGCTTATAATTTAAATGTTTATGGTAATTTATTTTTATGCACTGGATTAACTACAAATTTTACATCAACTGGATATTTATATTTGAAAGCTACTGATAGTAGAACAATAACATCAAATGGTGTTATTATAAATGTAAATAGATTATATTTTGATGGCGTTGGCGGAACTTGGACTAATCAAGATAATTGGAGTGTATATAATTATAATAATTTTTATTGTATAAATGGTACATGGAACACAAATAATAAATCAATCAGTTGTTCTACATCTACATTATATTCAAGTGCAGGTTCTTTTACATTAAATTTTGGTTCAAGTAATGTGAGCTTAATGGGATTCGATCCATCTACCCAAATTACTTTAAATGCTGGAACATCCACATTAAATCTTTCTTTATTTATAAGAGGTGGTAATTATACATTTTATGATGTTATTTTTTCAGGAGGTACAGGGTCTTATTGGACAAGTAGTGATGATTTTTTTCATAATTTAAAAATTTTTGGTAGCGGATTTCAAATATCTACTAATATATATGTAACTGGAATATTAACGTTATCTGGCGCAAATTCAACTACACAAAGATTATTAATTACATCAAATACAATTGGAACAGTAAGAACAATAACAGCTTCTAATATAGTTGCATCTAATGTTGATTTTAGAGATATATCAGTGCCTTTAAATTTAGCTTCAAATTGGAATTTATCTGGAATAACAGGCGGCTCTGGTGACTGTGGTGGTAATTTAAATATAACATTTACATCTGGACAAACTCAATATTTTAAGCATACTTCAGGTAGTGTTAACTGGTCTAATTCAAGTAAATGGGTCACTTCTTCTGGTGGCGTTATACAAGGTAGAGTACCTTTACCACAGGATTATGCTATATTTGATGATAATTCATTCACTGGTACTACAACACTAACTATAGATTGTTCAAGTTTTGGAAATTTAGATATGAGTGGTGTTGACCAGTCCGTTAATGTTGTACTAGGTACAAATATTTCTGTATATGGACATTTTATTTTAGGTAGTACTATATCACTCAATAATTTGTCATATAATGTTGTTTTTAGTGGTAGAAATGGAACATTTAATCTAAATAGTTACGGTATATTTATTCGTTTTTTTTATATATCATCATTCAATGGAATCTATAAGAATCAATCAACATTATATGTTGGATCTGATCTTATTATACTCATTGGCACTTTTGATTTTAATGATTATGATGCTAGTTCGTTATCATTAGTAGTATCGGCTGGTGCTACAACATATATGGGTAATGGAACTATAACTATAAATAATTCTGGCGAATCAGGATATGGTTCTGTTTCTATCGCATCTACTTCTAATTTTTATGCAGAACAATCTACAATAAAATTAACACCATCAGCAAGTATATCTACTTTAGGATTTTCAGGTGGTGAAAAATTATATAATAATATTTTGTTCTCTGGTACACACACAGGTTATTATGATATTGCTGGATCAAATACATTCAATGAATTAAAAATAGATGCTGGTAGAAAAGTTCGTTTTACAGCAGCTTCAACAACAACAGTTGGTTCTTTAATTGCTGAAGGTACATCAACATCAGGTATAACAATAACAAGTATAACAACTGGTTCTACTTTTACATTAGTTAAAAGTGGAACTGGTACAGTTACAACAAACTACTGTAATATATCATATTCAACAGCTACATCATCATTTAGAGCAAGAAATAGTATTGATGGTGGTAATAATACTGGTTGGGTTTTTAGTACAAATAATAATAGATATTGGGTCGGAGGTACTGGTAATTGGGATGATGGCTTACATTGGTCTAGTACAAGTGGTGGTGCAGGCGCAGATTTATTGAGTTTAGAGTTAATTACTAATGCTGCTGATAGAGATTTTACATCTATAACAGGTAATTGGGTATTAAATGGTTTTTGGAGTATTGGTGGTGGATTATTATCACATTCAGGTGTAGAATCAATGCCAGCATTTATAAATGTATTAATAACTGGAAAATGTTATAAAATCACAGTAGTGGTAAGTTCTTATACATCTGGTGTACTTTTTATTGGTGATGGTGCAAATGTTGGTAACAATTTAAACTTGACTGGAACAGGTATTTATACAATATCAAGGTTAGCGTTACACCCATTTTTAGGAGTTTGGAGTGTTGGTGAATTTACTGGTTCAATAGATAGCATTTCAGTTAAAGAAGTTTTAAGTTATCCTACATTATTATCAGATACATATTTTGATGCTAATTCATTTAGTACTGGCTCAACTGTAACTATAAATTCAAATGCCAATTGTTTTGATATGAATTGGAGTGGAATAACTCAAAATGTTACGTTATTAAATTCTACAACTTATAATTTAAATGTTTATGGTAGTTTAACTTTATATACTGGATTAACATTAAATTTTAGTTCAACTGGTTATCTTTATTTAAATGCTACTGATCCACAGTATATAATAACAAATGGTGTTAATATGAACAATGTATCTGCTATTTATTTTAATGGTGTTGGTTCATGGACTAATTTAGATGATTGGACGTTTTCACAAGTATTTTGGATTGCTGGTACGTGGATAACAAATAATAAAACAATAACAACAAGTTCTATTAATACAACATTAAGTGGTATAAGAGTGTGGAATTTGGGAAGTTCTTCGGTTTATACAAGTTGGCTAAATTCAAATGGAGCCGCAATAACTATTAATGCTGGTACTAGTACAATATATATGAATGGTGGTTGGTTTAGAGCTGGAAGCAATAATATTTTAAATAATGTAATTATTAGTAGAAGTGGTGCAATTACAATTGCTGATGGTACATTTACTAATTTGACATTGACTAATGGTTATAATACTGTTCTTACATTGGTTGATAATTTTTCAATCTTGAATAATTTAATATTAAGTGGTAATTCTACTAGAATATTAATTACTTCAAATACACTTGGCACACAAAAAAAAATAACAGCGAATAATGTAATTGCATCGAATATAGATTTTAGAGATATTTATTTGTCTGGTTCAACTATTTTTGATTTGTCTAATATTACTGGTGGTTCAGGTGACTGTGGTGGTAATTCTGGTATAACTTTTACTTCAAGTCAAACTCAATACTTTAAGCATACATCTGGCGTAGCTAACTGGTCTAACAATATAAAATGGTTTAGTGATTATTTACCAAGAATTACACTTGGTAGGGTTCCTTTACCACAAGATGATGCTATATTTGATGTTAATAGTTTTTCTGGTACAAGCACATTGACTGTTGATGTATCTAGAATTGGTAAAAATATAAATATGTCTGATGTAACACAATTTGTTACTTTTGCACTTGCAAATGATATTAATTGTTATGGTTCTTTTACATTGGGTGATAATATTATACCAAGTGGTAATTATTCTATTTATCTAATGGGTAGAGGTAATTATAATTTAAATACTTTTAATAAATCTTTATATAATATTACCATTGATACTACTGGTACATATACATTACTGAGTAATGCATTGATATCATATATATATCATTATAATGGCTCTTTTGACGCAAATGATTATAATTTAACTTTATTTTTTTATTATCATGTTTCTGGTACTGGTTCTTTATATATGGGAAATGGATTATGGACAATATCAAATAATAGTAATCCTGGTTTTTCAGCATCTGCTGGTATTATTACTGTGTATGCAGAAGGTTCTACTTTAAAATTTATAGCTAGTGTTGGCTCTGGTATAGTAACTTTTTATAACGGTAATAACAATTATAATAAAGTTTGGTTTTCAGGTTCTCATTCTGGCTCATATGACGTTTTGGGTAATACGTCAACTATTTCTGAATTAGTTATTGATACTGGTCGTAACGTAAGATTTATTGCTGGTACAACTAATACAATTAAAAAATTAACAGTAAATGGAACATCAGCCTCAGGTGTAACAATAACAAGTACAGCTTCTGGTTCAACTCATAATTTAATTTTAACTACTGGTGGAACAGCAAATGTTAATTTTGCTAATATTTCATATTCTTCAATATCTCCAAGTGTATATGCTAGAAATAGTATAAATGGTGGTGGTAATTCAGGGTGGGCATTTTCATCACCTAGATATTGGATAGGTGGTACTGGCAATTGGAACGATCTTACTCATTGGAGTGCTACATCAGGTGGTTTGAGTGGAGATACGTATGGACAAGAATTAGTTGTTGATAGTGGATTTGATAATCCACCAAATTGGGTATTAGGTTCTGGTATGGCAATTTCAAGTAGTCTTCTAAATATAAATTCAACTAATGGAATATATTCATATCAAACTTCTGTCGCTTTTAATTTGACAACGTATAAAATAACATATACAATATCTAATAGAATTTCAGGTGGTGTTAGAATTGGTGTGCAAAATATTGGTATGGGTACTGCTAGAACATCTGATGGTACATATACAGAATATATTACAAGAACAGGTGGTGGTAATGAGTTATTTATTACAGCTGCTGGTTCTACACAATTATCTGTTGATAATATCTCAGTTAAAGAAGTTTATTCTATACCAACATCAATAAATGATGTTATATTTGATCAAAATTCATTCTCTGGTACTTCAACAGTTACTATAAATACTGGTGCTACTTGTGCTACAATGGACTGGACTGGTATAAATCAAAATGTAACTTTAACGAATACTTCACAAGCTTTAAATATTTATGGTAGTTTAATATTATATACAGGATTAACGTGGAATTTTTCTTCAACTGGTTATCTTTATTTCAAAAGTATAATGGGGGGTAATTTTATCACTACAAATGGAGTATTATTAAATACAAATAAATTATATTTTGATGGTTTAGGTGGAACTTGGACTAATTTGGATGATTTTAACTTAGGTTCATCATATATAGGATTAACAAATGGAACATGGAATACTAATGATAAAAATATAACAACAACTGGTTTATTTGATATTTTAACTGGCACAAAAACTTTAACATTAGGCTCTTCCACATTTAAAGTTGGTCATTTTAATGATTATTTACCATCAACAACATCTGGGCTTACGTTTAATTGTGGAACATCTACTGTGTGGATTAATAAAACTACAACATTTTATGGTAGTTGGTTTAATTCAAATTCTTCAATTTTTTACAATTTAATAGCACAAGGAATAGATTTGAGATTAGCTGGTGATCAACCTAAAAATAGTATAAATTTACAAGTTTTAAATACGTTAACATTAAGTGGTACATCAACAACAAGATTATTAGTTTGGACTTATGTTTCTGGTGCAGGTGGATATTCTTTGCAACAAACAATAACAGCAAACTCCGTAAATTGTTCTTATGTAGATTTTATTAATATTAACGCTTCTGGTAATGCAAATTGGAATTTATCAGGAATAACTGGATTTTCGGGTGATGGTGGTGGTAATTCAGGTATCATATTCACACCATCTCAGAATTTATATTTTAGTCATACTAGTGGTAATGCCAATTGGAATGATAATACAAAATGGTATCTATCAGACAGAATAACACAATCTAGAATTCCTCTTATTCAAGATAATGTATTTTTTGATAGTCAATCATTTACAGGTACTAGTACTATCACAGTTCCAACACATTTAGATGGATATCTGTTATGTGATAATTTTATAGCATCAGGATTAACTCAATCTGTTACAATTAATTTACCGTCAAGTGGTGGAATGATTGGTGGTGATTTTATTTTAGATACATTATTATCATTTAACTTTAATTCGTTAAGTCTTATATCATCAGGCACGATGATAATTAATACTTTTAATAAAAGTATTAATCTTACCTGCTCTTCTATATCTAATACAGGTATATTTAATTTTATGAATAATTTTACTGGCTCAATAACATTGGGTTCTGGTACAATTAATACTAATAATTATACTTTTAATTTTAATGCTGGTTCTGGTTTATATATTATTAATAATTCAACAACATTTAATGCTGGTAATAGTACTCTTAATTTTATTAATTCATCATTTAATATTAATTATAATGGTATATTTAATTGTGGAAATTCTACAATCAATTTTAGTGGTTTGACTTCTAATATTTCATTTGTACAAACAAATGTATATGCGTCTATTTTAAGATTCAATATCGTTAATATTTATACAACAGGTAGTTATTATTTTTCAATAAATAAAGCAGCAACATTCAATAAATTGAACATCATAAATGGAACTGTTAAATTTTCTGGTGTGACATACTCATTGGGTTCATTGACAACTGTTAATACTGGTGTTACAATTACAAGTATGACAGCAGAAAAACACACTTTAATAAAAACTGGAACAGGTGTTGTTGATGTAAGTTATGCTAATATATCAAATTCTATTGTAAGTGGAACAACATTAATTGCTAGAAATAGTACAGATGGTGGTGGTAATACTAATTGGATATTTCCAGCAAAAAGGTATTGGATTGGTGGTACTGGTAACTGGAATGATCCTACTCATTGGAGTAATAGTTCTGGTGGATTGAGTGGAGTAACTTCATTTGGTACAAATTTAATTGCAAATGGTTCATTTGATAACTCAGAATATTGGGGGTTATATTCAAATTTTAATATATCTGGTGGTACATTAAATTGTAATACGAATATTCAGAATTATGCATATCAAACTATAAATAGCATTACTGGTAGAACTTATTTTTTAACATTCTCAATTACAAGTTATACATCAGGTAGCATATCATCTCAAATTGGAACAGATCTATTTGGTATATATTCGGGATTAGGTACTTATACTGGATATACAACAACAAGTACTTGGAATACTTTATATTTTTCAACAGCCGCTTTTGTTGGTTCAATTGACAATGTTTCTGTTAGAGAAGTTGTTAGTATTCCAACAGAATCTTCTGATGTTATATTTGATCAAAATTCATTTTCTGGAACTTCAGTAGTTACAATAAATACTGTTGCTACTTGTTTAACTATGGATTGGACTGGTATAAATCAAAGTGTTACATTTTTAAATACTTTATATACTTTGAATTTATATGGTTCATTAATATTATCAACTGGCTTAACATGGACATTTAATAACATAGGTCATATTAGTGTTAAAACATCAAGTTCTATGTTTATAGATACAAAAGGTGTAATAATGGAAGTTTCAGCTAATGGTAAAGGTTTATATTTTGATGGTACTGGAACTTATGAATTAAAAAATACTTTAATTTTAGGTGGAAATCCAGCCATTAATGTAAATTCAGGCACATTTAATTCTAATTCATATGATATATCATGTAATCAATTAGGATTTTTTGGTACATCTATAATTAATATGGGTTCATCCACTTTTAGTACTGTTATATATTATTGTGCACCAACTGTATCATTTAATTGTGGAACTTCTACATTTAGTAATAAGACTATATATAACACTTATGGTCTTAGTGGAGGCAATAAGGTATATTATAATATAATACATTTTGGTCAATCAACTGGATATATAGATAGTATTTTAAGTTGTAATAACTTCACATTTAATACAAATAGTTTATCATTAAATATGAATTTAGGTTCAGATATAATTGTGAATGGAACATTAACTCTTATCGGATTAAATAGTACAACAAATAGAGCATATATAAATTCAACTACACTTGGTGTACAAAGAAAAATAACAGCAAATAATGTAATTGCTTCTAATGTTGATTTTAGAGATATTTATTTGTCTGGTGCTACAATTTGGAATTTATCAGGAATAACAGGTGGTTCTGGTGACGCTGGTGGTAATTCAGGTGTAACCTTTACTCCATCTCAAACTCAATATTGGTATCAAGGTTCTGGTAGTTGGAGTAATTCATCAAAATGGTTTACACAAACGAATGGTGTAGGAATAGGTAGAGTACCATTAGAACAAGATTTAGCTATTTTTGATGAAAATAGTTTTAGTGGAACTTCCACTTTAACTGTTGATATACCAAGAATTGGTGGATTGAATATGAGTGGAGTTACACAATCTGTTACTTGGTCACTAACTAATACAATAAGTTGTTATGGTGATTATGTGTTGGGGAACAATATCATACCGACTGGATCACAATGGATTGAATTTATTGGAAGAGGTTCGTTTAATTTTCATCCTTATGGAAAATCGTTAACTCAATTAAGATTTAGATTTGGTAATTATGTAGTATTATCTAATATTATATCAAATTATTTAATAATACAAGGTGGTACTTTTAATTTTAATAATTTTGATACATTTTGCCCTGGAATTGATTGGGAGAATGCTGATGGCCAAGTGCCAAATATTTATTTAGGAAACGGAACTATAACATGCTCTGCAATTTCTGGACAGATTGTATATACATATCCAATTAACCTATATGCACAGGGTTCTACTATTAAACTCATACCTGCATCTGGCTCTGCTAATCTTAAATTCAATGGTAACGGAATGGTTTATAATAACGTATGGTTCAGCGGAACGCATACAGGAACTTTTGATATTACAGGATCAAATACATTTAACAATATAACAATAGATGCAGGTAAAACCGTTAGATTTACAGAAGGAACAACAACAACAATAAATAATTTAATAGCTGAAGGTACAGCAACATCTGGTATAACAATAACATCTATAACATCAGGATTAACACACACATTAGTGAAAACAGGAACAGGTGCTATAAATGTAAAATATGCCACTATTTCATACTCAAATGCGTCAACACCTAATGTATTTAGGACAAGAAGAAGTACAAATTTAATAGGTAACACAGGTTGGGTATTTCCACCTGAAAAATATTGGATTGGTGGAAGTGGTGATTGGCATGATTTAAATCACTGGTCAGATACATCTGGTGGTTCTGGAATAACAGCATCATTAGGTCCTGAATTATGTCTTAATAGTGGATTTACAACAACCGCAACTTGGTTTACATCAGCTAATGTATCAATAAATACTGGTACTACAATGTGTTCATTTTTAAATGCATCGGATGCTTTATCTAATGGTGTTTATCAATCCTGTTTGACTGTTGGAAAATCATATAAATGTACTTTAGAAATAAAAAATTATGTAACAGGTGGTGTGAAAGTGACTGATAGTACTAATGAATACGGTACAACATTCACTGGAAATGGTGTATATTCTCTTATTTATAGCCCAATTTCGACAAACGTTTATATAATGGCTAGAGGTGGTATAACAACATTGGATTTAGACTATATATCTGTTAAAGAAGTTACAAATTTTGTTAATTCTGGTACTACTGTTTATTTTGATCAAAATTCTTTTACTGGCACTTCTACAATCACGGAAAATTCACATTTATATTGTTTGGATATGGATTGGAGTGAAATAAATAGAAATGTTACATTTACAAATGTACATAATTTATCTGTATATGGCTCTCTTAATTTATATACAGGATTAACATGGAACTTCGCTAATCCAGCTAATTATTTATATTTTAAAGGAACACAAACTGGTAATTTTATTAAAACAAATGGTGTACCTTTTGGTGGTTCATCTCATAGTGGACCATATATTCGTTTTGATGGAGTTGGTGGTTCATGGTGTAATTTAGATGGTATGATTCAAAATATAAGTGGTGATCTTAATATAACAAATGGAATATGGAATACAAATAGTAATAACATTACAATAGCTTCATATATATATGGTAGTAGTTCAGCTGGATTGAATTTAGGTAGTTCTACATTTTATGCTGGAAATGGATTCGAGTTTACTGCAGGATTTTTAGTGTCTGGAGGAACATCAACAATCATTTGTAGTGGTGATTGGGGTAGAGCAGCTGGTCAAACTTTATATAATGTGATAATAAATCAAGCTGCTCAAAATTTTGGTGGTTATTATGGTGGATTTATTTGTAAAAATTTAACTAGAATTGGTGGTAATTCAACTTTAAATGCAATGCCCATAAATAGTGATATAATTGTTACAGATACATTTACTATAAATGGATATAATGCAGCCATAAGAACAATTATTTATTCTTATACACTTGGTACACAAAGAAAAATAACAGCGACCAATGTAGTTGCATCAAATGTTGATTTTAGAGATATTTATCTTTCGGGAAGTACAATTTGGAATTTATCGGGAATAACTGGTGGTTCTGGTGATGCTGGTGGTAATTCTGGTATAACATTTACACCAAATCAAACTCAATATTGGCACGTTGGTACAGGTAGTTGGAGTAATGCTTCTAAATGGTTTACATCGACAAATGGTGTAGGAACAGGTAGAGTTCCACTGCCACAAGATGATATAATATTTGATGAAAATTCTTTTGATTCTGGTGGAACAATAACTATTGATGTTTGGAGAATTGGTAGAAGTTTAAATATGTCAGGTGTCACCAAATCTATAAATTTACTCAACACATTAAATTATCAAGTTTATGGTAGTTATATTTTAGGAAATAATATAACTTTAACAGGTAGTTATCAAACATGGTTGATGGGTAGAGGATTATTTGATTTTAATATGTATAATAGAGGTGTTATTTTTTTGTTTTTTCAAGCATTTGGTGGTATATATACAAACCAATCATCTTTTACAAGTGGTGGTGATAATGTGTGGTTTTCTTCTGGAACTTTTGATTTCAATGATTTTGATTGTACATTATATAATTTTATATCTGCGACTAGTGATTCATCTGTTATTGTTAAATTTGGAAATGGAACTATAACATTTTTTAGATCAAGTGCATCAGCATTATTTCAATCATTTTCAGCAAATCAATTATTTTTTGAAAATTCAACATTTAAATTTATTCCAACTGGTAGTGCTAATTTAGTTTTGACTATTGGTGATGAAAAATTTAATAAAGTTTGGCTTTCTGGTACACATACTGGTACATTTGATATATTGGGTAATAATTCGTTCAATGAATTAAAAATAGATGCTGGTAGAAAAGTGAGGTTCACCGCTGGTACATCACAAACAATATCAAGATTGATTTCATTAGGAAAACCAAATAATCTTATTTCATTAACATCTACATTAACAGGAACTACATATACATTAAATGGATTACCTAATGATTGGTTAGTTGATTATTCAATCATACAAGACTCAATTACAGTACCAAATAAACACGCTGGTGTAAACTCTGTGAATTCTGGTAATACAATAGGCTGGAATTTAAATGAATTAACTCAGAATTTTAATTTATGGGTATTGTATAATGTTATTGTATTGACTGGTTTTACGTCACCTTATAATACAAATGATGCTATAAAAATATCTGTATCTAATATAACATATAATGGAAAATCTATATCGTTAGGAATATATGTTAATATTAATAGTACTTATACAATATCAGTTTATGCAAAATCAGCTGAATATACAAAGTTATCTATCACTGATGGTTATGGTGGTGCTTATAGTGCTACTTTTGATTTAATTTCAGGTAGTGTTATTTCAATGTTAAGCGGAATAAGATCTGGTGTTGAAAATATAGGAAATGGTTGGTTTCGTTGTTTTATAACATCTGTACCATCTAACGTTAATTTATATACATCTATTACAGGATATCCTGATACTGGTGCTACAACTGGATCTTATGATACAAAATACTCTGGAACAACTGGATCTGGTGTTTATATTTATGGACCACAACTTGTTAATGGTTATGAATCACTACCATACTTTGGAACATCATCAAAAATAAGATATTGGGTAGGTGATTCAGGAAATTACAATGATACGTCACACTGGTCACTACAATCAAATGGAGTAACAGGCGCAACTATTCCAACAATATCTAATTCTTCCATCTTTGATAGATATAGTTTTATTAAATCTGGTCAAACAGTTACATTATCTGGATCTACTGATGTTTCATCATTACATATAGAAGATATTACACAATCTGGTTTAACTATAACTTCAACAGATTTAAATATTTATGCATCATTATACCTTTCTACAGGTATGACATTTAATTCAACTAATTTATATTTTAAATCATCATATTATGAAAATGCTATTTATACAAAAGATGTAATTCTAAATAATGTTTATTTTGATAATCCAAGTGGTGTTTGGAAAAATTATGATAACATGACAGTAATTGGAAATATTCATCATGTAAATGGTGTTTGGAACACAAGTGACAAAAAAATTATCATGAATAATTATCTTTTAGATACAGGTACAACAAAACAATTAATTTTAGGTAATTCAACTCTTAATGTAAATGATTTTAATATAAGTAATAACGCAACTAATTATATCATCACATCAAACACATCTAAGATAGTATCAAGTGGATTAACTATGTTAAGTCAAACTTTATATGATGTTGAAACCAATAATTTTTATGGTATATCACCAACACTTCATAATTTAAAGATAAGTGGCACAACATGGTTAGTTGCTGGTAGTCCAACTATAACAGGAATTTTACAAATATATGGATATAATTCAACCATTAATAGATTTTTATTATCATCCGATATTTTTAAAACACAAAGAACAATTAATGCAACTAATGTCTTATTTTCAAATGTTGATATTATTGATATAAAAGGTAATGAGTGGAATTTATTAGATACAAATACTGGTGATGGCGGTGGAAATACTAATATAATTTTTCCACCTTCAACAAGTCAATATTGGACTGGTGACTCAGGTAGTTGGTCAGATATAAGTAAATGGACAAGTAGAGTACCACTTTTACAGGATACTGCGATTTTTGATGAAAATTCTTTTACAGGTATAAGCAATTTGAATATTGATATGCCAAGAATTAGTAATATTAATTTATCTGGTATTACTCAATTAGTAACAATTAATGATATGAATGTTTATGGTGATATTTTTTTGAATAATTACACATCAGTTAATAATTTATATTTATATGGTAGAAATAATTATTTAAATTTATATACTAATACAAATATTTTTATTTATGGAAACTATACTAATCTATCATATTTAAAATCTAATTCATTAATATTGAGTGGTGGTAGTTTTAATTTAGATAATACTATATTAGAAGTAAATAATTGGAATATACAATCTGGATTATTGAGTGCTGGAACATCAACTATAAAATTCAATTCAAGTGGTATAACTAATTTTACTTTCAATGGTGGTAATAACAAGTATAATAATTTATGGCTATCAGGTACACACACAGGATATTATGATATTTTAGGAAATAATATTTTTAATGAAATAAAAATTGATGCTGGTAGAAAAATAAGATTTCAATCTAATTCAACACAGATTATGAATTCATTGAATATTATGAGTACGCAATCAAATTATGTAACTATAACTAGTACAATTAATTTACCTCATAATTTATTTATTATAGACAATAGATCATTTATTGGTTTTGAATATTTAGATATAAGTTATTCTAATTTGTTACCATTAACTAAATTTTATGCAACTGATTCAATAAATTCTGGTAATAATACAGGTTGGATTTTTGGTATATTACCAGAATATGTCTGGGTTCAAAATAATATGGGAATATTAGTTGATAATTTAGGAAAATTTTTATTTTAATCGCATTTGTTAACAATAAATATTTATAGAACTAATTTTTTTATATATAAATGAAAAATTAAATTATTACCATGATAAATCAAAAGAATACATTTGTATCTTTAGCAGAGCAATTAGCACTCTTAAATAAGAATTCTGTTGAGGTTATGACAAAATTAAATGACGTTGTAACTAGTAGAAATTCTGTTGTTA
>Ga0209083_1002216_pt1 | contig 19129 bp, 2 predicted proteins | sample AM7aDNAmetaG_FD_184132 | JGI IMG/M metagenome (GOLD analysis project Ga0209083, IMG submission 184132) | Freshwater microbial communities from Finland to study Microbial Dark Matter (Phase II) - AM7a DNA metaG (SPAdes) (version 3) | ecosystem: Environmental > Aquatic > Freshwater > Lake ...
AAAGGTCTTGGCAGGTTTCGATAAGAATAGCGTCTACGCCGCCCGCGATCAGTCCTTTGTATTGTTCCTTATAAGAATCTCGGAGTTCATCAAAACCGATATGACCGAGGGACGGAAGCTTGGTGCCGGGGCCGACAGAGCCGATGGCGAAGCGGGGCTGGTCGGGTGTGGAATATTTCTGGCAAAGTTCCTTGGCCAGGCGCGCGGCTTTTTCATTAAGCTCGTGTACGCGATCTTCCAGGCCGTATTCGGCAAGGACGATGCGGTTTGCGCCAAACGTGTCCGTCTCGATCGCGTCGCAGCCGACCTTGAGGAAATCCTCGTGAACTTTCCGGATGGCGTCGGGCTTCGTGATGACCAAGTATTCATTGCAGCCATCCTTCCCCCCGAAATCCTCGGAGGTCAGATTCTGCGTCTGGAGATTGGTTCCCATCGCCCCGTCGAAGACAAGGACCTTCTCACGGAGTCGTTTCAAAAATGGAGGTCTATTCATGGCGGGCATTCTATCACGTGAATCGGAAAACTGAAACGAGGAACGAAAGAAATGTGAGGCGTAAGGTGTACGGAGTACGGCGAAAATCAAAAAGCAAAGCGAAACACCGTACGCCTTACGCAATACTTCATTTAATGTCGTACACCTCGCGCCGATGGCCGATTTTGATAACGGTCACCACACGCGCAACGTCATCGATGTCATAAACGATCCGATAGTCTCCCTGCCGCAGCCGATAAGATCTCTGCTCTCCCTTCATCAACTTTACGCCAAAGGGCCTCGGACTTTCAGACAAAGTACCGATCTTGGCAAAAACCTTTTCGAGAAAAGGGGCCGGAACCTTCCGAAGTTCCTTCTCTGCGCTTGGTTTCAGAAAGAGACTATAAGAGGCCATCTTTTTTCAGATCTTTAAGGACGGACTCATAGGAACGCGACGGCTCAGAAACCCGATCCTTAATAGCTTGGAGATCGATAGCATCTTCTCTCAAGGATAGTTGAAGCGCTTCGGTAATCACCGCGGAAACACTCATCGACATTTGCGCAGCTCGCATCTTTATGGCTCTATGCATCTTCGGGTCCAGATAAACAGTGGTTCTTGTCAGGCTCATAGCGTCACCTCCAACAGCACTATAACATCATAACGTCATAATGTCAAAATGGCAGATTTTTGTCGGAAGGCGTAAGGTGTACGGAGTACGGCGAAAATCAAAAAAACGCGAAACGCCGTGCGCCTTAAGCCGTACGCGCATTAGGCGGAGGTGGAGAATTGGCGGGAGAAGATCCACTCGCGAACGGCCTCGAGGATCACAAGGCCGCCCTTCCGGAAAGCCACGGCACTGCCCGGGATCGCTTCGGCGATCTTCCCGAGAAGCTCCGCAGTAAGGATGCCCTTCTCTTGAGCGGCAAGAAAACTGATGGGCGTCGCGACAGGATACGCTTCTTCCCAAAGGACATTCTCCAACCGGACTAATCTCCCGGCATATTCCGGACCGATCCCCTCAAACCCGGCAGGCAGGCCGAACGCCAGCGCATTCGGATACTCCCTCATAAATTCCGTGATCCCGCGTGCGGCCGATCCGTCATGTTCAATGATCTTCGCCAGCCCGAGATGCTGGATCTCGCTGACAAAACCCGGATCAAGCTCCGAAGCTCTCGCAAGAATACGGATATTCCCTTTCACCCGGCTCCCGAATGATTTCTGAAGTCTTCCGACCGCCTGCGCATATTCCAGAATCCACTTCGAAACCCCGGCTCCGTTGCTCCCACTCGGCACCGGCACCACGAATGCAAAATCAAGACCGCCCTTCTCTTGAGGATCCTCTAGAAGGACACGTGCCTTCTCTTCCATATCTTGAATGCTTTTACTCGTAGCGGCACTCAAGCGAGCGTCATATTTGGGATGCAACTTCCGAAAAACCAGCGCAGCATTTAGCTTTGCGACCAATGCCACAGATTCACTCCCGCCCGCCACCTCCGCCATCGCCAGAGGTTCGATACTTTCCCGTAGAGCGCGAACAGAATTGGCAAAATCAGCTTCTATCCGGTTGAAAAATAATCGGAACTCCGACCGCTCGATCGGTTGATCTTTCACAACTGCGTTTACGACAGCCGTGACAACCCCATCAAGCCCCGGCCTCGCGGTTTCTTTCTTCTCCCCCGCCCGCTTCTCGGCACGCTGACTGTCGCTCTCACCCCGATTATTTCCGGGAGTTACCGAGACATTTCCCGCAAATGGTGCGATTCCCTTTTTCTCCCTTGCCCGCCCTTCGGAGCGACTGTCCCCGCCTACCGGCCGGGCAGAAGCCGATGGTTCATTGGCGATGACGGCGTCTGGTTCCTTTTGCTCAGCCATCGTCCGGGGAAGTTCGAGCTTCTCAACTTCAAATCGCCGCCCTTCAGAGCGCCTCTTTGGGAGTTTGGGCTTTAAGCCAGCAGTCAGCACAGCATCCAATGCTTTCAATGAATCACGCTGAAGGAGCTTCGCGTATGTCCAACTCGCCGGAACCGGCTCGCCGAGCCGAGTAAGAATATCTGCGGCAGGTGCCGCGAATTTGTTCCCCGCCGGGTTGGAGGCGTTTTCTGTAAGCCGTTCGACAATCCATTGATACACCGGCTTCCTCTCCGCTTTGGGTGGCAGCTGCTGTTTGACCTCCTTGAAAAACTCCACGGTCGGCTCTGTCAATACCGGAAAGAACTGCCGGCCATCGAGATGGCTCAAAATGATATGCGCAGGCGTCACCTTGCGACCTTCCACCTGAAGTTCCAAACGCATCTTATCCTGCCACTTGATCAACGATTTCAGTGCCGCGTCCTTTGCTTCGGGCTTTTGCATTTCTTTGAGAAGTCTCAGGACCTTCGCGGTGGCCTTCGGATAAGAGCTCTTGTGCCCCGCGTGGCCGTCCCCCCGCGTCTCAGCACGACGGCTGACTCCAGGAGCCGGCTGAGACGTGCTTGAATATAAATTCAAGCGCGTCTCGGAGAGGTCATCAACCTTGCCATTTCTGGAAATTGCCGTGGCATTTCCCGGAAATGATGCGGTTCCTTTTTTCTCTCCCGCACGGGACTCAGAGCGAAGCGGCTCGAGATCCACTTCGGACGGGAACTGTAGAAGCTGCTCGGGCGGCAGGCCGTTGGTCGTGGCGAGGCCGTTGAATTCCTGCCAAAGGACCTTGTACTGCTCATGAAGCTTCTGGTTTAAATCACTCAGACGGTCCGCGATCTTCGGATAATCCTCCGACATAATCCCCCGCGCGAGATCTACGGCTTCTGTCCCTCGCACCCATACCGCGCCGCGCGGCGTGTCCATCCAACGACTAGCACTAGATGCTCGGGCTTGGCCACGTTCGTCCAATATCCTTTTCGCCCATTCCCGGGCCGTCTGCTGATCGCGGAACATCACAGCACTCCGGAGCATGTCCTCAACAACACGCAAGAAGTCCCCGTACAATCCTTGCAGTTCCGCATCGGTGAAATCCTTTCCAGCCGTAAACGCCGTCTTCATTTCAAACACTTTCACTAAATTCTCAACGCACGACAGCAGACCGATGGGATGTTCAAAATCGCGTTTTACGTCGGGCTTCATGTCGACGTTCTGGAACACAGCACCAATAGCGTCTCGCACATCCAGAAGCTCTTTGATCTTCTGGAGTTTCACTTCCCGCTCCGCCTCCCTCGATGCCGAATGCTTGGTCGCCGATGATACCGTAGCGGCAATTTCTTTTTGATCCCCTTCCAACACCCTTCCAGAACCTGTTCCCCGGACCCGGTCTTTGGAGGGGGTGAGCGCCTCGGCGCGACCGGGCTTATCAACCCCTTTCGGGACGGAGTCCGGCTCTCTCACAGCAGAGATCACCCCGAACTGAATCGCGTGTACGGACCTCGCCTCCGCGTCACGGAACCTCAGATAGGTATGGTTAGCAAGCAATTCCCACTCGTCCTCCCGCAAGCTTTCACCCCTCCTCGCCCTTTTCAATAAAGTTCCTTCCGCCTCAGAAAGGTTCGTGGGTTCAAAATCGTTCTTTAGCAGAAAAGGGATCGTTCCTCTCCGGACGGCATCGCGGCGCGTCTCCCGACTGAGTGAATTTAATGGAACACCCCATACCTGGACCTTGGTACCGTGTTTAATTTCGTCGGTCTCAGCAAGAAACAGCTTCAACATCCTCGTCCCATAGCCCCACCGGCCTCCGAATTCCTCAAACACATGGAACAGGACTGAGACCCCGTCAACCGCAACCACGTGCCCCAAGAAATAGCCGATGATTTGATCCCGCTCATTCTTGACGATCCCCAGGAAATCGTAATCGTCTCCACGGATCGGATAAAAAACTGCGGAAAGACCCTCTGCGGAAACCTGATACGTTTTATCAAACTCAAGCCCCGTCAAAAGAGCATTAAGCGTCGGAAATCTTTCGATCAAGCGGTCGTGATCTGCCAGAGCCTTGAAAAGTTCAATCGCAAGTCCCCGAGGATCTCTGTTTTCCGACCGGATTATATTTTGCCTCGTCTCGGCGCGCATCGGGGGAACGACGCCGCGGACCGCAGCGTATCCGTCAGCATTGTTGACCGAAGCCGCTGACCCAAAGATATCCCAGTGATGGGGGAAACGACCTTCTTTCAACTGGGTAAAGACACCCGAATTCAAGAGCCTTTCCATAAATGCAGAAACACCCGAGGCGGCTGGACCAAAGCAGGTCAAAAATGTCTCGTTACCCGGCTCCGCGACAGCTCCCTCGATCCACTTCATGACTTCGAACTCGACAGGTTCCTTTGCGGCGGATTTATCGAAGATGTAGAAGGACACATACGCTTGGCGCTCAGACGGACGAATCTTGGCGAATACGATCCCCACGGGCCGGCCTTCCTCGAAGATAAAATACCAGTTGGCAAATATGGCGCGCAGAACAACCTTTCCCTCTTCCTGAAGAACGATATCGCTACCGCTCAATTTCTCGTCCTGAAAATATTGCTTGCCACGATATTTCACGAAGATCCTGAACCAGTCCGAAAGACCCTTAATTAGCTGGTCTGCCGAGACAATTTTGATAAGCTCCGGAGTAACGGCCCAACGTTCCCGGTCCCCCGCCACCATATCAATGGCCATCATCTTTTGAACAAGCTCTGAGGTGACGCTCTTAAATGCCTCCTGGAGCTCCGGCTCCATAAGATAAGCAGCCACCTGCCGGGCCACGGCAGCTTTCAACACGGGACGTAAACGGCATGCCTTAACGACCGTGTTAAGACCATAATGGTTCACACAACAGGTTTGTTGCGATAGATCCATCGACAACCGGATAGCCGCATCCAGTGCTGCCGCCAGCTGGCCCGTTTTGCCCCGCTCGTCCAGATCGATCAGTAAACGGGTTACTTCCTCATATTTTTCCTCCGCAAAGAGTCCCTGAATTATTTCCCGCATCTCGGAACGGCGGGCATCGGCGGGTAAACTCCACAGCTCCGCGAGGAGACGCTCGAGCGCCGCTTGTTCGTCCGCGAATTTGGACTCGACGAGACGGTTGAAGCTGCCCTGCTCCGATTTTGAAGCCCGGAACCAGATACACGATTCATTTCCGTCCTCGTCGACCAGCTGCAGCTTCCAACCGCCCGTGACATAAACACCTTCAAGACCCGAACCCGGAACGGCATCAAGAGACATCTCGCGTGGTTTCTGGTCCTCCCCGGAATATTCAAAGTAAACCTTCTTGTAGCGTTTCGGAAGGCCCTCGATCGTATAAAACTCCCCCTCCCTCCGTGCCCGGCGCTGGATTTCGGCCTCCGCTCCAATTTTGAGGGAAAGCGGCGGGGCCTGAACTCCCATGGGTTTATCCTGAAAATTGAGAAAATGTGGCAGTGAGCCCACGATCTCGCTTATGAAAGGTTCCTCCGTTTCGCCGCGAGGATCCGCTGCTTTCTGAATTTTCTCTGAGCGCTGGAGCCACTCCCGGTAAATCGACGGCTCCGACAAAGCCTTGGCGGCCAAAAGCAGGGTCTGCAACCCGTCCCGGCACTTAAAGCCGCGATAGACCACCCCGCCATTAAACCCCTCCACACCGATCGGCACATAATAGCCTTCCTTCTCCAACTGGCTCATTTTCCCGGCGACAAGCGTCTCCCCAACTTCCACCGTAAAAAAACTCGCGTCCAAGGCCTTCGCGATCTCTTTCGTTCTGCTTGACGTCGCGCAATGCCCCACTACGGCCAGCCCCTTGGGATACTTGGCCCGGTCATAATCCTTATGACGGATGAGTTCTATCATCACAGCCAGGGCCGCGACATCCTGAGGATGAAGGATCATCACCTCGCCGTCCGGCGTCAAAATGACCAGATTCCCCCGGTCCGCGTCAAAGTCATAAAGGATCCCGACCTGCGCATGATTCTTGAGCATGGCCGGGAGGATATCGATCGTGGCATTATGGGCCGGGTTCGCGGGATCCTCCCCGGGGAGCGCCCCGACCGGTTCGATCTTGTGCGCGGTCTTGCCGAGTTCAGTGTTGATAGAATGCACGTTCTTGAATCCGAGACGACGGAGGACCTCAGCATTCACCCGGGCCGCGGAACCACCGTTCGCGTCGTTCAAAAGAACGATTTCCGGATTGAACTCACCGACAAATGCGGCCAGTTCACGGGCGTATCCCGCCAAAGCCTTCTCAAAATCGGAATCATTGCGACCGGAATGGACGATCCCATCCACTTCCCGGTCCCGCACCGAGCGGATCATGGCCCGGATATTGCGCCTGCCGAGAATGTTCTCACTCAGGAGGGCCGCGGTACTGTTGATGATCCTCTGCATATCAGGCGCACTGATGACCGAACCGGCAAAGGCGTACGAACGCTGCGTCCTTTTCGCTTGGGAAAGATATTTCCATCCATTCTGCTCCAAAGGATTGTGGCTCGCGGTGGTCATAAACCCGCCGTCGGCTTTGAACGTACGCACCGCGCTTTCCAGCATCGGGGTCGTCACGATGTCCAAAAAGCGGAACCGGATCCCCTTGCGGGCTTCACGCGCAGCTTTCAGCATCCCTTTGATCTGGGCGCGCATGATCGCTTCCCCGGTCGGCCGGGGATCGCGACCGGCGACAAAAGTATAGGACGGCTTGTCCTCCGTCGAAAAAACGAATTTCGCGTACTTATACCCGTAGACGAACGCGATGGCCTCGTCCTCTGCGCTGATCCGCGGGTCCGTTCCCAGCTCACTCCCCCGAATCCCCGAGAATGATTCGATGTACGAACGCCGTAAACGATCCAAAATCCGCTGCCCGGACGCCCGCGTCTCGGTACGTCTCTTTTCTGAGCCGGAATCGAATTTCCGCGCTGTCGGAGAAGCGCTCGCGGGACGCGCACCCAAAACATTATGGATACGACGGGATCGGATCCTTCCAGAAACAACGAATGCCACGATCCCCAGGACAAAGCCTCCCCAAGCGAGGGTCCGGACACTTAAAAACGGCATGGCGATGGCAATCTCGGGCGGGAATCTTGCCGTCACGAAAAGGACGATCCCGGCCACCGCCCCGACGGCGAATCCCCCGAGAAGGAAAACCCAGGCCTTCGGCTTCACCAGATCGTCACCATTGGCGATGGCAATCAGCGCCGGGATCTTCGACTCGTCCTCTAACCGCTCGACATAAACTGTGTTCTTCTTCGCCTTCTCGCGAAGCTCGGCTTCAAAATCGTCTTTGCTTAGCCGTCGCGAATCCACATCCACAAAATTGCCATGGGGATGCCCCTCAAAGAAGTTTACGTAAGATCCGCACTCCTCCACGAGGAAGTAACCCCGCCCCTCGGGCCCCTTCCACCGGATAATATCCCCGGCCTGCCATTTCCATTTTTCCGCAAGCGACTCAATCTCCACGATTGAACGCTTTAGAAAATACTCCGGATGTTCTTCATGAAAAAGAATATATCTCTGAGCGGGCTCCCATCCTTCGAGAGCTCCAACACCCCCTCGCGCCTCCGAGCGGCTTGTGCCGTCTTGAACCCTTTCATCAACGGCGCTAGTTAAAATGGGGGTTATCTTGGCTGTGGACAACCGGTCCCCGAGCCTCAATTCCTTACGCGAGGGCAAAGCCTCGTCATTGCCGGGAAGGTTTCGTCCGAGAGCGTGGGCAAGGTTGGTAAGGTCCACCCAGACTTCCGCTAACACCGTAATCCTCGGCACACTTGATTCGTAAGCCGCCCAGCGTTGCAAACCTTTATAAACCTCGTCATGAAATCCAATGAGGACGGCATCTCGCAGATTACGACGCAGTTCGCCCTTATACTCGAGTCCGCTCTTCAGGAGATTCAATCGCGCTTGTATTCTCCGGATCTTCTCCCTCTGAAGTTGTTCAGACATTCTCAAGATTCCATTCTCAGCCAAAACGAGTTCCTTAGGATCCGAAGTCATCAACATGGGGATCTGATAGTAGATGAAAGGATTAAGCGGTTGCCTTTCCGCACCTGCCGCAGAACGACGCTTGTGATGATCCATCGCAAAAATCTGGAGGAGCAGGTGATAGGCTTCTTCGTCATGATGGACCGCCACCTCATCCGAGATGATCGCGGTCATTTTTTCGATTTTCTCCACAAACTCAGCCGCCGCCACCCAACGACCGTCCAGAAATACACCGGGAAAATCTGAACGAGCATCGGCTTTCAGTTTCGCCAGAGCCTGGACAGCAAAGAGCAAGGCATGAATAGCCTGCACGCGAGAGGTCTTTTCAAGATCGCTTATACCCCGCTCCGTCGGATCCGCTTGAGCAAGCCCTGAAGCAAACCAGAATGGGATCGCCTCTTCCTTTTCCACGGCACGGCGTTCCCTTTCCACTTCCCGGATGGTCTCCTGCGCCGCCGGAAGATCGTTGACCTTTTCCCTCAGAGCACGCCCCACTTCAGAGCTGAAGCCCCATTCGGCAATCTCTCTCAGTCCCTCTTCAGTTTTCTCACGCGCCGGGACATCCGGACTATTCAGGGATCCCGCAAGCGTCCCGGCCTTGATCGCGAGCGTTTCATGGAAGGCTTTCGTTGTGACAAGAGCCCCCGTATCGGTATAAGCCAGAAAATCCTGGCCAAGCGTCCGGTCCATCAACATCTTAAGAGTGGCTTTATTCTGCATCCACACCAGGCCTTCAACGTCCGAGGCATTCCTCGTGAACGCACTGATCTCACGCTGGAGCTTGTCCCAATCGAGATCTTCACCCTCGGGAAGTATCCAATCTGACAGTCCCACAAGCATTTCGCCCCCTTGACCATCCGGAACAAAAATCTCGGGCAATTCTTCGCTGTGAATTGTTGCGTCTTCCACAGTTGCTCTGAGAAGCCAATGGAGCGCGTAAAGCACTCGCCGGTCCTTTGGTGCCGGGAGCCGCAATCTCGAAACCGGCGCCGCAAATTTCAAAAGAGCGCCGTCTCCGCTTCGCGTCTCGGAGCGGATTTTAAGGATCGCACTCTTCAAATCCATTTTGCCAGCCACATGTTCTTCCCAGAATTGCCGGGGTGAGGAGGGATATTTCTGATCGAGCCCGATAGTCGACAAAGAATCAAACTTTTGGAAAATCCCCATGGATGCCATAGCGATCGAGAACATATTGATACGGACGGAGTTCCATCGGCTATCGGAAGGAGTATTACGAAATATCAAAAACGCGTCCGGCCCATTTCCCGTAAAAAATGACTTTTCCTTACGCTCAGCATTGACCAGGTAGTCCTCGCCTCTCATTGGATAAAAACGATGGCTATCTACCTTTACCTCTTCCACTCCGGAGTCCAGATCATACGCTTTCGCAACCATCTCGATCATGCGTTCAACGATGATCTTTAGCACCTCCTCGCTTGTCACTTTCCCGAGATCCGTCAAAAGAGTCGCTGCAATAGCTTCGAGTTCTCTTCGATCCTCGTCGATATATCCCTGAACATCGGAGATAGACACCTCGGTTTGATCGCGAAGCCCTTCGACAGCATAGACAGGAAGCTCTCCCTGGGCCATACGGTTGCGGATCTTCCCTGTATCTTTATTAAACCACTGCTCCAAATTCTGCGGTGTTGCATTACGGATTCTGTCTATATAGCTTGCGAGAAGACCATTAGACTCCGGCTTTTCCTTGGATGGCGAGGCCTCAGGAACGGCATTCATCTTACCTGTCTTGGTCTGTGTTCCTTCAGCACCCAAACCCGCTAAATACTTTTCAACGATAGGAACGAGAAAGTTTGCTATTCCGATGCCCAGAGAACCACCAAGGACCACAGCTACAAACTCATGAACGTTGTGCATTATTAAAGCAGCCGCAATAACAACCAAAGCTACGGCGCCTACCGAAAACATCAACCACCTGAACAAACGCGCTACGGTCCATTGGAAAGCGATCCTGTTAACAAGCTTCTCAGTTTCAATGTTTGAACCACTGCGAGCTGCTGACTTAAAAAACTCGAGAAGCCCCTCAAATTCCTCGTCACTGAAGTGGTGCGCCTGAGCTCCCGTTCTCAAGGTATTGAGAGCCGCATGAATACCTATAGCCCCAAGCAATGATGATGACTCGGCGACCCCGTTGAAAACCTCTGCACCTCCACGCATTAGCGCCCAAAGCGCGGGCCTTCCGAACGCATGCGCGTCTGCGAAAGCGTCTCCGGAGGCCTTGGAAGCCTCATCCTTCGTCAAACCATATTCCTGCTCAAAAAATTGAGGCAGGAGATAACGATAAAAAATTTCCTCATGGAGAGGCCCCACCAGCATCGCGAGAAAGCCCGTGAACATCCAAGTCGGGTCATAAGTCACGCCCAAAACCGAAAGGACGCCGTCGCAGATGTCCTTAAACTCCCAAAGAATGAACTCTAGCTCGCCGGGGTCAAACGTTCCGGATTTTGAGGACGAAGCCTGTCTCCGCTCAAACCATGTGCGGTACGCGTTCAATAAAGACTCCAAGCGATCCTGCGAAAGAATCTGCATCACCGCACTCGGGATCTCGCCAACGTTGGCCATCCAGTTCCCATACAGTCCGAGCAATGCTTGATGTCCGGCTATCCTTTCATAATAACTCCGTACCTGAGCACTCCCCAGGAACGCCGCAATACCGCCAAAAATACTTTCTCCTTTAGCCGGAAAATTGATCGAGATTCGATTACAAAAAGCTTCGCCTAACAAGAAAGCAGCGGCGCCAATAAAATAATCCGTTTTAGGCCGTATCCGTGCTTTGCGGACACTCTCGGGTTCTTCACGACGCAAAAAAGCCAACCGCGTCTCGGCGCGCTGAGTGTCTCCTATTGTGCTTTCACCCTGAACAATTCCGGGGATTGTCGCGACATTTCTATGAAATGATGCTGTTCCTTTTTGATCCCTCACCCGTGTCTCAGAACGATCCCACATCTGAAGGTGAAGTTGAGCGCGGCCTTCCGCCATAAGCTGGCGAACGGTCTTTCCGTGGATCCCGTTGAGCCAACCGAGGATCTCCGTCGCGCCCGCGACATTTTCACGGTTTGAAATTAAAACATGATTTCCAAGGCGCGTTGCGAACCTCGGATCGGAGCTTAACGCCACGCTCAGTCCGGCTTCCGGCTGGTCCGGCCGCGCAAAGGAATGGTTCAGGACCGGCAGGTCGTTGAGGCCGTCGCCGATTGCCGCGGTCAGGTGCAATTTCCCTTGATAGGCGGTGGGACTTCCCGCAAGGATCGCCTTCACACCGTCCAGCTTCGTGAGGGCCGAAACATCGAGACACGTGAAGCCGGGGGTGAATTCCATAGAATCTTCCCATCCGCTCATCGCAGCCCTCACAACCGGCACCATCGCATCGAAGAATTCGAAGTTAAGCCAATCGCTCCCTCTTGAACCTTGTACGGCATCTATGCTCAGCTTTTCGCCGGAGTCGTAAATAAAAACCGGTCGGCCGAGAGGCTCTAGCGAAAGATCCACCACACGATTCATATTTTCGCCGGCAGGCACGTCATTCCAGTGCAGGACTTTCCGGCGAATGGTCTCAAGAGCCGCCGCACGATCTCTCTCGATCGACGCCGGTGTAATTCCTTCGATCGCTCTCCCATCCCTATTCACGAGATTCAAGATTTGTCCGTAAAAAGCATTCACCAGGGCTTCCGCCAACTGCTGCTTCATTTCCACAGGCCAGGGTTTCGCGATGGAACGACTGTGCAATCCACCGGCCGGATTGAGTGAACCGATAATTGTCCCTCCCGCGGATGTGATAAACCAGCGATGGGAGGCACCGAGCTTCACCAGGCGCTCGATCACGGGTTTGTGAGACTGCTGCACCAGGCCCGCATCATCTCCGGTGTTCACGATAAGCCGGTTATCCTCATGTGACAAAAACTCGAACAAACCTTTCCGGATGCCCTCCGGCTGAGGTTGATCCAGATGCTCCGCAAGCGTCCCTGTGTTGTCAGAGATCAGATCGCTGGCGATCGGAAGGTCCCAATACTTTTCGGCAACCACGCTTCCCAGATCAAACACCGCCGGAACCAGCCGCCTCTCGGCGCGCTGAGTGTCTCCTACTGCGCTTTCACCCTGATCAATTCGGGGAATTGTCGCGGGTTTCCCAGGAAATGACGCGGTTCCTTTTTGATCAATTGCCCGTTTCTCGGCGCGGGATGGGGGGCCAGCGGGCGGAGGGACGGACGCGGTATCCGCCTGACGTTGACTCGCGGGCGAAAAATAGAAAAGGATGCGAACTTGATTGATGGCGCGGCCTTTAGATGATTTCTCCGTGTGCCTCACAACACCGCGGATCATGAGTTTTATTTCTCCGGATTTTCCGGCCGCCTTCATAAAAAGTGCGTCAGGTCCGAAAATACCAGCGCTTTCATTGCTAAGCACAACCCGGCCACCATCGTCCCTGTCGGTCACCTGCACGGACGCGACGCCCCGGCCTAGGTCGATTTTATTCAACCGGAGCGTCATGCCCGACCCAAGCGATACCTTTCTACCTTCCGGAAGATTGGCAAACCGTCCGGCTGATGCAAAAGAGCTTTCATGGACACCCGCCAGCACCCGAAGGGCAACTCTCACCGCTTCACGATCATCCGGAGAAGCAAATGCCTTGAGCATGACCGGCAAGTTTTCATAGGCCAGATCCGCCTCAGGATGAAGCGATCGCAGGATCTCTGCCGCGCGTAAATAGACCTTCCCGGAAAGTCCCGCCTGAATCGCATCCGCCATGACCTGAACGGCTTCCTCAACCAGTTTTTGAGCATGGAAAGAGGCCTGCGTCGAAGGCCGGCTGGGTACCGAGAGAAACAGTTGATCGGCGCGCCCGTCATACCTCACATCCACCCTCGCACCGGCAGGAAGTACGATCCCGCGAGCTGGAGACACATCAAGGGCCACTGCATCCGACGGTCCGCCGAAATCTTCTGTTACAACCTCTTTGGATCCCGGATCAAGATACCGAAGGCCCGTAACGTCATAAGGCGATATGGCCCTTTGAGAAAGAGCCTGCTCAACAAGCGCCTGCAGGGTGCCGGAACCGTCCGCCTGGACTTGGGCTACCTTCCTTTGCTTCTCCGCAAGAACCCGCTCAAAGAATGCCCAACGTTTTTGAATATCACTGCGGGTGTAGATCCGGATATGCGGGAACGGCTTGAACCAGTGCGGGCCAAGCTGTGCCCTTAAAAGAGCCGCAAATTCATCTGAAACAACGAACATTGCAAAGCGTTCGGGCATTCCTTCCATCACGAAGGGAGGCATCCGGATCACATCGGAGATGACGGGATCATCGCGGAGATCATGAAAAACGAATTCTCTGTTCGAGTGAGGTATCCATCCCGCCAATCCGCTTGCCCATTCCAGATACTCCGCGCCATGTTCCCCGCGGAACCATCCCGGAGGCGCCACCGGCGCTGCATGCTCTGGCGCATTCTCATCTTGGCCCGGCTCCCAAAGGGCCTTACTCAGCGGCGTCCAGGGTTCAGGAGTATCAAAATCAGACTGACCGGTATGATCTCCAGGGCTTCCCAGCAATTTGAGCTTTGCTGTCCTGGTTTTGGGTGACCATTCAAGCTTAAAGCCGTAGGGAGGACCCTTCCCAGTCACAGTGAGAAAAGGACAGTATTCAATACGGATCCCCACTTCATCTTTTTCATGCAGGCGAGCAACGCGCAGATCGGCGGCGCCATCCCTTCTGAGGCTTGAACGATGGGCACCAAACTCACCAAAACCAATACTCTGGAAGGCAATATCCTCCGTCCGCTTGGGTTGGAATACTGTGCGGCTCTCTGACGGCAGCAGACTGTCCGCTCCTTCGATCGCCGCCTGGATGATTCCCATCGCGGGACTATCGAAGAGTCGCGTTTTTTTATTCAACTGAGCCACGGGGCTTTTCACAATAGGATCGTTGTTTCGCAATCTCAACGCTACCTGTTCCGTCCGAAGAGGGCCGCCGTCGTCCATCCCCTTTTTCCACGTAACGAACCATGGCGGAGACGAGTCATCTCCCTGACGGGCCCTGGCCCGCTGGGCCTTAAGCTCACCATTCACATGTCTTTCAATGTTTTCGCTGTCGATCCGTTCAAGGATTTCATTGGCAGTGCGCCATAACGTTTCGAATTGATTCGCGATAAGTGCGATACGGATCCCGTCCTCTGAGTTATCCACCCTGAAATTCCGCTCGGATGATTTTCCCCGCGTTCTATAACAATAACCGGCTTCACGCCTCTCCTTTGCGGCTGTCTCAAACAGGGTCTTCGCCGTGTCAAAGTCGCCCAATTGCGCGGCGATCACGGCGATCTCGACCAGACTGAAAACAAAACTCATATTCTCCTCATACACATCATGATCCCAAAGATTCATATCCTGGTATCGCGTCCCGATCTGCGGGAATAATCCGGCGAGCTTCTCGTTGACCAGGTCCACGGCCGCATGATGTTTTAGGACAGCCACGCGAGGCAGGTGTTCGGGGGCGTGCCCGATCTTCGTAAGCTCCTGATATTCAAAGGGCGTCAAGACCAGGGCGGTCGCCGGCCGGCCGGTTTTATTTTTGATCTTCAATAGATAATCGGTGAAAGGCGGCGGGACGATCGCCCCATAGTCGACATTGTCAATAAATTGAATGGCCTGTTCTATCGCCTGACGATCGGGATGGCCGTACGGCAACTCCTCCGACCATACCGGATCTCCCGGCTTCCGCACGCGGTATTCAGTCGCCACGGACGGGTCTTTCTCCGAAGCTCCAAGGTACTTGATACTCATCATGACCTCCCACGGCGATCCGCCGACCTCGGCGCTCAGCCAAAGGATCTGGGGATCACGATCCGCATTGGAAGGCGTTCCCATGCGACGGAGATCTCGTTTCATGTCAATAACCGGGGTTTCACCGTCAGGAGGTATTTCAATAAATTCATCCGCCGACGCCTCCGGAAATTGTCCCCGTGTCTCGGCGCGCTGACTGCCCCCTATGGCGCTTTCACCCTGATTAATTCCGGGAATTGTCGCGGGTTTTCCAGAAAATGACGCGGTTCCTTTTTGATCAATTGCCCTTATCTCGGAGCGGATCTCACCCCTGCCAATTCTGCGGGCGCTCGGGGGATGCTCGTTCAAGTAGGTCACGCGGAACTCGTCCCCCTGAACTTCGAGGATCTGAGGGGAAAGCTCATTTTTTCCGTCCCAGAGGCGGTAATCGGCGGTGATAAGACGCCTGCTGCGGTCGATAGATACGATCCCTTTCTTATTCACGAAATGACCCCGGATCTGCAAGTAAGAAAGGCCGTGCATTTGCTCCCACGGCTCTCCCCCGGTATGACCGATCGAGCGCCTGAGTAGAAAATTCTCCCAATCCCGCTCGCGAAGGAACCCGTTGAGCTTTGCGGCCATCGCCCAGGGCGGCCAGGCGGCCATGTCAGCTCCCGCTGATTCATAAGAGACCCCCGCGTGGGTGAACAAAGTATTCCCCTCCGCATAACCGGCCAGGATCCGGGATCCGTCGATATCGCGTTCAAGCTCCAGAAAGGATTCCTGGGCCAGATCCATCTGCAGCCGGACCTTTCCCGACGGAACTTTCCCGGACGAATGAGTGCCGAGAATCAGGCCTCTTATAAAACTCTCGCCCCGTCCTCCGAACCCCAAGGCGAATGCTTCCCTGTTCAAAAAATTCACAAGCCCCCGGAAGTCGTCCATCGCCTGAAGCTGCCGATTGACCCAACGCCAGAGGAATTTGTCATAACTCTCCATACCCCGGACAAAAACGCTTTCGTGATTGCCAAAAAGCCGGATCACTCTCCCCCCGGCAGCTTCAGCCTGGGTCTGGAGTGCGCGCAGATAATTATCCAGATGGAACCCGTAACGCTGCCTGTTAAAGACATCGCCGAGTTGGATCACGCGCCTCGTCCCGCCGATCCATGCGCCGTTCTCGTCGATCAAACCCGCGGCATAAAGGATACGGAGGACGGATGTCAGATCGCCGTGGGCGTCGGGAATGACCGTGATGGGCTCCACGATCCCCGAATCCACCGGGAGCTTCAGTATCTCTTGAAAGGGATTCTCTTTGTGCCGCACCACTTTTCTCATTCGCTCCCGCACCACACGCTCCATCTCTTCCCAGGCGGCCGTCCGCGTCTCCGCGCGTGATTCCGTATCCGGGACAATTCCCGGAATGGGTCTGTGAACCGAATCCAACCTATGAGGTTGGAGGGGTTCACCCCTTCTGTCGCCGGGAATCGGAGGTGGGGTGCGAGATTCAGAACGGAGGGCTTCGCGGACATCCGCCACAAGCGTCCGCCATTTCGTGTCGATCGGCTCATGACGATCAAGAAGCACGCGCTCCAGTTTAATTAAGCGGTCCGAACGCTTTTCCGTCCCCGTAAGCAGATCCTCCCATTCGCTTTGATCTTTTGCGCCCAAGCTGCGTTTATGAACTTCCAGGAACAAGGCTGCGAGCTCGTGGAATTCACGGGATTCAGCCTTCTTCTTTTTCTTGTCGATACTTGCCTCTTTGTCGTTTTTCAACCTTTCAAATTCATCCCTCAGACGGACTTTGTCACCGCCGTGAATATCGTTCAGTGCCGCCTCGATCCGGCGCACCAACGGATGTTCCGCAAACACGGTAGTTTCATCCACAGGCAGTCTGAAAAGATCGCTTTTGATCCACTGATCGATCGTCGCGGCATCGGCCGGCCTGGCAGGAAAAGTTTCCGAGGAACCCGCACGTACCGCTTGACGAGTGGGCGGGACGGCTTCACCCGGTTTTTTATAGCCAGGTTTTCCTTCATCGCGTGCTTGCGGCAGGGGTCTGGAAGATGCGCCGGCCAGGGGTAAAGACCGATGCTCAGCCGCAAGTGCAGCCTCGACCCTGTGTTTTTCATCGATGATCCGGGCAAGCATAGCGAGAAGATCCGCAGGCCGGTCCTTTTCCGAAGGATATCTCTTCAGCAAAGCATTGACTTCTCCGATCCACTCTCCTGCCAGAGTTGCCCCGTTCTCTCTAGTATGCAGACGGGCTGTCTGCATCATTCCCTTAAAACCCGTTCCTGATAGCAGAAGCCTCTGGGCCTCGCTGTTTCTTTCCTGCCTTTCCTGTTCCTTCAAACGCTGGAGCGCCTCCCGCTTTGCCGTTTCCTCGAGAAGTATTTCAGCATCCCGCTTCTTTTTCGCAGCTTCACGCGCCGCAATTTCCGCCAAGGACTGTTCCATATCCCGTTGCTGGGCGGCTTTCTCAAGCCTCGTTTGTTCTTCCCGTTCCAGGGCTTGCGCGGCAGCAACGCGAAGTTTTTCTTCATCCTGTTTTCTTTTCGCCGCTTCACGCTCCGCTAATTCTGCGACAGCCTTTTCAAGATCCCGCTGACGTGCTTCCGCGTCGAGTCTCGCTTTTGTTTCCTTCTCAATCAAGGGAGCTTCGGATGCCTGCACTTTCGCGGCTTCCGCCTGCAAATGCAGCATGGCACTTTTAAGAAGTTCGCCGACCCTTTTCGTATCCTTCACCACTCCCATTTCCTCTGCATACGCTTCTGCGATCGCGTCCTCCTGGAGAATCTCATCACGAACGAGCCCCCGCGAACGTTCCAGAACAAAGCGTTCCCTCTCCGGGAGCGCGGCAACAAGTTCACGCGCCTTTCGCTCCGTCACCTTCAAATCGGCGGCCAATCTTTCATAACCCGGCTCGACGGGAAAAGACGCTTCGATCGCCTTTTGAGAGGATTTCGCAGATGGCCGTTCCTCAGCGATCAGAAGAGGCGCCTCCGGTACGTTCGAGAAATCCACTATCTTCGCATACTCGGCGGCAGCGGCGATCAGGTCATTCATATCGCCACTCTCAAAAACAAATTCTGGGATGAATTCGAAAAGCTTTATCAGTACAGCCCGCGCGAATTCTGCGGGCACTTTCTCTCTATTCAGAAGGCGCAGCATTTCCAGGCTTCGTTCCTGGAAGGCTCCCATGTTATCCGACCTGCCGGATTCCACGACAGACCGAACGAGCTCCCGGAGGTCGGGTGACACAGGTGTTTTTGCTAAATTCAGCTCTTTTAGATCACGGGCGATTCTGGCCTTCGGCGAAAGCGGCCGCATCGGCGGCATCTCGAGACGTGCGATCCAGAAAAGCATCCGCGAGGCCAGAGGCAGCGGAAGATCAAATCGCTTCGAAAGAGCCTCGATCATACGGCTGAGGAATGTCCATTCCGCAAAGAATCTCGTTCTCCCACGCTGGGAAATTCCGCTCTCGGGAACTTCCACGGAATCCTGAGCAAAAAAGTAATTCCAATCCGCCTCATCCACCAATCCCAGCCTCACAAAGATCATGAACCGCTTCCCCTGGTCGTCCGTTTCGCCAAAAAGCAACGGCTGTGAATTTCTGAGCGCCCAAGAGATCAAGGTCGACTGGGATTCCTGTCTCAACTTTAGTTCTTCCGTCACGGTTTGAGCCAAAAGGCGGTAACCGGGCCGGGAATCGGGCTGGTTTTTGAGAAGCCAAAAAGTCGCGGCTTTGATGTCCGCAAGCCGCTTCCTATAAAGGCTTTTCACGATTCCCGCTCCCACGCTAATCAGAAACGGCTCACCGAGCTTCCAAATGTTGTACTCCTTGAGACCCGTAAACTCAGCGATCTCCGCAACCGTCATCCCTGGTTTTGCCGCGAGCGCTGCCTGGACACGAGGGATCCGGTCATCCTGCAACCGCTTGGCGACGGCCGGTCCGTTGTAATAGACCGTCCCGAGGCTCTTCAAGAACAAAGCCCCCA